>Ga0208375_1002797_pt1 | contig 15713 bp, 10 predicted proteins | sample RifOxyD1_FD_184038 | JGI IMG/M metagenome (GOLD analysis project Ga0208375, IMG submission 184038) | Soil microbial communities from Rifle, Colorado - Rifle Oxygen_injection D1 (SPAdes) | ecosystem: Environmental > Terrestrial > Deep subsurface > Rock core/Sediment | place: Rifle, Colorado... | reverse complement strand
TATCCCAAGATCGCTGATGATCTCTTCATGCTTTCTAATTTTTTTTTGTTTAAAAAGAGCTGTATACCTAGCATCGTGATCAAAGCTATGCCATAGAGAAGGCACAGCTGCCAACCCGTAGTAAACATTTTCAGAAGTAACAAATTGCTGATAAGAAGATGTGTACATGAGTTTCAAAGTATGAAGCGAATCATCGACCACATCCCTCTTTTCCACCGAATGTAATGTAAAACTAAAACAGGCTAGAATTAAAATAAGAAATATAATTTTCATGATTAGACACCACCAATCTTAATACTTAGCTAATATCGATTAAAAGAAAAAAAGTCTATGAAAATAGTTTACTCTTTTTGATAACAAAATATATTTACTCTCCCGACACTCCATTAAATTAAGTTATTAAATGTAAGAAAATAGTCATATGACAACGCCTAAAAACTCTTTAGAATTTAACTACGAAGACATTTTAAAAAACACTTTCTTCGACGTTTTGAAATGGAATTTAAGGCGTCGATTTTCCCAAAAAAATCAAACATCTTTTTTAAAACACAATGGAAAATTTAGAATAAACAGAATCGTTCGTGCGGAAATTGCTCCAATAAGACTCGCTATCTGGAGCACTCAAAACCTCCAAACCCAGTACTAGACCATAGGATTTACTATTCCAACCTATTTCCGTTTTTACAATATTATCTTGGCGTTTGAAATCATAATACCATTTAACCAAAGTGCTAAAGTGATCCGTAAAACTTAAATTGCCCCCAATGCCGACGGCATCGATAAAATGAGATGCTTCTTGAAAAAAACTATCCTTTTGCACACTTTCATTAGAGAGAAGTCTTATATAATTGAGCGATATACTGTAAGTGTCACGAGGGATAATCGTAGTATAGTGCAAATATGTTTGAGCAACATAAGAGGGTCTGATATCAAATACATCCTTTTTTTCTGGCCGCTGCTGTGGTTCTACTTTCAAAGGATCTATTGACTTAAAAATATTATCAAGTTCAGTGTTAGCATCAATAATTTCAACCCCCAAAAAATTGCTAGTAAATGAGTTCTGATATCCAGTAAGTAGGCCATACACGCCATGATAATTAACAAATGGTTGGGCTATTACTTCAGCCTCATCATAAGAATTCAGGCCATTGAGTGATCCCCGAGCATTAATTCTTAATTTATTTTCTGGTTTGTAAAGAGCATATGTGCTTAACGAAAAATTATTATAGTCGTACGCTAAATTAAATCCTAATGACTTTTGAAAAACCACATCGCTCCACTTGGGCTGATTTAAATCATAAACAATAGGATTTATAGGTCCTCCCTCGACAGGTTCTAATTTGGATGGATATACCACTGAATCAGAAGGTGAAGTAATCTTACCATCTTTCACCTTTATGCTAGGATTTAACTGGGGGATGTAAACATAGGACAAAAAGAGGGAAGTTTTTAAACGATTCCATAAAGTCTGTTCATAAAAAATACCGATAGGTCCTTCTGGTTTATCATCAAGCAAATCATATGATCTTTGGGCATTGATGTGATTGAGTCCCCAAAACTGTTCATATTTATTCCAATCAATAATCTTTCTACCAAATATCAACCGGTTGGTACTATTCTCTCTAATAAAGTACACCTCTGGAGCGGAATACATAAACATATCAGCAGTATAAAAATACCTGGCTCCCGCTTCAAAATAACCATCATTTCTTTTTTGAGGTTTTTTAGATTGGACATCAACACTAAACCAATTGTTTACGCCGTTTTTATTAATTGGTTGGTTAATTGAATCCCGAAACTCATAGGATAATTGCGAAGAGACGGACCAGGCAGCCGCACTAACTAAAAATGAGATTAAAAATAGGAACTTTACTAGCATTATCATTATTGGTTTCTCAATTATCCAATAAAAAACATCTTTTCAAGATATATTATAACGTTAACGATATTATTCCTAATTAGTAGTCTATTTGGGAATAATTTATAGAGAAATTTACAGAAGGAAAATAGTCTGTTATATATAATATCTAAATATTTCAAATGGTTATAATTAATGAAAAAAACCACTTCGAAAATTTTGACTCTCGTTGTAGGCATCCTTTTTTTTCAAGGATGCGATTTTTCAGACAAGCCAACCAAAGATTTTGAAATTTATCGTCTTAAGCAAGAATGTCATTTGAATACCGAGGCTTTCTCCCACTTTCTAGAACAAGATATTACTGGTGATATCAACTGTTTGGAGATCAATTTTAATCAATTTATGGCAGGAGTAGTAACCGGTGATTCTGATGGAATCAGGCAAAACGACTTGGACCAATTTGTCCGAAAATATTTTACTGGAGATATCCAAAATATTATCGAATCTTTGGATATCCTGTTTTATCTTAACACTCTTCTGTTAAACGACTACGAATGTAGAATTCGCAGAGAAAATATCAAACCTATCTTTGAAATATTAAGGGTTTCCAATCAATATCTAGTCAAAATCAAAAAAATATATGAAGAAATCGATGATAGCAATGCGCTTTATTATCGTAACATTATCGACCAGTTACTAAACCAATTTACCGCTTCAATTTTACATATCATAAAAGATAGAGAAGCCGGCCCCAATGTTGTTCTTAATACCAATCATATTTTAACACAAATCCTTGATCATTTTTCTGAAAACTCTAATAACGATCTAGTTTTGAAGCTTGCTCCTATTATAAAAGTGACTTTATTGGGTGGAGATCCTGATCATATTTCTTACCCCGAAACCCTTGTACTCGTTAAGAAAGCTGCCAAATTACTTATGGTGTATATTGACGGATTTTATCTGCAAAAAAAGCATTTTAAAAATATTAATAATTTTTATCACACCCAACTCCAAGCAGCCAACCAGTTGCCAGGACTTTTAAGCCAGAACTTCAGAGTTGACGACATTCTGTTTACCCACCAACAAATTATTGATTTAGCGAGCGAAGTGATAGAAGTATTAGAGGATGGAAAAAACAAAAAATTAACCACTAGCTTTCTTGATAAAATTTTAAAAACTATTAAACCAATTGCGGTAGGCGGAGTGTATGAAAACTACACTTATAAGGAAGTACTCGAACTTTTTAAACACTTAAGTGACGTTTTAGAAATTCGATTTTTTAATAGCCTTACTTGGGATTATTATGAAAAAAGCTTAGTCGTTAATGCACCCAGTTTTGGAGTTACTCCCCTGCCACCTAGCCACTACCCAGGACTATCACGAGAAAAACTATATTCCTTACACAAGGTCTTTAACATAATCTTGAAGCAATATCGTTTTTTTAAAAAAGAAAATGGTTTGCAATATTACACTCACGATTATAAGAGAAATAAAGCCAGTATCATGGAAGTAGCCTATTACCGATGGGCCATGGGTATTGTGGGTAAACCTTACAGTGAAAGCAATCAGGAAATTCTCATCAGCATGAAGACCCTTGAACGGCTGTTATGGGATTTCCGACCTCTTTTAGAAGAATTCAACCTATGGTCTGTTTACCCCGAAACTTTTGCCCGCAACACTATCTTGTTAGGAGATCTCTTTCAGTATCAATCTGATGGAAACCTACTACTCAATGTAGATGAGGCTTCCGAGTATTTTATTTTGGTAGTTAATGCAGTTACGGTAAAAAATGAAGTAACCAAGGAAATGCTAAAAGTTTGTGAATTCGGATCAGACATAGATAATCCAGCATTTCATGTGAGTTGTTTCCGAAATAACCTCACTACTATTTTATTTGAAAAACTTGGTTATCAAGAATATATGCCAAAACTTTATGATTATTTTATTAACGCAGGCCCTGAAGTTTTCAGGAATTACCTCTATAAAGTGGAATACTTCGCCAGAGATATTCCTGATGAAAATATTCCACTAGGTTCTCGAGATCTGACCTTAATTTTGGGCGCTTTGCTTAATATTGAGTCTACCTTTATTCGCTTTGATACCGATAAAAATAATATTATTAACCCCGCAGAATTATGCCCACCTGCCTTTGGTGTCTATAAAAAGGCCATTATCGATCTCGTTCACCAAAACGATCCAGAAATAGATGTATCTGGCTTTGAAAAATCCATTTTTCTCTATTTGGTTAAAAAGATGGAAATCCCCACCAAATTCCAGCTGGCTTTTTATCATATTAGTGGGGGCAAAAAATTTAATTCTCACCGTGCAAATATAGGTGCTATACTTTATAATCTAATAAAAATGAACAAAGAAAAACTGCTCAACAAACCATGAAACAAAAACCAGTCTTAATTATCATCCTTGCAATATTTCATTTCCTGCAACCATTTATTAATATAGTTTATCTGAAGCTAACTACCCAATATGAATTTCTCATGATTTTTCAGAATTTGCTGCAGCTTGATGGACTCAAAAGTCTATTTGATTTCTGGTTGCTTTTTCCACTGGGGGGATTAGCGTTATTATTGGTTCGAAAATGGAGCTTTTTTGTTTTCGTTACAGTTCAGTTTTATTCTATCTATCTACATATATTTTATGAAAAATATACCTGGCCTTATGTTAGTGAACACCCTCTATCTTTTTCTCTAATTTTACTTATATTTAACATTTTCTTTATTATTTACGTCTGCCTGCCTAGCATTCGTGCCCTCTTTTTTGATGAAACTAAGCGCTGGTGGCAAAACTCTCGTAGATACTTTATTAATACTCCCTGCCAGATAACGGTAATCAGTTCAGGATCCGTTTTTGATTCTCGCATCATCAATGTTTCTAAAACCGGTGCGTTTGTAGAAACTAGCATTGACCTGCCCAAAGGAACCATCATAACCATCGCTTTTAACTATAAATTAATTAGTTACTCACTAACTGGAAAAATCATTAGCGCTCACGCAATAAACGATATTAAGGGATCAGGGATCAAATTTTTAATGGATAAATTCCATTCAAATGAAATACCTTTAATTAATCATCTGGTTAAAACTCTCAAGAAAGAAAAAACTTCAAATATCGAAAATTGATCTAATCATTGCTATTATTAAAAAAATCGTCATTAATAGTTCGATTTTATTAATCCATCGTTACTAGATACTACATGGACAAAGATTAGTGATCGTGAGATTAATCATATGTTTATACCCTATAGGTTGAATGGTCATATCACTAAAAGAACTTTTTAGTTTTTTAAACATATTTTACAGGAGAATAAAAAATGGCACAAAAAGGTATTCGTGAATTTGATGCGAAAAGAATGCTCGCCAGGTTTTTACCTGAGTATACGTCATCAGTTAAGTATGACGGTAAAATTGCTTTGGTAACACCGACCACCGACTTTAATCAATTGGCCAAAGACTATACCTGGTTAAACTCAGGGAAACTTGTTGTCAAACCGGATCAACTGTTTGGCAAAAGAGGAAAGAACAATCTCCTTTTAATTGGTGCAGACTATAAAGGCGCCCAAAAATGGATTAATGAAAGGATGAACAAAGAAGTTACAATTAAACAAACCACTGGTACTACGACCGGAGTACTGACTCATTTTATGATAGAGCCGATGGTCGAGCACAAAGACGAATATTATGTTGCGATTAAATCCAGTAGGGCCGGTGATACTATATATTTTTCTCTTCAGGGGGGAATAAATGTTGAAGAAAATTGGGATAAAGTAAAAGAGCTTACTGTCCCAGTACTTGAAAGTATTGATTCCCAAAATTTAAACCACCTTGTACCCAGTGACTTAGGTTCCCAAAAAGAAGCCGTCATTGATTTTATCAAAGGGCTTTTTAAAGTTTATCAGAAATTAAATTTTTCTTACCTTGAAATCAATCCCTTTACGGTAGTCCAAAATAATGTTGTTCCTCTTGATACTGTAGCTAAACTGGACGATACAGGTGCTTTTGAGTCTTCTAAAGATTGGGGGGAAATTGATTTTCCGCCATCCTTTGGGATGAAAACTAGACCAGAGGAACAAGTTATAAAAGAGCTAGATGAAAAATCTGGATCATCATTAAAACTTACCATCATAAATCCAGAAGGAAGAATTTGGTTAATGGTGGCCGGTGGTGGAGCATCTGTTATTTATGCTGATACCGTGGTTGACCTTGGACAAATGAAAGAACTAGCCAACTATGGGGAATACTCCGGTAACCCAACAACAGATGAAACTCAAGTCTACGCTGAAACTATTTTAGAAATGATGACCAGAACTAAACATCCGCAAGGAAAGGCCCTGCTTATTGGGGGTGGGATTGCTAACTTCACCGACGTAGCCAAGACTTTTACTGGTATTAATAATGTTCTTAGAAAATATCAGGCAAAACTACGTGACCATAACATTAAAATTTACGTAAGAAGAGGCGGACCAAATTACCTAGAAGGACTTGAGAAAATTAAGAAACTCGGTGAAGAACTTAATATATCAATAGAAGTCTATGGCCCTGAAACACATATGACCAAGATTGTACCACTAGCTGTAAAAGCTCTGGGCCTAAACTAAGCGGGAGGATACTATGAATAACAAACCAGAATATATTCTATTTGATAAAGATACTCAGGCGATTATTTTCAATTACCAGCAAAATGCTATTCAAAGAATGTTGGATTTTGACCATGCTTGCGCCAGAAAAACACCTTCGGTTGCTTCCATTGTTAATCCAACCGGTAAAGCCGGTTTTCACAAAGCTTACTTTGGGCAAAAAGAAATTTTAATTCCCATCTACCCAACTTTGAAAGAAGCTTCTGATAACCATCCCAACGCAGATGTAGTCATTAACTTTGCATCCTTCAGATCAAGTTATGCCACCAGCAAAGAAGCTTTAGAAAATAAAAATATCAGAACCGTCGCCATAATTGCAGAAGGCGTTCCAGAAGCTCGCGCTAGAGAACTAGCGGAAATTGCCAAACTAAAAAAGAAATGGATTATCGGTCCTGCCACTGTAGGTGGAATGGTTGCTGGAGCTTTCAAAATTGGAAATACTGCTGGAACCATTGATAATATTATTGAATCTAAACTCTACAAACAAGGATCGGTTGGCTTTGTCTCCAAGTCTGGTGGTATGAGTAATGAAATGTATAACATCATTGCTAGAAATACGGATGGCCTTTACGAAGGACATGCTATCGGTGGTGACCGTTACCCTGGTTCAACTCTAATTGAACATTTACTTCGTATGAATAAAAACCCTGATATTAAAATGCTAGTATGTCTTGGCGAGGTTGGTGGAGAAGATGAATATCAAATCATCGATGCCATGAATAACGGTGGCATCACTAAACCTATCGTATGCTGGGTAACCGGAACTTGCGCCAGCATGTTCTCTTCAGGCGTCCAGTTTGGACACGCTGGGGCCAGAGCTGACAGCAATAGAGAAACCGCCAAAGCTAAAAATGAAGCATTGAAAAAGGCCGGAGCAATTGTGCCAAACTCCTTTGATGATTTCGGCGAAAAAATCAATGACACCTGGAAAAAATTAAACATAAAAGAAAAGATCGTTCCCGCTCCAAAAGTAACTCTTGATTACAATGAAGCTAAGGCACTTGGAATGGTTCGAAAATCCAGTAACTTTATTTGCACCATATCTGACGATAGAGGTGAAGAAGTTACCTATAATAAAATGCCTTTATCTCAAGTTATTAATGAAGGACTTGGTATTGGTGGGGTTATTTCGCTGCTTTGGTTTAAAAGACAACTCCCCGACTATTGCCATCGCTTCATAGAAATTATTCTGCAAGTTTGTGCAGATCATGGCCCAGCAGTTTCAGGGGCCCATAACACTGCAGTTACTGCCCGAGCAGGTAAAGATCTAATTTCCTCTATTGTTTCCGGAATGCTCACAATCGGACCTAGATTTGGAGGAGCCTTGGATGGTGCTGCATCGGACTTTAGTCATGCTCTGGATTCCAACATGACTCCCCTTGAATTTGTAAATAGCATGAAAAAGAAGGGTGATAATATTCAAGGAATTGGACACAGAATAAAGTCAGTGCAAAATCCAGACATTCGAGTCACCATTATTAAAGAATTTGCTAGGAAACACTTTCCTAGCTGCAAGTTACTAGATTACGCCTTAGAAGTTGAGAAAATTACTACCTCAAAAAGAAATAATCTTATTTTAAATGTGGATGGTTGTATTGGAATTTGCTTTGTAGATATGATGAGATCATGTGGATCTTTTACTTTAGAAGAAGCAAAAGAATATGTGGATATGGGTGCTTTGAACGCTTTATTTGTTCTGGCCCGGACCATTGGTTTTACAGGACATTATCTTGACCAAAAACGTCTAAAACAACCTCTCTATAGACATCCATGGGATGATATCGCCTTCTTATAATCAATCATCAATGTGAATATTCCAAAAGGCTCACAAATTTGTGGGCCTTTTTTATAATGGATAAAAAAAAGATCCGTGTACCACAAGCCAAATTATGATAAAATAGCTAAGTATGAAAATTCTTTATATAGAAGACAGTGATGAGGTCAGACAACTTTACGTTGTTTTGCTGGATAATATTTTTCCAGACGTAAATATCGTTGAGACATTTAGTGGCAATCAGGCAATTGCTATCCTAGATAAACAAGAAAATGTTTTTGATTTGATTATCTGTGACTATGAAATGCCTGATGGAAATGGAGATGTTGTTTACGAATATATTAAAAATAAACAAGATCAAACCGCTTTTTTACTTTTTAGTTCCAAAAAACCAGACGAAATCCCCTATTTTAATAATTTTCCTTTCAGACAAGGCAGCGATTTTTTTATTCAAAAATCTGAAGGGTTTAATAATTTTAAAGAAAAAATATTACAAATAACTCAAAATGAACTTATATTTTTAAGAAAGCAATTATCTTTTAAAAAAATCAGGATTTATAACTTCTGGAAATTTAATACTGCACTTTGCGATATTTTTTTAAGATTATCTGACGCTAAATACGTAAAAATTATCAAAAGCGGTGATCGCTACACTAGAAAAGACATTGAAAAATATGTGCATAAAAAACAAAAATTTTTATACATCCGCTCAGATGATTTTTCATCCTTTTCAGTGACGCTTGGAAAAACTCCTTTTTTATCCTTTAATCAAGATGAAAATAATATTAACGAAAATTCTATAACGACCACCCATGCTATGATCCATGAGTTAGTTTTGAACGTGGGAATTTCACCCCAGGCAATCAAACTTGCGGAAAAAATTGTTGATAGTATTATGGAATTGACTCAAAAAAACACAGAACTGTTTAATCTGTTACTACAAAGCCGAGAGAAAAAAGATTATATCTACGACCATAGTTATTTGCTTTCTTGTATTTGTGGGCATTTTGCCTGGTACATGAACTGGACAACTTCTGAAGTGGTTAAAAAACTAGCAGTAGCATCTCTTTTTCACGACCTAAAAATATCTGATCCAGATCTGGCAATGATAAATGATTTAAATGATCCACAAATTAAAAAGCTTACCTCTGATCAATTAAAGGAGATAAAGAATCACCCATTTAGCATGGTTGAATTAATTAAAAATAATCCCAACATTGAAACAGAAGTGGATACTATCATTTTACAACATCATGAAAAACCAGATGGTACAGGTTTTCCAAGAAAACTTTCCGGCAAACAAATTCATCCACTCGCCTGTACATTTATTATCGTCCATCACTTTGTTGACAAAATATATGAGTGTAACTTCGATTCATCACAGCTCGTGCACATTCTTACTGATATGAAAGCCTATTTTAATATTGGTAATTTTGTAGATCCCATGAGTGCCTTTATAAGAAGCTTTGATCTAATTTTAGAAGATAAATAAGTTTAGCATGGCGATCATTTTTAATGATGATTATTCATTGGGAATTAGTGGAGAAAAAGCACTTGGAGATAAAATCCACAGTTGGTAAATGGCCCTAGTCATCGCCAAATGAAGTCTTCTCCTAGAATAGTCATTAACCGGATAATTCGAAGAATCTAAATCTGGAATAATTACGTAATCAAATTCCAAACCCTTCACTTGTTCAAGCGTGGTAATATCCACACCGGGCTTGAATGTGAAATTAGCCTCCTCTACCAGTCTAACATTAGGAAGATTTCGAAGTCCTTCTTGGTATCTTCTAGCGGATTCTTGCGAACTACAAATTATGGCGGTAGATGATTTAGGCTCTTGCTCCATGAGTTTTTCTAACCCCTCGTTTATCATGATTAAAATATGAGCTTCATGTTCTCCAATTGTTCTCAACACACCACCATGGCGTTTTTTAGACACAGGTATCTGTTTGGGTGCCAATGAACCTAAAACATGGTGGGCAAGATCAATAATCTTTTGAGGTGATCGATATGCTATTTCTAGGGTTTTGAGCTCGGTTAAATCCTGACTCAAATTCAAATCGACCAGCAAATCTTCCCAACTAGTAAAACCACTAATTGGATCAACTTTTTGAGCCAAGTCCCCAGCTACCGTGAAACTGCCTATTTCTTGGTCTATAATATATCCAAACACTATCATTTCCATGGGCGAAATTTCCTGAGCCTCATCAATAACTATATGTCGATATTTTTTAAGCATCTCCCCATTATTCATTGTCCCGCCATTCAAAGCATTGCAAATAACGAGCATAATGGGATAATCCTCCATATCAATGGTTCCGCTCACATCATCAGGAGTTCTAAACCGTATATTCTTTTGATCCAGAGTATGTTCGCGAGAATCCTCCTCTTGGAAGTCTTCTTGAAATTGTTTATTGGTATGTTTTATCGTCTCATCAATAACATTTGAGGTGATTAACTCACTTTGATCATCCATAATATTTTTAAGAAGATTTCTATCTTTAAAGATTTCCTCTCTAATTGCATTGTAGTCATTTAATTCTTCTACCAATTGTTCGATGAGCATCTTTTGCACGACACTCAAATCGCCTTTCATCATTTCATTTAACAACTTGATGATCGCAGTTTCTTTCATAAACTGAGCTATTTTTTTATCATCAAATGCCGCCCGTTTTAATCTTTCCACCATTTCCAATTTCTTGGTGTTTAAATAAGCATGAATAACTTTCATCATATTACGATGTCTTTTTAAAAGACTTACCCTAAAAGGAGTGTCTTGACACACTTCTTTGCCTATTCCCTTAAGCATTCGCAGGCCTTGATTTCTAAACCATTCTCTGCTAGTCATCACTTTAATTTGATCAAGACCAATACTATTTAATATTTTTCTAGATAACAAAACCAACCCATGGTGAGGCACTAGGATTAATATATCCTGCGGCAAAACATGTTTATTAAAACACAACTTACAAATTCGGTGTATAGCGACCGTGGTTTTACCACTTCCAGCTCCACCTGTTAAAAGAATAGAGGTTTTTTCATCAAGATTAAGTAAACGAAATTGAGAAGCATCTAGTAGCGATATCACTTCTGGCGATTCAAATTCCGTAAGTCCAGTTCCCAGTTCAATATTTCTAAATGCTAGACCTTCGCCTCCTCCCAAATTCACGTGAGAGCTGGCCATTTTATACCAGTCCCCATCTTTTTTAATAAAAGTAAAATCATGTTTATCAATGCGAACCAAGATACCTTGTTTTATTGTTATAATATTTTTTTCTACCAAAACACCTTCGGAGGTTTTGCCAGGTAAATCAATTTCAAAATTCTCCCCTTCTTGATAATTATAATAAACTTGGGCAATAGGGGCATTGGTCCAATCTACAATTCTATAATCACCCCGGGCCGGGATAAATGGAAAGTGACCAAGAAATATTTCTTTTTCTTTTTTGTCCTGCCATATTTTCATGTAAGCAAAATAAGGAGAGTTTGAATCTGGCACTCCAATTGGTTTATTAAATTTATCATATAGACGAAACTGCTGCTGCATTTGATAAAACAAACTAGGTAAATCTTCAGTCTTTCCTACTTTAATATCTTCACGAATGTCTTCTATCGTTCTTTTAATCTGATCTATGTCAAAATTATTATACGTAGCACTCTTTTTCAGATCGCTAGATATAAGCTTCAGAAAATCTTCCTGGATTTTAATCAATTCTAAATCTTTAATCTCTGTTACTTTATCCATTAATCTTTATCTCGATGAAAACATATTTCCGAGCATACTTATTTTATCCAGGATTATATTTTTATATAAAATTGGAGTCAATTAAAAGGTAAGTAGTTTTAAAACTAATAATTGGCCGGAATGCAATTATTGCCATAATAATCATGGCAATAAGGAAGATTCGACGACATTTCATTGGAGTTATAATATTCCATATCAGGATATTTTAAATCTTCGCCTGTAGAGTAATCATAGTAAGGGTGATAATAGCACTTATAAGTAAATTCTTTCCAAAACTGCTCTGTATATTGATTGGAGACTGAGTCAGTTGAAGGGTCTTCTTTGATATAATAGCCGGATTCGTTACTTGGTTTTTGTTTTTTATTAATATAGAGGTCAAGATTAGAACGTTTGGATTTAAATGAATTGGTAATTATTCTAAAGTTATCACAATGTACTTTTTTCTTCACTTCTGAGTACATATTATGTTGGCGTCCCTTATAACCAATGATCCCGCCATTTTGCCATCTTTTAACCACCCAAGTCTGGTTACTAGCACATGACATTTGAAATAATAATAAAAGTAACATTAAGTTCAACAAACACAATTTTTCCATAACTCTATTATCGGAACAAAACCTCTTCTATTTAAATACTATTAACTGGCTCATAAACCCCAGTTGTGTCAATAATTTCAATATGTTAACCGTTAACATAAAATTTAGGCATGAAAAAAATATATGGAATACCAGGTAATTAAATAAAAACACCATGCTTATGATACACTGCATCATTAACTTAATTATGGTGATTGTATGAAAAACATTTTTGCAGTCTTTTTGTCACTTGCTTTGCTAGTTGCTGGGTTTGTTATGCCACTGCAAATGTTACAGGCACGTATACCAGAAGGTTCCTCAATGGGATATCATAAGGGCACATGTGACCAAGATGGTAATTGCGTAGAAGATGATAAAAATAGCTCATCATTCAGTAATTATTCACCAAAAAATCTTTATAAAAAAATAAAAAAAGAACTACTGGAACTTGACCTTCATCTTAATGTTGATCTCTTAGATGTTGATCTTCTTGACGGCATTAGCGTTGCAATCCAAAACCGTTACGAGTCAGAGCCATCCTACCATAATGGGTATTATACCCGTATAGACAAATGGGATGTTAAAGAAAAAATTAACGTAGGTGAAATTTTAGAAACCGTTTTTGGAGATCTGCCTTTTGGTGCCACTATCCAACCCGGGAACAGCGTCATTTTTGTTCGTCAATATAAAGATCAACTGAAGGCCCGTACCGCTCTTCCAGTTAACCCCCTAAAAATTCCTCTAAACGCCAAATTGGCGAGAGAACTTGAAGAAGGGACCTTCGTGTCAATACCAACTTACTTAAATCTTTTAACAAGGATAGGACCAGACGTTGCCAACACTTCATTTATCGAAGCAAGTACAGGTTATACATACCTGGTAAGCGGAGAATTTATTACGCAAATCTTCAAATTATCTGATAATCGCATCCGTCTTAAAGCCATTTATAATACGAGAAAAGGACCAGGCCTCTATTTTAAAATCTGTCTTGATTCCCAAATTGATATTGCCTCAAGTCTGACTAACAATTTAATAAATGATGTTTTGGATTTTGAACTTTTTGAAACCAATTACGACGATCAAAAAGGACATATGTTAGCCTTTGATTACTTTTTGGATCTTTCTTATCCAGAGGTACAAAGGGCCTATGATGCCTTTATGAAATCCTCTTTGAAATTTGCTCCAAAGAAGGCAAAACTTATTTTTCGTGACCAGGAAAAAATGGTAACCAGTGCGATTTCCAACCTGGAGCCCATCCATAAAATTTTTATGGATGATAAAGACAAACCACAAGAAGATAGAAGAGTTGATAAAATTTTTGAGTCTTCTAATGATTACAACAAAAGAACTTTTAAAATTGCTCTTGATGTAAAATTATTTGAATTCAAAACCAACAACACCAAAAGTTCAAATTATATCATCCACACTGATCGCAATGAGATAAAGTCTTTTTATCAGTTTGATACTTTCTCTAAAAAAAGTGAATTTAATTTATTCTTTAGTATTTTTGATAGTAAAACTATAAAAGATTCCTACGCTTTATATAGAGCAGACCAAAACAGAAACCTTACAGAACTTGACAATTCTGATTTTGGAATATCTTTTGAAAAAACTGATGAATTTCTATCTAGGAATGAACAAATCCAAATAAAAAATTATTTATTCAGCAGTCTCCCCGAATCCATCTATGAAAAAATTGAATGGAACAAGATCATATCTCCCTCGAAAGATTACATCAAACAGCATAGATCAACTGAACGACAAAATTCTTTTTATACCACTGCAACCCAAAGAGATGGCAAAGTCCATTGGCAAATTCATTTCCACAAAAATATTTTTGGTATTCTTGACAACTCAAACGACCAAGAATTAAGTAATCGTCTTGCGGTGTACATTAAGGAATATATTGGAACTGGCCCAAGCACCCAAACCCGCCTTGAATCGTTATTTCCTTCTTCAGTATTGGCTCTACATAATACTATAAACGACACGGATAGTGACCATGGACTACAACTAATAGATTTAGAATTTTACAAAAAACGATTAATCAAATTAATCCGCCAATATGTAAATGAGCAAGGCGATTCAAAGAAGTCTAAAAAAGCCAAAAATCAATATCTTGCCAAGATTCAAAGAAATGAAATATTTGAAAAAATTGGAATTGCTTTTTTAACCAGTTTTATTAATGAAGAAGATCTTGAAAACTATGTTACCTTTAATTTGTTATGGACTTCCGATGAAGTAGCTAAAAATTTAGGTGAAAATTACACTTATACATTTGGTACAACAGAAAATTGTGAACTTTATAAAAACTTGATTTACCAAAAAGGAATTCTAGAAAACAGAAGTTTCGATTTAAGACTAGTAGGATATGACATTACGAAGGTTCCAAATTACAAACATTGGCTGGATATCTACGATAATGAATCCCCTAAATAAAACGCTATGTCCCTAGCAATTTTTCTGGCAAAGATAATCACACCATTCATTCATCCCTACTCCAGTTTTAGCACTGGTAACGATGATCCTTGCATTAGGATTAACCATTTTGATATTACGTTTAGTTTTTTCCAAATCCCAATCCAGATGAGGAATTAAATCGGATTTAGTAATCACTACGACTGATGCCTTATGAAATAATACCGGGTATTTATTAGGTTTATCTTCACCTTCCGCAGTGGATAAAAGCGCCACTTTGTGTTTTTCGCCCAATTCAAATGAAGCCGGACAAACTAAATTACCGATATTTTCAATTATTAAAATATCTTCATCTCCAGTGACAAAATGCCCAAGTTCTTTTTCAATCATGGAGGCATCTAAGTGACAAGAACTGTAAGTGTTAATTTGCTTAACTCTCCCCCCCTTCCCCTCAAGTCTTTTAGCATCATTATCGGTTTGTTGATCTCCGACTAACACACTAATCTTTTTTTGACTTCCAAGAAGTTGAAGTGTTTTTTCCAGCAGCATGGTTTTTCCAGAACCTGGAGAACTCATCAGATTGAATACTTCTACTTTATGATCATCAAAATAATGCCAGTTATGATGAGCAATATGATCATTATGTTCCAAGATTCCTTTTTCTAATTCAATGGATTTATGATGTTCAT
>Ga0208375_1002796_pt1 | contig 15717 bp, 20 predicted proteins | sample RifOxyD1_FD_184038 | JGI IMG/M metagenome (GOLD analysis project Ga0208375, IMG submission 184038) | Soil microbial communities from Rifle, Colorado - Rifle Oxygen_injection D1 (SPAdes) | ecosystem: Environmental > Terrestrial > Deep subsurface > Rock core/Sediment | place: Rifle, Colorado... | reverse complement strand
CAGGGAATCACTGAGATCGCCCCAAAGAAGTACATCGTGAATGTGGGTAGCCTCTCCCGTGGTGCACTTTCTATGGATAATGTGGATCGGATCCCCGAAGTGGTCATACTCAATTTCACGAAAGACGGGATTTCCTTTGATGAGATTCCTGTCCCGATCCGCCCATTTGCGGAAGTCTTCGATGTGATCGGGAAGGAAAAACGTGAGGCAAGGGCGGATATGATGGGGTCGTTTGTGGATAGGTTCCAGCAGGCATTGACTACTGTACAGCGGGAAGACCTGAAGACGACTGTGCAAAAGTTGAAAGATGTGCCGGATCGTGTCCGGGAACGGATGCTGGTCTATTTGGAAACTACACGAGCTGGGCGGGTATCCAACAGTTGACTAGTTTATACCCAAACGTTCCTTCCCGTGCTTTTCAGCACCAGAAACAACCCTTGTATTCTATCTACCACAGCTGTATTCTCCTACAAAGTAGGAGGTTGCTGAAAATCCCCAAATGAGCACCACTTTCCAAAAATCTCGCTTCATCTACCTCCATCCCGCCTGCAACGCAGGCAAGATTCAGCAGCTGAATGACCTTCACGCAGCCTATACAGCCTATGTCCGCACCTGCGTGCAGCATATGCTCATACAACGCAAATTCAAACTAGAACGAGAAGAGAAACAAGCTTTTTTCCCTAAAGCCCCCAACCTTACCTCCCAAATTGAGAAAAATGCCCGTGACCACGCCATCCAAATAACGTCATCATGGGCAAAATCAATCTACATCCTGAGAATCAAATCCGTGATCTCCAAACTCAAAAAGAGTGGGGAAATCACCGATGAAATGGCCCGGAAACTCTACTCCATAGGTAAACACTCCATTGACCGTCCCAAAGGGATTATCACTGGATCAGACATCAACGTCTACTTAACTCTCCTAGACAATCATGGAGGGCGGGTTCCCGCCATCCGGGATACTCTCCCCATGCGTCTGAGTGAGATGACTTCCACCCTGGAAGACCCAACCGAGACTACCACAGCCAGCTTCTGGCTCCGGTGCTCTACGTTGGTCTCCCGTAAATCGGTGTGGCTTCCTTTGAGTGGAAACCCTTACGTTTCTAAGGCGGATGAAGTCTCCAAAGGCATCTTAGCTCGTAAGAAAAACGGTCGTTGGAGATTTGAAGTAGTCGAGAAGAAAGAGTGGGTGGTCCCTTCCCCGGAAGATCTTCCAAAGGATGCTCCCCGGATTGGAATTGACGTTGGATTCAACGTTATAGCGGCGGCATCAAATGGTGATCTCTATGGAGTTGAGTTCAAACCTGCCTTCAACCGGCTCTACCAGAAGGTACAGCGAGTTCGGGCCAATAGACAAAAGCAGGGCTTTAAGGAAAATTCGCCACGTCTTGATAGGTTGGAGTCTCGCCTTTCGGGCATGACTAGAACGATAGTGGGGAACACAGCTAATCGATTAGTCAGACAGCACCCTGACACTGTTTTTGTCCTTGAGGACATGAACTTGTCTGGGTGTAGTGGGCAGAAAAGGTTTGCGTATAGGGCGTTAGCACGGTCACTGGCCTGTAAAGTGCCAGTGACGGTGACTAACCCGGCGTATACGAGTCAAGAGTGTCCATCATGCGGTTATGTTGGTAAGTATAACCGCAAGGGGATAGAGTTTGTGTGCCGCTGTTGCGGCAGACAGGCTCATGCTGATTGGGTGGGATCGTTCAATACGCTCAGACGTTCTGAGGATAAAGGTATTGGATTGGAGGACTCACCCAAGGCAGTGAAGAGGACGTTGACGATGCGATTCCTTGCCCGCAGGCGGGCGGGGACCAGCGGGTCGGGGTCTTCGGAAGTTGGAGTGAATGAGCTGTTACTGTGCAGCCGGGGTCTTACGACCAGGGCGTCACCGTTGGGTGGGACTGGTGGAGGCTCAAACTTGATATCTACTCGTTTTCCTGAGAATGGGATAAAGGGGTAGATTTTGAGGAACGGTTGGTTAGGGGGCAAATCAATGGGGACATCTTTTGAAGCTTTGTTTGGGGTGGCTTTGCAGCCGGGAACTTGGGATATGCTTGTTCTGATGGGTGCCTTCGTCGGGATCATGTCCGTTTTCGTCGCCTTTATGATGAGGCAGCAGAGATTCTTTGATGACAGTTTGATCTGTAGAGCGGCCCTTACCAATGCTTGCCGGGAACTCTACCTGATACTTAGAGATGTGCGGGATCCAGAGCTGATGCCCCCTGATGGTTGGATGATGATTGCTAGGACAGAAACTTTGTTTATGGAGAGGGCTGCGGCCGTGCGGGGCTGCTATGAAAAGGGCATCAAGGATGAATTCGGTATGAAGGCTGTGAATGATGCCTTGTTTCGACTCAGGGTCCGGAGTTTATTGTCTGCACCTATAGCCAAAGAGGGGTCAGAGTCAGATGCAACCTAAGCCATTCACGACATATTTCACAAGTTTTGATACCTATGAGTCCTGTCCCCAACAGTTCCTATGGCGATATGGGTGGGGTGGTATCGATCTTGGTAGAGGTCCTGGTAAAGGGAGAGAAAAGCCTACTAAGAAGTCCGAGCATGATAAGTTTTTGGGGACTACGATTCAGGCGGTCATCGAATGGATGTACAATGAGGAGATATGGAAGGATCCTCTAAATTTGCTGAAGCGGATGGAAGAACGGTTAGATGTTGCATGGAACAAGGAATTCCCAAGGCACCATTTCAGTTTCACGGGGTTGTTCCCGTCTCCATCTGTAGATGAACTCAGGCGGGTTTGTTTGGAGGGTATTCGGGGTTTCCTGAAGACCATGAAGGCTAATCATCTTCTCGGTCCCTATGCTCGTGCAGAAGTGGATATGTTGGGGTATGTCAACAAGGGTACTCCCATCGGGGGTAAGGCCGATCTGATCATTCGGAGAGAGGATTCTGGGGTCACTCTCTACGACGGGAAGAACAGCAAGACTAAAGGGAAGTACACCAACCCCGATCAGTTACGCTGGTATGCCTTGTGCTTCTATCTGAAGTTTGGACGTCTCCCGGATCACCTAGCCTTCATCTACTATAGGTACCCCTATGGGACGCCCATAGAGGGTTCGGATCAGGTGGAGTCCGGTCTGGATGTTGTCCCCTTTACCAAGGCTGACATACGGGGTTTGGCAGAGAGGGCTGTAGACGCTCGTAAGGGGATGAATGAGGAGAAGTTTGAGGCCACACCAAAGCCGATCTACTGTAAGTGGTGCGACTGGGAAACTGTTTGCTGCGAGAGGCAGGCACAGAAGCAGTCCCGGGCTAGGAAGTGCCCAGATAGCATGAAAGTTTTGGACGAAGTTTCAGGTTATGTTGACTTGTAGTCCAAGAAATGGGGTAGATGCAATCCGTATAGGGGGTGGGCAAGATGGATGATCTGCATTTGAAGTTGGAAGCGGCCTTGAAGAAACGGAATGCCCTGGCAACGGAGATCAGTAAGCTCCAAGGGCAATTGGAGAGTGCAAAGAAGGCCAAGGCCACTGTTGAGGATGAGTGCCGGAAGAAGGGTATCGAGCCGGAGAAGATCGATGCAGCTATTGAGACGTTGACTACTCGAATAGCTACTGCGGTCACAGAATTGGAAGCGGGGATTCAAGCAACTAACAAGGCGTTGGAGCCTTTCAGGACAGGAGACATTCTATGATGACGTTTACGATTGATGTAAAGAAGCTTCAGGAGACGTTGGCAGTGTCCAAATTGACTGTGGCAGCAGGCGGCGGGGATATCATGTCCCACTACCTGTTCCGCAAAAACTTGGCAGGCACAGGACTTGAGGTACTTTCCTATTCGGGTCGTATGTTCTCTAGCTGTCCCCTGCCTTGTGAGTTTGAAGGGGACGAGTCCTTTACAGTGGAAGCAGATCGTCTGGAGCAGTGGTTGGCTGCCCTGGGGGAAGACTCATCTGTGGTGTTTAGCTATGCAGATAAGGTAGTCTCCCTTACGTCAACCGACCCGGCCGGAACGATTCGTCTCCAGTCTCTTGATCCCGGGAAGTGGTACTATTGGGACGATGGCCTCAATGGGATCACCAAGACCATGACTCTCGGGGCAAAGCGGGCCAAGAACATCCTTGCCCACTTGAAGGAGTTCATCTCCAAGGATGAGACCAAGACTCCGCAGTTCTGTGTCGCTGAATTGCGTAAGGGTATCTTTTACGCCACTGATAGGCAGGTGGCTACAGTAGTTGAAGCGGTAGGATCGGATGCTGGGACAGTGCGTATCTTCGGGGGGAATATCGCCAAGATCATTTCCTTCGTTGGTCTGTGTGGGGACGGGGAGATCGAAGTATTTGAGCGTGACACGTTTATCGTCTATAAGCGTGCCGATGGGGCAACAATCGGAGAGGCCCGGTCAATGGCTCGGTTCCCTGATTTGGATTTGGGTACGGGAAAGTCCGATCTGACGAAGTGGGGGGTAAAACGGGAGAAGTTCTTGCAGTTGGTCCAGTATCTGGCTGCTGGCAGACCTACCAAACACGAAAGCATGTCTTTGAAGATCGTGGACGGAAGATTGGAGCTTAAGATGCCCTCAGCAGCCGGTGGGGATTGTATCCAGAATATGGATTGCGTTATAGAATCCGCCCCCGATGCCCCTGCTCTTCCTGAAGGCGGGATCAGCATGAATTTTGAACCCCTGGTCCATATCTTGGGGAAGATGAGTGAAGAGACTATCCAGTTCGGTGTCAATGCAAAACCCAGTCGTGGGGGTTGGGTCCGGTTCAAGTCGGAAAAGGATGGGGACACTTACCATACGGTCATTACCTGGAAGATCTGATGGCCATTCCAGATACCACAGGGCTTCGGTCTAAAGCAGATGCCATACTGGGTATGCGGGATGCTGCAAAGTCCCGTTTGGCATCTGTTCATAAGGAGATCAAGGCCCTCCAGGGGGAATTGGAGGAACTCGACCTTGTGGTTGCCTTCTTTCGTACCATGATCGATAAAGAGATCACAGAGGGTGTCCAGGTGGTAGAACGTCTCCTGACGGAGGGGCTTCAGGCCGTCTTTGACGATTATGACCTCTCTGTGAAGGCAAATGTCGAGATCGAACGGGGAAAAGTTTCAGTAGACTTGATGACACAGGAAAAGCAGGTGGATGGGACTGTGGTTAGTGGCGTTCCCAACGACACTTTTGGGGGGGCCGTTGTGACAGTCCAGTCGGTTCTACTCCGCATAACCATCATTGTGAAGAGGGGTTTACGGAGGCTGCTACTTCTAGATGAGTCCCTTCCGGCAATAGATGGTTCGTACTTGATCAACATGGGTAAGTTCCTTTCTGCCCTTTGTGACCGTTTGGGATTGGACATCCTGGTTGTATCTCACAATCCAACCCTTGTGGAATCGTCCCAAAAGGGGTACAGGATCAAGAAGGTTCGTGGTGTAGCTTCGTTTGATCCCATTGTAGTGGAGGGGAAACGATCCCATGCGGTCGGAAGCTGAGATTCGACAGAAACTAAAGCAAGCCTGCTATAGGCATCTGCAAAAGATCCTGCGGAGTGGCTTCAAGAAGCTGCCACAGAATTGTACTTGCCAGGGATTCCAGAAGGTTGGGGGCCAATTGGTGGGTGTCTGTAAGGCGAAGATGGATGACCCCTACATTGTGCTCTGTGACGCGGGCCACGAAGAAAGCCTCAAGGTGGCCAGAGAGTGCCCGGTGTTTGAGTTTGCTATGGACAAAGAGAAAGTAAAGGCAGAGTTCAAGGAACTTATGGGGCAAAAGCTTTCAGAGGTTGCTGCACAGTATCCTGATGTAGCTGCCTTGAGATGGGTGTTGGGGGAGGGCGATTCAATGCCAGACCTCTCTGATGATATTGATGTTCCTATGGATGGAGACTCGGATGAACCATCTTCTGGTAATGATACCGGATCTGATTCCACATAAAGCGGGTCAGATACCTCTAGCAGCTGAGTTTCCAGTTGATGTCCTGACAGCCCCTTATCTTGTGACTGGGTCGGCTCAGATGGTTTGGGTAGAGGATTCGGTGGGTGGGGTTGTCAGAGCGGGGGTTCGAAGGAGCAACCTCATCCGAACCTACAAGGACATCCTGGTCAGGGTGGCTGCCAGGGGGAAGCGGGATGGGTGGGAGAATGTCTTCCCCATGACCGTGAAGGGGATCAAGGCGGCAGTACAGCATCTATTCTCCTATGGAATCCCAGAGGTGGAGATTCTGCTGAGTGGGGGCTGTCCGATCTTGGGGAGGTTACAAGAAGAGGATGATCTGGAGCATCGGGTTGTGGTGACAGATTGGTTGCGTAAAGATCAGGGGGTGGTTGTACCCATAGACCGTAACTTTTTGGGTGTGGCCTCATCTATTGGGGAGAAGCACTGTATTGGGATAATCCATAATCCCAGTCGAGGGATGGCTGTCATTGAATTGGCTCGAAAAAGCCGTAAAGGAAAGGCTCCCCCTAACGCCAGAAGTTGAAGGCTACCTTTTAGGTAGGGGTGGGAAGCCTGATACCATCAGACTAATGGGGTTGGGGGAATGGATAGGGTTAGAGGAAGAATGTCCCGATCCCGTTTTTCGGCAGCGGTATGGCTCCAGGGGGGAGAAGCTAGAGGGGTTCATGGTTTGCCCGGTGATTACCCCACGGGGATCTGTCATAGGGATCAATGCCCGGTCCATGGGGGTGAAGAAGGTAGAGCGGTATCTCATTCGACAGGCGGCTTGGAATCCTATTTGGGAAACACGCCCGGATACACCGGAGAAGCTATGGGCCGGTGGAGAGGCATGGATCGTGGAGGGGTTGTTCGACATGTTTGCTTTGGAGTGGTACGTCCCATCCCAGGATGCTGTACTTTCGTCGATCCGAGCGAATATGACAGCGAAGCATGTGGAGTTTCTTCGGCGTTTTGGGGTAAGAGTTAACATGGTGTACGACAGGGACACCACTGGTAGAGACGGAACAACAAAGGCACTGTCCGTGTTGAAGCGTGCCGGTATTGTCTGTAGGGATGTACCTTATCGGGGGGGGAAGGATCCCGGTGAGCTGTGGGATAGGATGGGGCAGGGGATTGCTAGAGGATTCATGTGAGCATCAACTAAGAGGAGCAAATCAAAATGAGTGCTAAGATGTGGAAGGCTGATGACTATGTAGTCGAGATGATGCAGGATCTGGTCGGGAAGTACCATCCGATGCTTGCCAATGTGGACAAGCAGATTGCCATCATCTTCAAAGAGAAGGCATCAAAGGCAGGCGGGATGGTGATTCTTGGTAAGTCCAAAAAGGCACCGGAACTGGTCAATGTGCTTGGTGACAAGGAGTACATCTTTGTCATCGAGCTCGCTTCGAAGGAATGGATGGAGTTGACGGAAAAGCAGCGGATTGCTTTGCTGGACCACCATCTCTGTGCATGTAGGGTGGAAGAGGATAGCGAAAAGGATGGGGATTTGAAGTGCTACATTGCACCCCCTGATTTTTCAGCCTACTTCCCGGAGATCGAGCGGCATGGGGTCTGGCGGGATGCACCCGAGGAAGCCAGCGATGGGGCTTCTGTCATTGAGGACCTCTTTGCTAAGAAAGAGAAGCCCGAAGAGGATGGCGAGGAAGATCAGTCCAACTAGGGTTGGGTGCGGTCGATGTCCTTGGATACCAAATATCGTCCGGTGGACTTTGATGATGTGTTAGGACAGCCTAACATTACAACTATACTCCGGCGTATCATTGTGACTGGGGCGGGATTCCACCAAAGTTACCTATTTGCCGGGCCGTTCGGGTCTGGGAAGACGACGCTGGGGCGTATCATGGCCCGTGCCTTGTTGTGCAGTCATCCTACTCCTAACGGGGATCCCTGTAATCAGTGCCCCACTTGTAAGGATATCTTAGAAACAGGAGTTAGCGAGACTTTCATTGAGGTAGATGCAGCCACCAATTCTGGTAAGGCTGATATGCAAAAGTTGAAGCAGGATCTGGAGTACTCTAGCTTCAGCGGAAAGCGTAAACTTTACCTTCTCGATGAGGCCCACCAGTTGAGCCGTGAGTCTCTAGATTCGGCCCTCAAGCCCCTAGAGGACAACATTCCAGGCTCAAATGACAAGCGGTTGGTCTGCATCTTTTGCACCACTGAGCCGGAGAAGATGCGCAACACCATCATTTCTCGATGTGCTCCTGCTTTTATCATTCAGCCAACCAGACCACAGGTCATAGCAGAGCGCCTGGCCTATATCTGCCAGCAAGAGAAGATTCCGTATCAACAGGATGCTTTACTATTGCTCGCAGAGTTAACCGAACTCCATATCAGAGATGCTATCAAGGCATTGGAGGGTATCTCTCTGGTGGGGGAGGTCAATCGAGAGAATGTCTTTGCTTACTTGCACCTGGACTTGAATGGGTTATTCCTGGATGTGTCTGAAAATCTCTTGGGGGACTTCAAGGTTGTAGCAGGCACCCTGAAGACCTTGGCGAGTCGGATGTCCCCGATTTCATGCTATGCCCGGATCATTGATCTCCTCTTGTTGTCGTACAAAGTGCATTTGGGGGCGGTTAGCCCCCCGGCACATTGGGATACCGAGCGGGTCAAGAAGTTGGGCACACAGTATGGAGACAAATTGGTGGAGTGTGCCTCTTACCTCTCTAGGCGTCCCGGGAAGCCGACCCAAGCTATGCTTGAATGTGACCTTTTTCATCTGTCTCGTTTGATTTCTGGTAGGTTGTCTGCCCCATCCGAACAGGTAGTTGTTCAACAGGTTGTTCAGCAGCAGGTACTTGGGGCACCAGTTGAAAAGCAGCTTGAAAAGCAACCTGAAAAGGCAATCATATTACCCCCCGTGCAGGAAACTGTTCATCCTAAGGATGAAAAATCTTGCGCAACCCCCGAAAAGAGTGGTATAGTATCCACAATGAAGGGAACACGAAATGGTGTTTTCGTGGATCCACGGGGAGTGAAGGGTATGATAAAGACACAAAACATACCACATGAAACGCCCAGGCTGGACCTAGGCATTCCCCGTTTCTGTGAGCTTCTTGCGCTGAGAGTGGAAGAAATGCTCGGGGAGACGGGGAGTGGCGGATCAGCGAGACGACTTGACATGGGTGGTTCTGGAGCTGACCCATCTCGGTGAGGTTAAAGTTGAAGAGGGTACCCTGGAGGGTATGCTTCGACGTGAGCTCAGCTTAGAACCGGATCACCCTATTTTCATTCCAGCAACAACATTCCGTAAAGACGGTAAAGTGGTTACTGTCCACCTGATGGAAGGGTATGCCTTTGTGGCATCAGGTCTTGCTGAGGTGGAGTATCTAGCCTTAGAGCATATGCCCTACGTCAATCAAGTGATGACAACTGTGGATTGCCATGGCATGAGGGTCATGAGCGTGATCTCGAACGCCCGGGTTAAAGATATGAAGGTGCGCCTCAGGAAGATACTTTCTGAGGGGATCGATATGGGGGCATCTATCAGGGTGATAGATGGGGCATATTCGAATCTGGAAGGAACAGTAGTCGGGTTGGATGACGATGATGTCATGGTCCGTTTTGATCTGAGGTCGCTTAAGATAGTGACCAATGTTCCAAGAGTTTTCGTGGAGGTGCTTTCCGATGCCGGGACGTGACTTAGTAGATCCATTCGAAATGGAAGCAAGGTTTTCCAACGAGGACGGGTGGGCCTATTTAGAGTGGGGCCAACAGGAGCCATCTTCAGATATGGTCAAGAAATTGGATCGGGTTAAGTCAGTGTTGGAGTCCCTTCCCCCACGGGAGGCGGATTTCTTGGACCTCTATTTTTTCCGACGTTTGAAGCAGACCAACATAGCCAATATTTTTCGGGTGTCTCAGCCTACCGTTTGCTATCGGCTCAAACGGGCAACCTCTCGTATCAAATTCATCTTTCAGCTCCCCAATTTTGACATATCAGAGATGGAAACTGATTTGGGTGGGTTTCTCTCTGACCCAGTGGATGTTCGCATAATGGCCCTTATGTATTTGACCACATGCCAGAGTGAGGTTGCCAAGAGGCTTGGGGTGAGCCAGGGGCTCGTGCGGCACAGATTCATCCGGTCTCTTAAGCACATGAGGCACAATCCATCTATGCAGAAGTATGTGGATGTGTTTGATGTAATCTCGCACAATCTGAACATTCTGAGGGAAGTCCAGCGTACCCCTGCTGAGTCTGCTATCACCCACATTATCACCTGAGTCGCTAAAACCCGTATATTTCAACCAACTGTTAACCATCCTATAGATTCAAGCCTAGTAGGTTTTTGCGGACTAGGAGTCTGAAGGTGCCAAAGCCATCAATACGACGTATCATCATGGCCAAGGAGATAGCCAAACGATGGTTGGAGAAAGAGGCGCATGCGGAGTATCGGTTGTCCGTTTACCATGACAGGTCCAAGAACATTGCCAGTATGCTGAAGTCCTTTAGGGATGGCAGATTGCTGATTGCGAGTGTAGATGCTATTCGGGACTTGGGAGTCCGTGAAAAGGCAGAATCAACTTCTATATGGTCAGCGGATCATGTGGGGTTGGTGAAGCTTGGTAAATGGTTTGAAGAGAAGGGTTACGAAACTACCGGGGTGTGGTGATGCTATTTCCAACTCAAGAAGCATTGGCTAAGTACCTGAAAGCACATCCGGGAGCGGATAAGTCCAAGCATAAGGTGGACAAGGAAGAGTCCGAAAAGTCCCATGGAGACGATGATGATCTTAAGCACCATAAGAAGTTGCTTTCAGAACAGAAGGTGGTAGTAAGGGGTGTTCGTGATAAGATTGTGTCGGCTCTGGATGATGCACAGATAAATCCAAATGATATCCTATACGATGACGAACTCGAAAAACTGACTCGTCATTTGCAATCTGCAATAGAGAGCCACAGACTTCACCTCAAACCCACTTCAGTTACTTACCATAGTTGGGAACGTGCTAACTCGTGGGTTGACGACATCAAGGGGATGGGAGACAAAGCGTTGAAACGGATCAAGGAAATGGCAGATGAAAAGAAGAAGGCTAAGGGGGGTGAGAAGAAGGCGTCCACTCTCAGGGCCAAGGTAGCGGCGTTAGCTAAGAAGCATCCTGAGTTCCGGTCTGTACTAGTCCCCATACTCCGTAAGACTGCTATGGAATTCACCAAGACCGAGTGGGAAACCTACCACAAGGAACACCCAGGAGCCAAAATCACAGACCACAAGATCGTGGAGAAAGCTGTGGGTAAGAAGCCAACTGATGACTCCACGGAAGATTTCAAGGTATTCCACGAGAAGGCAAAGGATAGGATGCATGAGTTGCGTTCTGATATCCGAGCAGCCATAAAGGAGCATGGGTTGTCTTTGGGGACAGTTTTTAGAGATGATAAGGTGCTGCAGGGCATCAATCACGCTTGGGAAGAGGCTTCCCATAGTGTTCTTTTTCCCGGATCCCGAGCTAAGGTGGAGAGATGCATGAAGGAGTTGGAAAGCGTCAAAAAGAAGATGTTGGCTCATTTGATGGGACTGGGTAAGGGAAAGAAGGACTAAGCATCATGGCACTCTCACCAATCACTTCCGAATTGACGTGGATGTCCACTGAGGGTGGGGTCACCTACTACTTCAACACGGTAGTGGATGAACAGGGCAATATCTCGGTACGGAATATTCGCTCGCCCTATGGCCTCATCTCCGACTCTCTCACCACAATCCCTGATTGGGTAGCAGACGATATCCAGACTGCACGGGAACTCACAGATTTCCTTCAGTCTCAGACTTCACTCGAATCGGGCACGGCCACTTTTACGGGTCAGACATACCAAGATGTGGCCCTTGGGACCGCGCTCAACAATACCAACTACAGAGTTGTCTATTCCACTTCGGATGGTATGTATCTCACAACATCCAGCAAAACTACGGCAGGTTTCCGTATCAATGCGGGTGTAACTTACGGTACAGTCCCAGCTCCAAAGGATGTGGATTGGACGGTTTTCGAGAAGGCAGCCCAGGTTTCAGCAACGGGTGGGGCTGTGACTTTCGCACAGGCAGATAATGGGTCCAAAGCAGTTGTCTTCGGGACGACTTACGATTCGGATGACTACCGGGTGGTCCTATCACCCGATGGCTTCTATCCGGTCGATGTGATCAACAAGACTAGGACAGGCTTCACGATCCGAATGGGCTATGTGCTGGCAGTTGCACAAACGGCTGTGGTTGGGTACGACGTGATCCTGTAGGGGGTATGCTGTGGCACAGGGACCATTCAAAGTAGACCAGTTACAGATTGAACCGGGTCAAACTGGAGCACGTCTTTTCAACCGGAACTCCACGGACGGCTCGATTCAATTCTCAGACACTATTGTCACTACCCCCACATCGCTTCATCAGCTCGCTGGTTTCAAAGCCATGTCCCAGGTGTTCACGGTAGGCAAAAGCGGGCTCGGATCTGCCTATACCACGATCCAGAGTGCTATTGATGCTGTCAACGGTGCTACAACTTCAGCTGCTAACCCTGCCTTGATCCTCATTGGTCCTGGGGTATACCAAGAGGACGTGTCCATTACTAAGGACGGTGTCCATTTGTTTGGTCTTGGTATGCCAACTATTCAGTCAGCACATGAGGACACCCCCGGAACGAACCCATCTAATACAGTCACGATCCAGTCCGCTGGTAGCTATGTACCCAAGCAATGCATCCTTCAAAACCTAGTCGTCCTGAACTCTCACCCCCCGTCAGGGGATAATGGTGCGTGTGTACGAGTTACTCAGGGCGGGGGATCCCTACCGGCCAAAGTGGGGCTGGTAGAGACAGCAGCCGGGTTGACACAGGGTACCGGGGGTATCAGGCTTATCAACTGCAACCTGTTTGCTCGTGGTGCTGGAGGGTATCAGATTCGGGCCGACGCCATCAATACTTTGCTTGTGTACGGTGGGGACTGGTCCGGGAGCCATGCCACTTCGGGCATGCTCTTGGAGGAAGTGGCAGATTTCTATGCTGGTCAAGTGGACTGGATGGGAAACCTTCAGCTGGATTATGACAGCGGTGCTGCCACTCTACCTGAGACTGTTGGATCAGCCTACTCCCTGAACGGATGTTCCCGTATCGGGGCCATAGCAGCCACTTTGATCGATCAGGGATCCTTTGGGGTATCTAACTGCCCTGTAGTGGGGACGGTGGGGTTTAGTGGCAATAGGACTATGACTGTAAGAGGATCACAGATAGGGAACCTGACGGCTGGGGCTGGAACATCCGCGTACCTCTACAATACGACTAGGGGGGCTATAGCGGCTGGTGGAGGTTTGGTCAATGAGTCGAAGTTCAGGGGAACCCTTGTATTTGGGGGGGAAGCTTCTAAGGCCGTAGTGCTTCCCTGGGAACGGGTAGATGCCAACTACACGGTGGCTTTGGATTTGGACGATCAGCCAGCGGGCGGGGCATGGCCCGCTATTAACGGTAAGCTGGCTACTGGGTTTACAGTGGACTTTGGTGTGGCACAGACGTTGAATCTGTCGTACACGATTGAGGCGGCATGATGGATGAAGACCTAGAGAAACTTTGGGAAAAGGGCATCGAAGAAGCAAAAAATACTTTTACCAAGGGTTTGATCAAGTCTTGGGAACAGAAAGTAGCAGATGTGAAGGATGGCTACCTGGACGATGCTCTGGTTGTTCTGAAACAGGATGGTTTCCCGACTGAGGGGAATCCTGAGTGGGATGCTGTCTTGTCCGGTGATTACGTTCCTTGTGGTTCGGATGAAGTCTTGAAGTTTGCTAGCAATAAGTTCACGGCCGTTCAGGAAATTGTCAGTCAGGGTAAGGTTGCTACCTTGCAAAGTCCGATCAAGGCGGGTACTAGAGTTCTGGCAGCCGTGGGCTTGGGGGCTATGTTGACCTACCCCGATCTTCCCGATTCTCACGTTGCTGGGACTGTAGTCACGGTACGAACAGGTAGTGGAGATAGCACAGAGCAAGACGGACAGGTATTCGTGACTTGGGATGATGGGGAGTTTCGACCAATGTACGCACAGCATTTGAAGCTTGCCCCGTCTACTCTGAAGCAGGCCAGTGCTGTACGGATCGTGACCTCATCCCTGGGAGACCTGAGCGGTTTCTTTGAGTCGGCATCAAGTGGGGGTGATTTGGTTCACAAGGCTACCAAGGATCTCTGGTCCCTCAAGAAAGACGGCAGTGACTATGTGATCGAGCGGCTCTTTACGGATACAGGCAAACCATTAAAGGTGTAGACAATGGCTAGAACTGGCGACGAAATCCTGTATAGGCTTATGGGCGTGAACCAGCGGACTTGGTTTGATACCTTTGATGCCATTCAGGAGAAAGATGACCAAGCCGCTAAGGCACTCGTCTCGATCTGCCATAAGCTGTCCAGCCAACTGGAGTTGTCAAGTGGTGCGATGGATGCCATAGTACGATTGGTGGATGTGGCCAAGTATGCCCAGAAGTGGCACCCATCTCTACTTCGTAACAACATCTTCAAGGCTGCCGACTCCCTTGGTATCCCTCTCCCATCCGGTCACTTCGCATCTGAAAAGACCGGAGCACAGAAGGTTACGCTTGGTACACTGTGGGACTTCATAGTGCTGCATAACAAATTGGGGACAGTCTATGCGGTAGAGGTTGCTGGGGAAGCCTATCGTATAGTGCTGGATGCTGATCACAGCAATTGGGTGCTCGATCATGGTGACACCATCACTCGGATGGGTGGGCCTTGGGAGTCGGTCAACAGCGAAGAGTACGATACCCCAGAAGCAGCGGCAAGAGACTTGTTCAGGCTGTATCGGGGTGGGCACCTACGGCTGGCCTCTAAAGCGGATCAGTACATAGCATCCAAACTGGCATCTTTGGCTGCAGTCAATCCGAAGATTGGCAATGAAGTTATGTCCAAATTGGGCTGGGGTAGGCCCCTTCCTGTCATGCCACGGGAGTTCTATCTGCCAGAGAAGGTAAGGAATACCAAGCCTATCATTCCTGAAGGGACTGATCTAGCTATATGGAAATGGGAAGATCCCAAGCCTACAGCCATTGCTTTTGCAGGCAAGGCTAATAAGCCTCTCTGGTACCATACCTTCTATTCGGATGCTGCAAGAGATAAGCACATTCAATCTACTATTGATGGTCGGCAAAGCCACATGCAGTATAAGCAGAAAGTCCAGCAGGAAAGGCGGGACTACCAGCATGACTTCAAGGTTGGTGATATCCTGTCAGGCTCGTGGGGGTATGACCAAACGAACAGGGAATTCGCAATCGTGACGGCTGTCAAAGGTAAGCAGGTGGCTATTCGGGAGATTGGTTCCAAGGTGGACCACTCGGGACAGGGGGTTGACTACCTAGTTCCCGATCCCGACAAGCTCATCGGGCCTCCTATGATTCGGATACCCAGAGGTGGTAGCGTGAAATTCAAGGATCTTTGCAATGTCTCCAAGTGGGATGGCAAGCCAGAGTATGAAACAGCTTTGGGTTGGGGGCATTGATGGAACGTAACCTATTGAAAGAAATCAGGAAGTTGGCGTCGGAGCATCCCAGATTCAGGAAACAGTTGGTTCCATTGCTTCGCAAGACTGCTGCTGCTGATAAAGTTCCTGTCTTTGGGCGATTTGAGAGGACTCTAAGGAATCAAGACATTGAGAAGATGTTCTTGGAGAGTTACCCAAATGCTGTCCCCGGTTCTTTGCGGATAGAAAAGAATCAGGGCTATGCCAAAGCTGAGCCAGGACGTATTTATGGGCATGTGAACGTTCGGATGAAAACCACAGGTGGTGAAGATCTGAGTGGTGCTCTGATTCTGGAAA
>Ga0208375_1002789_pt1 | contig 15741 bp, 18 predicted proteins | sample RifOxyD1_FD_184038 | JGI IMG/M metagenome (GOLD analysis project Ga0208375, IMG submission 184038) | Soil microbial communities from Rifle, Colorado - Rifle Oxygen_injection D1 (SPAdes) | ecosystem: Environmental > Terrestrial > Deep subsurface > Rock core/Sediment | place: Rifle, Colorado... | reverse complement strand
TATGGCCGCGCGCGTGGCAGGACCGACGATGCCGATGGCGCTTACGCCATTAGCAGACTGGAACTTGATGACCGCCGCCTTGGTGAGGCCGCCAAAGTAGGTGGACTCATTGCCCGGCGAACCCGCGCCTGCAGATGCGACCTGCGTGGTCGCACTGGAGTTGAGGAACACCTGGAGCGCCTTAACATCCGCGCCGTCGCTGCCCATCTGGAGGGAGCGGGAGAGAGCGGGGCAAACGCCGCCGGTACCGCTGCCGGTACCTGGGGTGGCCTGGCCGTTGAGGGCCGCCGTGACATTTGCGATCGTGGCCGAGTCAGCGCCAAACGACGCGAGCAAGGATACGATTGATTGGATCTGCGTCTGCGTAAGGCCTGCAGCCTGTGCCGGGGCGACAGCGACCGCGCCCATGAGAGCGACGGCAACCGCAACGCCAGCTACGAGAGCAACCAACCGGAGTGAACTGTTGGTAATTGAAGTCATACCGATTATTAATTGCGAACGAATAAACTTACTGGTAATCGACGAGTAAAAAGCACGCGCACATGCACTAACTTCTACCGGGGCCACGCCCTTGGTAGCTAAAGAGGGAGACGGACTTTCAGCCGTAATCTTTCGTGAAGGGATAAGGAATCCGGAGTATGGGTTATGTCAACGAACTCGCCGCCGATACTGTCGGCTGCTAGCACTCATTATAGATGGGTGCCGAGCAAGCTGCAAAACGCCCTGTGGACAACGCAAATCGGCCCCGTTTGAGGGGGCTTCAACCTTGTACTAAGGGTAGAGCAACTATATACAATATGTATATGTGGGTCAACATGGACTATCCCCTTCACGTTGGGAGAGTCTCCTAGGCGGGCAAATAGAGGCTCCAACGGCGCTCTCCAACCTTCCGTACCAGCCCCTGGCCTATAAGAAGAGCGAGTTCCCGCTGTATCGTCTTTTCACTACACCCCTTTATAACCGCGGCTATTTCCTTTATAGAGAGGCTCTTCTTCTTGCGGACCAGCTCTAGTATTAAGGACATTCTCTCGGACTGTCCTTTACTTTGTCCTTTAGTCCTATTGTCCTTTATACCCGCAAGGTGCCGGGTGTCCGACGCCACCCCCGGCATTGGATGCCCCAGCATCGGGTGCTGATACTCTTGGAGCGGCACCACAAAGTCGTCGTTTGAAACAAACGGAGAGGGGTGGCTACCGCGGGCAAGCCTCTCGGCCACCTGCTCTATTTCCCCCACCAAAATAAGGCCGTTCTCTGCGCTCAACGCCCGCTCGCTCACCAGTATCCTAACGGTACTCAAGAGTGCAAAGAGGTCGGCAAGCACTATCGAGGCGTCGAGCTCTCCGGCGGCCAAATGAGCTATTTCGCCGCAGAGGCTTGCGGTCCGGCGGGCTGCCGCACTGACCTCCTCACGGCGCACCGGCTCTGCGGTCTGCGCAAGCAGGACCAGCACGTGGGCTATCTTTTCGGTCTTGAGGTAACAAAAATACCAATCGGAGCGTCCTTTAAAAAGCGTTGACTGCAGGGCAAACTCGTGAAATTTTTTTCCCTTATCTGGCATAGATGTCTTTTAGAGTGTCCTTTGTGTCTTTTATTTTTTCTAAAAGACTATCGGACACGCTGTGTCTTTGAGTATAACGCGCGGCGCCCGTCGTGCAAGCCCGTGTTATTATTTCGCCATATGGTCCGCAAGAACGGCAAACGGCGTAGCTTTAAAGTCCCTGCCGAAACGTCGCGCGCGGTACTCACGGTTGTGCTCATCGTTGTCGGCGGCATCCTCACTCTGGCGGGTGCGGGGGCGGCGGGCCCGGCGGGCAACGATGTCTACACCCTCGGCAAAGAGCTTTTAGGCATCGGCTACTTTTTGGTGCCCCTGCTCTTTTTTGTATTGGCCGGCACCGCGCTCAAGGAGGAGCGCGCTGCGTTTGGCCCTCTCAACCTCCTCTCCAGCGCTTTGTTTATTATCTCTGGCTTTGGGTTTGCGGGTCTTGTGGGCGGGAGCGGCGGCCTTTTGGGCAACGCCATCGCCACTCCGGTGGTGCAGTACTTTGACATTTATGCCGCGCTCTTTATCTTCGGCGGCGTTCTGTTGGTGTCGCTCCTGCTTTTGCTTGAAGGCAGGATAACGTTCGAGCCGCTTTTTGCTTTTGGGCGGTTGTTTAAAAAAATTCCGGGGGTAGGGCAAGCGGAACCCAAAATGGGCGGTTTTGCGCTTGATGAGGAAGACGAGGAGCAAGCGGAAGATGTCGACGAAGTGGCGGATGAGGATGACCTCTCTATCGCGCCTGTTGTGCCCAAACACGAACCCGCACGTGCCGGTATGCCGATGCAGAGCCTCAAATCGCTGCTCGGCACCTATGCTCCACCGCCGCTCTCGCTCCTTGAGCGCGACCGCGGCCGGCCGGGCGTGGGCGACATCAAGGGCAACGCCAACATCATCAAGCGCACCCTGCAAAACTTCGGCATCACGGTCGAGCTCGACGAGATTTCCATCGGGCCTTCCGTCACCCGCTACGCGGTCAAGCCCGCCGAGGGCGTGCGGCTCCAAAAAATATTGACGCTCCAAAAAAATCTGGAACTCGCATTGAGCGCCTCCTCGGTGCGCATCGAGGCGCCGATCCCCGGCAAGAGCCTCGTCGGCATCGAGGTCCCCAACTCGGCCAAAGTGACGGTGGGCCTGGGCGCCATGCTCGACACGCCGGAGTTTGCCGACTCGCCTAAGCCCTTGGTGGTAGCGCTCGGCCGCGACATCGCCGGAACCTCGCTCTTTGCCAACATCGCCAAAATGCCGCACGCGCTTATTGCGGGCGCGACGGGCGCCGGAAAGTCGGTTGCCATCCACACCATCATCAACTCCCTGCTGTACCGCTGTGGACCGCAACAACTGCGGTTTATTATGATAGACCCCAAACGCGTGGAGCTCACCTTGTACCGCAGCCTCCCCCACCTGCTGACCCCTGTTATTACGGATGCTAAAAAAGCCATTGTGGCCCTGCGCTGGGCGGGCAAAGAAATGGAGCGCCGCTACAATATTTTGGAAGAGCATCGTGTGCGCGACGTCGAGTCGTATCATCAAAACATTTTGGCCCCTGCGCTGGAAAAAATAAAAAAGAGGGGCGGGCTTGAGGAGGGCCAGCAAGTGCCGGAGACCATGCCCTACATCGTCATCGTGATAGATGAAATCGCTGACATTATGGCCACCTACCCGCGCGAGCTCGAGGCCTCAGTGGTGCGCCTCGCTCAAATGAGCCGCGCAGTCGGCATACATCTTATCCTTTCGACACAGCGCCCCTCGGTCAATGTCATCACCGGCCTCATCAAGGCCAACGTGCCGGCGCGCATCGCGCTACAGGTGGCAAGCCAAATTGACAGCCGCACCATACTTGACCAGGGCGGAGCGGAGACCCTGCTTGGCGCCGGCGACATGCTCTACCTCTCGGCAGAAATGAACAAGCCGGTGCGTCTGCAAAATGCCTACGTTAGCGAACGAGAGACAAAAGCAGTGGTGGACTTTATCGTCAAACACAACGAGCCGGAATTGCCGGTCGAGATGGCTCCGGCGCAGCGCGGCGAGGACGGTGTTGGCCTTGGCATTTCCTCGACTTCGCTCGGGGCAAGCGGTTTTGACGACGATGATATAGACGACGACCTATACGAAGCCGCTCGCGGCGCCGTGCTCGAGGCTGGTAAAGCATCAACCTCTTACCTACAGCGCAAACTGCGCGTCGGCTACGCGCGCGCGGCGCGGCTCATCGACATGCTGGAGGAAAAGGGCGTCATAGGCCCCGGCGACGGCGCCAAACCGCGGGACATACTAGAACGATCAACAGGTACAACCAGTAAGACGCCGGAAGAAAAATGAAACGGGTCCTGATTGTATGTATTGTACTTGTTGTCCTGTCATACGGGTTGTTTGAGGCCCGGAAGCTCCTGGAGGGGCCGGAGATTGTTATACTGGCCCCCGCCGACGGCTCGGCAACCTCCAGCGCGGCGGTGACGGTCATGGGAACCGCTCAAAACATCTCTTTTTTGACCATCAACGACGCGCCGTCCTACACCGACGAGGCCGGCAAATTTGTGTACCGCTTCTCCCCACCTGCAGGCTATACTGTGGTGACGGTAGCCGCCGTCGACCGGTTTGGCCGCCGCACGTCGAAGTCAATTACTTTTAACGTAGTTACCTACTGCATTGAAAAATATGGCGTTTAAAAAAGGAAAGAAAGAAGTTGCCCCGAAGACCGTTGGTGCGCGAGAGAGCAAAGACACCGCCGCAATAGATGCGGCAATACGCGCGATTAAAACAAAATTCGGTGATGAGGCTATCATGACTTTGGGCAACACGGCGCGCGTTGACGTCGACGTCGTCCCTTCCGGCTCCATCGGCCTTGATTGGGCGCTCGGCATCGGCGGCTACCCGCGCGGCCGCATCCTCGAAATCTACGGACCGGAGTCCTCGGGCAAAACAACTTTGAGTCTGCACGCTATCGCGCAGGCGCAGAAGAAGGGTGGCGTGTGTGCGTTTATAGACGCCGAGCATGCACTCGACCCGGAGTACGCCAAAAAAATCGGCGTCAAAATAGACGAGCTCCTGGTGAGCCAGCCGGATTCCGGTGAGCAGGCGCTCGAAATTGTAGAGGGCTTGGTGCGCTCGGGCAAAGTGGACATTATCGTCATTGACTCCGTCGCCGCGCTCACGCCTAAAGACGAAATTGAGGGAGACATGGGCTCCTACCAGGTTGGCAAGCATGCAAGGCTTATGTCGCAGGCTTTGCGCAAGTTAACCGCAATAGTCGCGAAGTCAAAAACCATCGTCATATTCATCAACCAAATCCGCATGCAAATCGGCGTTATGTTCGGCAACCCCGAAACCACGACCGGCGGCAAGGCGCTTAAGTTCTACACCAGCGTCCGACTCGACATACGGCGCATCGCGCAAATTAAAAAAGGCGAGGAGGTGGTGGGTGGCCGTCACCGGGTCAAAGTGGTCAAAAACAAAGTTGCCGCACCCTTCCGCACCACCGAGTTTGACCTGATGTACAACGAGGGCATCTCAACCGAGGGCGAACTGCTGGCGCTGGGAGAGAAGCTCGGAATCATACAAAAGAGCGGCAACTCCTACGCCTTCGGCGAGGAGAAGCTCGGCCGCGGGTACGATGCCTCTCGCACGTTCCTGCGCGAAAATAAAAAAATAGCCCACGAACTGCTGAAGGAAATCCGCAAGGGTCTGGCGGCTAACGCTTCAGGCAAAGCTCCGGTTGGAAGCGGAGACGCCGCGGGTGAAGTCGAGGAATAGCGAGACGCCGGCGAACATCAATACCACAAGCGTCATCTGGACGGCCAAGTGCGTGTTGAGCACGGCCGAGGCGGCGAATTGGAGGCTCCCCTGCAGGCCCACATTTGCCCAATTTTCGAACACGTGCGAGACCCACACCAAACGCCCGATGCCGTAGAGTGAGAGGGCGCAGACATAGAGTTTGAGCGCTGTGGCGCCCGTAAGCTGGCGGAAGGCGTAGACCACCTCCACCCCGGCCATCACCTGTTGCTCAATTTTGCTTTGCATACCGCTTACAACTATAGCTTAGGAGTAATAGTTTCGTACACTTTTTTGAACTCCGCCTTGGCCCGGTGCACGCGGGTTTTGACCGCGCCCACGCTCAAGCCCTCTTGCTTTGCAATTTCTTCCTGCGTCTTCCCTTCTATAAAAAAGAGGTTGAGCGCGCGGGCCATCGGCGCGGGCATCCGCACAAGCACCGAGGCCACCGTGTCCATCAACTCCTTCTTTTCAAACTGTTTAAGGTTTTTGTCGGGGATAAGCGCCCAAATTTCCTCATCGAGCCCGAACTCGGCGGCCCCGCGGCGCTTGGCGCGCGCGTAGTGCGTGAGCGCCGTGTTGATGACGATGCGATACGCCCACGAACTAAACTTTGCCCCCTCTACTTTTTTAAACTTCTTGGCGTTGAGATATATTTTGGTAAAGGCCTCTTGCACCACGTCTTCGGCCTCTTCCTGCCCGCGCACAATACTCACCGCCTTGCGCAGGAAGGGCTCCTCGTACTTGCGCACAAGCAGGGCAAAGAGTGAGGGGTGCTTGACCGACGCTAACAGGATTTCTTCATCCTCCATGCCCACAGCATAGCAAATTTAACGCGTAGTGGTGGAAGCGGCATCAATGGCCGCCTGGTTGGCATCAATGATGCGTTGGAGGAGAGGCTTGAACGCGTCGGCGAAAGACTGCGATGCTCCGGTGGCGACGTTTACTTTTGATTGAAAGTCCGCAATTTGGGCGCTCGTGGGAGTGTCTCCGGCGAGCAGGCCGTTTGCGGCGGACGCATACGCCTGGAGCGATGCGGTAAACGCGGTTCCGGCGGTGACAAGGGCCTGGGTGCCGGCTTTGGTGACGATGTCTTTGGTCTGCACGTTGGCCGTCGCGAGCTCGGTTAGGTGGAAGGCCAGTTGAGAGGTCAGGGTCTGATTTTTGTTGGCAAGCTGGTGCGCCTGTCCCATCGCCTCATAAAAACCGGCGTACGAGCAGGAAAGCGTCTGGCGGTTGAGCGTATCAAGGAGAGGGCCGAGCCGCTCGTTGGTTGTATTTATGGCAAAGAGGTCCTGAATGACGTTGTTGATAGCCACAAAATACTCCTGTGTCGCGTACGCTTGCGGCACCGGCAGTATGCCCGGAGGGGTTGTGGACGCCGCGGACACCTGCGTTATAACGCCTGCCTGATTTTGAGAGACCAAAAAGTCGCGGATAAACGCTCGGCCCTGGGGAGTTTTACCTGCATAGTAGAGCGCGCTCGCGTCAATCACGGTGCTTATGGCAAGACCGAGTAGTATAAAAAGCAGGGGGCGCAGTATGGTCATGTGTATAACGCGAGGAGGCGCGCAATTAAAGTATATACTTAAAAGGAAGCGGCGAAAATAGTTATCTACATCCCATGAACATAAAAAACCCAAAGGGTGGAAGTACGGTCAAGGCGATTGTTTCGGTCGTCGTCGTGGTGGTGTTTACGGTCATAGCCGGGCCTATCGCCGGCTATGGAGTCGGTTGTGCCATCGGTCTCTTTTGCGGAAGCGGGGGGAACGGCGGCGGAGGCGCGGACTATCAGCAAGTGGCGGTAAGCTCGCCATGCACCTCGGCGCCGAATTCCTGCGGCATGACAAACAACGGAACCATACAAGACAGCGGCGTGTGCAACGCCACCCCGCCGCCCAACTCCTCCTGCCCCGCTCCCAACATCGCCCAAGGAGCCGGCTTTTACTCCAACCCGTCCTTTGTGGCCCCGGGCGGGCAATCAACGCTCGTCTGGAACGCCGCCAACGCAACCGCCTGCTCCATAAGCGGAGACAACGGGTTTAGCTATTCGGGCGACACCTCCGGGAGCGTCCCCACCGGAGCGCTCTCTCAAACGACCGCCTTTACCCTCGTCTGCAACAACGGCGACGAGGGGCCGTCCGCGTCAGCGAGTCTTAGAGTTATCCTTGACCCGCGCTATCAGGAAATATAACAGCAGAGCGGCAAGAAATACATACACGGGCCATGGGCCCGAGCGCGCATAGAGCGTCGGGATTTTTTCTATGGTTATGCTTCCGCGCAGTACTCCCACCGCCCCGTAGGGCAGTACCTCGCCCACAGAGCCGTCTGCCCAGATAAGCGCGGACGGGCCAAAGATGTGCGAGCGGATGAGCGGCACTCCGTTTTCGGCCGCGCGCAGACGCGCGGCTTGCAGCGCCCACAGGGCGGCGTAGCGGCCGGGGAAGAATCCGTCAAAACCCACGGAAAGCAGTACGTCGCTGACGGAAGCCTGACTGCGCACGTAGCCCTCCTTCTGCAATTCCGAACACACAAGCCCTCCGATGCGCACGCCTGCGACCACAACGGCATTGGCCGTGCCGGAGGTCACCGGATACGGCACGCGGGAAAACCCGAAGGGGCGCAATAGGGGCGGCGTGTAATCGGAGAGCGGGTACAAAACGTGTTTTTGGTACGTCTGTTGTGTTCCGTCCTTCCAAAAATCAAAACTGTCGTAGAGATTTCCCCGCTCGGCGGCCGTGTTCCACAACAGCACCGTCGTCGAGGCGGGCGCAAACGTTTTGAGCCACGCGCCCATGGCGCTTTGTGGCGCGAGATTGCGCAGGCCCTTGATGGCGGGCCGCGCCCCAGCATACACGGCCTCAACCGGTGAGTACGGGTAGACCACAAGCGCCGCTTCTCCGCCCCGCGCCGCTTCCGAAATAAGCAACTGGAGCCCGTAGTCGCCAAACGGCTCGGGGGCCGGAGCGGTCACGTAGAGGAGCGACTGGGGCTCGCGCTGGATGACCGCGACCGGCAAGGATGGGCCTGTAACTTTGTACGATTGCCCGTACCAAAAAGCGCCGGCAGAGATACCCGCGAGCGCCAAAAAAACGCCAAGCGCGAGCCGCCACGAGCGCCGGGCAAGGATCGCGCTTATCCATGCGGCGGCAAACACCACTAGTGGGGCGCCGCTAAGCGACGCGATGATGAGCGCCAGGGGGAATGGGGTGAGCGCGTGCGCGAGCGAGCCGTAGTAGTAGCCGCCGAATATCGCAAACAGCACAAGTTCAACAACGGTATAGAGCGCCGCGGCAAGCAAGCTGTCCAACAGGGGCCCGCAGCCGCGCAGCGCGCGATACGCGAGCGCCATACTGCCAAAGAGCGCGCCGATAAACAGCAGGAAAAAAATACTGCTCCAGCGCACCGCATAGGTGAGCGCCTCCGCCCCCGGCTGAGTCGAAAGTTGAAGAAGCGACCAGTAGAGCGTTGGAGCGACCGCCAACATCCCCGTAACCACTCCGCCAAAAAAGGTTTCTTTCTTGCCCCGGACACCGCCGGATAAAAAATAAAAAAGCGGCGCGAGCGCGACAAGCGCGAGCGGCCAGAGGGCAAATGGGTAGAGCGCAAGCGCCAGCAGAACGCCGGAGAGCACCGGAAGAAAGTAGCGCCGCATATCAAAGTAGTATAGAATGCCCAAGACAAAATTTAAAGATATGGCGATGCTCGAATACAACGAAATTCTGAAGGGCAAAGTGATACTCCTCGGCGATGAGCCCTACGAGGTGTTGGATGCGCACGTCTTCCGCAAACAGCAGCGCAAGCCGGTCAACCAAACAAAACTGCGCCATCTGATAACCGGCAAGGTGACCGAGCAGGCCTTCCACGTGTCGGAAAAGGCCGAGGAGGCCGACCTCTCCACAAAATCGGTGAAATATCTTTACACCAACAAAGGCGAGCGCTGGTTCTGCGCGGAAAATAATCCCGCCGACCGCTTTATGCTCTCGGAAGAAACCATTCGTACGGGCGCGCAGTTTTTGAAGCCCAATATGCTGGTGGAGGCGTTAGTGTTTGACGACCAAATCATCGGCATCAAAATCCCCATCAAAATGGAACTGCGGGTCACCGAAGCCCCGCCCGCGGTCAAAGGCAACACCGCGCAAGGCGGCTCCAAACTGATAACGCTCGAGACCGGAGTGACGCTGAACGCCCCTCTGTTTATCAACGAGGGAGACGTCGTGCGCATCAACACCACGACCGGCGAGTACGTCGAACGCGTGGACAAAAAATAAAAGGCGACGCCTTTTATTTTTTACCGAACAATATAAGGCAAAAGTGCCATAAAGCGGGCGCGCTTGACCGCCTCGGCAAGCGCGCGCTGGTTGCCCGCAGTAAGGTTGGTGCGGCGGCGCGGCATGATTTTGCCGTGCGGGTTGAGGAACTTTTTGATAGTTTCTGTATCTTTGTAGTCAATGCGGACAAACTGCGGTGCGTAAAAATCTTTCATAGTATGCGAATAGCTTTAACGAATAAGCACATGCTAATTAATTCGTATCATTCGAATGCATTTGTGGATTGGCATCTCATTAAAAGGGTATATCGTCGGGGTTGCTGTCTTCTTGGGGATAGTCTATTGCATCCTCCTTCGGCGCAACCTGCGGCGCCTCGTTGACATCGCGCGCCGCGCTTGGCGCCCCACCTGTCGAGCGGGGTCCAAACTGCACTGTGTCGGCGTTTATTTCGGTCTTGTAGTGCTTGACCCCGTCCTTCTCCCAACTGCGGGTCTTGATGCGACCCTCGACGTATGCGGAGCTCCCCTTTTTGAGATACTGCGCGCAGGTTTCCGCCTGGCGGCCAAAGACCACAACGTTGTGGAACTCAACTTCCTCCTGCTTTGTGCCGTCGGCTTTTTTGTAGGTGCGATTGGTCGCGATAGCGAAGGAGCATACCTGCGCCCCCGAGGGCAGCGCGCGAAGCTCCGGGTCGCGGGTCAGGTTGCCAAACACCATTGCTTTGTTGATATACATATCTTTATTAAATCACAAATTATCCGGTCAGTGCTTCTATAGACTTATCAAGTTCTGCATCCGATACCTCGGTAGGCTTCTCCGCCTCGGTGGCAGGCTTTTCAATTGTTTTGCCCTCGAGGCGGTCGGAGGTAAAGACCGCGCGGCGCGGCGCGGCGGCGATGTCCTCGCGCACCGTCTCGACAATAAGAAAGCGCAAAATGGGGTTCAGCGCCCCGAGTGCCGTGTGTATCGCCGGCAACGCATCGCGCGTCGTTGCAAACTTTATGTAGCCAAAGTAGCTCTCGGTGTACTTCTCGCGTTTGCCCTGCGTGGCGCGCTCAACCTGGTAGGCCAGGCTGATTTTGCGGGGGAAGCTCTCGCTGATAATCTCCGCACCCGCCTTGCCGTCGGGCAGGTCGCCCAAAATTTTGCGGACCGACTCAACGACCACACCAACCCCTTCGTCCCCCACCGTAGGCACGACGTGGAACCCGACTTCGTAGACGGGGTTGCCCTTCTCTTTTGGGGCACTGTTCGCTTGGGATGAGGCCTCGGCCGGAGCGGAGGTCTGCGATATTTCTGCCATGCACGGCACTGTAGCACGGAGCTCTTTACGGGGCAAGGCGGGCGTTTATGCGACCGTTAGCGGCAGCGTACCACTGTGCTACGGCCGCCGCTGCCGGAGTTTGAGCAACCACTGCCGCGGCGGCAGATGCTCCGGCGCCGGTCGTGCGGTAGGCCTGCGCCTGGATGTCCCCAACGCCATCAAGCAGAACAAGATATTGCTCGGCCGCTGGAATAAAAATTGCGAGTGTCGACTGTGGCATATACTGCCACGGCACGTCGGCCAAAGACTCGCGCATGGGCACGGCAGCGACGTAAGAAGCCCCGACCAAAAAAAGGGCGAGTCCGATCATGCCGCGAGCATTCATACTTTCTATCTTACCGCAATTTAAAAACGGCCAATGCGTTGTGCGCGGTCCGAGCGGCGACCTCTTCTGTGGTCAAACCCTTGATGTGTGCGATTTTGGCGGCAACGTGCTCGACATACACCGGCTCATTGCGCTTGCCCCTAAATGGAGCGGGTGCAGCAAACGGCGCGTCGGTTTCAATAAGCATTTTATCAAGCGGGCAGATGCGGATACTCTCATCATACATATCGGTGTAGGTAATGGGCCCTGGGAACGACAAATAGCACCCGAGGTCGAGATACTTTTGCGCCAACTCTCCCGAACCGGTAAAAAAGTGCATAACGGCCGGCACTTTCTTGAGCAAGGTCGAACCTTGCTCAGAGATCAGCATCGCGAGCGTGTCGTCATGCGCGTTGCGGCAATGGATTACCAGCGCTTTATTAAGTTTCTGTGCAAGTGCAATGTGCGCTTCAAACCTTTCTTTTTGCCCGTCCGGCTTTGATCTAAAATAATCTAAACCGCATTCCCCTATCGCGACGGCCTTCGGATCTTGCGCCAACTCCTCATACTTCGATATATCGAAGTGCTCTGGGTCGTTCGGGTGCAAGCCGACCGATGCCCACAAAAAGTCGTGCTGTGTTGCCAACTCAAGCCCCGCTTTCGAAGTCTCAAAATCCGTACCGATAATAACCGCACCCATCCCCTTTTCCTTCATCCGGGCAAGCACCGCATCCCTGTCCGCATCAAACTGCGGCATCTGCAAATGACAATGCGAGTCAAATAATTTCATACATCCTTACAAACTCAAGTATGTTGGGGTGTTACTCTTTGCGGGGAAAGAGGTTTTTGGGTTTTTTATTGGCCATAATCGCTTCAATAATTTTTTTGCTTGTCTGTGGAAGTATCGGCTCGAGCATTTGGTCTATAAAAGCAAGCTCGACCACGAGCTCGGTGATTATAACTTTGCCCTTCTCCGCATCTTCTTTGATTACTTTAAACGGCGCAGTCTCGGTGATTTTGTGGTCGAGCGCGGAAATGCGGCCCCACACATACTCGGCCGCTTTGTTGATTTCAAATCGTTCCATCGCGTCGGTAAATTCTTTGGGGAGCGGTTTCCACTCAAGTACCGCCGGCGCGCTTAGGTGCATCTGTGTCAATTGCATAATGCGGCTCGCCAGGTTGCCGAGCCCGTTGGCGAGGTCGGCGTTGTAAGCCTCTTTAAAGTGCTCGCGAGTGATGTCGCCGTCTTCAAATGGCGATATGTGCCGGGCCAAAAAGTAGCGCAGAGCGTCAGCGCCGTACTCTGCAAGAAGTTCTTGCGGGTCAATGACGTTGCCCAAAGTTTTGCTCATTTTCTTTCCGCCCGAAAGGATCATTGCGTGCACCAAGAGCTTCTTTGGCAGGGGGAGTCCGGCGGACAGCAACATGCCCGGCCAAATGGCCGCATGGAAGCGCAATATGTCTTTACCCAACACGTGCACCCCCGGCCAGAATTCTTGATACAGAGCATCGTCGCGCCCATAGCCAAGCGCGGTGATGTAGTTGCTAAGCGCGTCGCACCAAACATACATCACCTGCGTGTCGTCGCCTGGCACGGGGATGCCTATCGGCACCTTGCTCTTGGGGCGAGAGAAGCTGATGTCTTGCAATCCCTCGCCGAGGAGCGCAAGGATTTCTTTTTTTCTAGTCTGTGGCACAATCTCCAACTCGCTTGATTCGATTTTTTGTTTAATCAAAAGGGTGTATTTGGAAAGTTTAAAGAAATAGTTTTCTTCCTTGGTGCGCTCCGGGGTGGTCCCGTGGTCGGGACATTTGCCGTCCACTAAATCCTTTTCCGTGATAAAAGCCTCGTGTCCGATGCAATAAAGGCCCTCGTATTCTTTTTTGTAGATGTCGCCGGCTTCCACCATTTTTTTCCACAACGCAACAGCTCCCGGCCAGTGTACCCGCTCGTCTGATGTCCGGATAAATTGGTCGTAAGAAATCTCTAGCTTAGCAAAAAGGGTTTTAAACTCTCCTACCAGAGAGTCGGTGAAAGCACGGACATCTTGCCCCGCTTTTTCGGCGCCGCGCGCTACCGTTTGGGCATTTTCATCCGAGCCGGTCAAAAAATATGTTTTATCCCCCGCGAGCCGGTGGTAGCGCGCGAGAATATCGCAGAGCACTGTCACATAAGCATGTCCCAAATGCGGTTTCGCATTCGGGTAGAAAATGGGCGTCGTGAGGTAAAACGTTTTATTCGTCATCAGTAAGCGCTTTTGTCTTTTCCCGGTCGACGTCGGCGACAAACTCCTGTATCGCGGCCGCGATGGGGACCGAGAGGAGGATGCCTAAGAAACCCGCGAGCTTGGCCCCAACAATGAGCGCGAGGATGACGAGGAGTGGCGGCACGCCTACGACCTTTTTGACTACCACCGGGTATATAAGGTGCGCCTCAAACTGCTGTACAACGATATAGAGCCCCGCCACCAGTACAAACGCCGTAACCCCGCCGTCGGCAAACGCGATGGCGAGCGCGGGAACTGCCGCTATAATCTGCCCGAAGACAGGGATGAGTTCGAATAACCCCGCAATAACCGCAAGCAAGAGCGCGTTGGGGATGCCCAAAATGGTGAGCCCCAAATAGAGCAAAATACCGACAATGAGGGCCAAGACCAGCTGGCCTTGCATCCACTTGCCTATCTTCTCCTGGCTCCTCTTCCAAAGGCCGAGCACGTAGGCTTGGTTTTTGTTGGGGGTCACGACGCGCAAAAAGTCATCAACGCCGGTTTCCTGCATGGAAAAGTAGAAAGAAAAGACGACAATGAGGACGAATGACGTCAGCCCGCCAAAGAACGCAGAAAGCGTGGTAAAGACCCCGCCGGTGGTGTCAGTGAGCGCCGCGGAGATGTCGCGCAGAATTTCGGCCGAGGATATCTGCTCGCTCATGCTACCCCACGGCAAGAGCCCGTGCGTGATGTCTGAAATATTGAGCGAGGAGAGCGTCTCCGGAAGGCGCGCAAGAAAGCTAGCCGCATCGCCCAAAATCGGCGGGACAAAAACAAGGAGCACGCCGAGGAACGCGCTTATCACCGAGAGATACGTCAGTATGACCGCGAGGATGCGGTTGACTTTGTGTTTGGTCAAAAAGCCGATAGCCGGCTCCATCGCCGAGGCGATGACTACCGCCGTGACAAGGATAAGCACAATGTCGCGCAAAAACCACAACAGGGCCGCGAGGACCAGAAAAAGGAGTACAGAGATGATGCTCCCGGAGGTGATATGGACGTTGATGTCCTTGAGCTTCTCCATGTGGCTATCCTAGCACACTAGGCCTGGATTTTCTTTTGCAAATATTCGGAGAGGTCGGCAAGCGCCACGCGCTCCTGCTCGCCGTCGTCGCGGTCGCGCACGGTGACCGTATCCTTCATCTCTGGAGTTTCGCCCAAGGTGTCAAAGTCGACGGTGATGCAGTACGGCGTGCCTATCTCGTCTTGCCTTCGGTAGCGCTTGCCCACGTTTCCGTTGTCGTCCCACATAATCTGCGGGATGTCTTTTTTGAGCGCCGTATAAATCTCACGCGCTTTTGCCACAAGTTCTGGTTTATTTTTGAGCAGCGGAAATACTGCCGCCTTAATGGGTGCAAGGTGCGGAGGAAACTTCAAATACACGCGCTTCTCCCCTCCCAACTCATCTTCGGTGTAAGCGCTCACGAGTACCGCAAGTAGTGTCCGATCTACGCCAAGTGAGGGCTCGATGACATGCGGGACCATCCGCTCGCCGTTTCCCTCGTCTAGATAATCGAGCCGATGATTCTGTAAATCGAAGTCGGTCCGATAGGCTAGCCCCCACAGCTCGCCTCTGCCAAACGGGTAGTCAAACTGGAAGTCGATGGTGCGCTTAGAGTAGTGCGCCCGGTCGTCGGCCGGCACCTCAAACTCGTGGACGCTGATACCGAGCCCCTTAGCAAATGACTGCATGATCTTGCGCCACAACTCAAAGTACTGCTCCCACTCCACCGGCTTGACGAAATATTCCACCTCCATTTGCTCAAACTCGCGCGAGCGAAAAACAAAGTCGCGTGGCGATATTTCGTTGCGGAATGCCTTGCCTGTCTGGCCTACGCCAAAAGGGAGCTTGGGGTGATGCGCGTCGACGACCTGTTTGAAATCGACGAAGATTCCCTGCGCCGTCTCTGCGCGCAGATGTGAGGTGGCGGCGTCCTCGCCGGTACCAACTTGTGTCTTGAACAGCTCGTTCCCAAAGTTGGCTACGTGGCCGGACGCTTCAAGCACCTTTGGGTTGCTTATGATAGTCGTGTCGGTGATGAACATATCTTCGCGGTCGAAGATAAAATGCTGTTTCCATGCCACCTTTATATTCTCCTTCAAAATCGTCCCGTAGTGGCCGTAGTTCCAAAAACCGGCGAAGCCTCCGTACGACTCTGATGATGGATACACAAACCCCTTGCGCTTACAAAGCGACACAATCTTTTCCATCAAATCCATTTCCGCCATGACTTCTACTATATCGCCTTTTATACAAAACAAACACC
>Ga0208375_1002788_pt1 | contig 15747 bp, 16 predicted proteins | sample RifOxyD1_FD_184038 | JGI IMG/M metagenome (GOLD analysis project Ga0208375, IMG submission 184038) | Soil microbial communities from Rifle, Colorado - Rifle Oxygen_injection D1 (SPAdes) | ecosystem: Environmental > Terrestrial > Deep subsurface > Rock core/Sediment | place: Rifle, Colorado... | reverse complement strand
ATCGCCTTCGCAAACCTATCGAGCGGACTTCGTCACGCCGTAGGTTCGCTTCGGCGAACCGAAGGCGGTGCCCTTTGGTTAAAATCCGAACTTTAATTTTTCGTGCCAGTGAAACTGGCGCGCCGCTTATTTTAATCTCTCAATCTCGTTTTTAATTTCATCTATGACTTCAACATTGTGAATTTTCTTTTTATCACCTTCTTTAATTGAGATAACATAAAAAACTTTACCGCCGTATTTTTCTGTAAATTTTTTATGTGTTTTCTCTTGTAATTGTCTCTCTTTAAAGATTTGTGGAATATGAGAAACCCCGCCAGCTGGTTTAATTTGAAGCCCGATATATTTTCCGTTCAATTTTATAAAGAAATCAACATTAAATAGTCTGTCCCATTCATCGGGAGCCGGTTCAATTTTTACACCTAAAATTTCCTGCAATTGTCCATAAATAGTTACTCTTTCTGTCATATATCCGTCAAATGTTCGCTTTATAACTAAATCAAAAAGATAAGCGATACAATCTTCTTCCGTGATAGCTTCAACTTCCGAAGCGATAACTTCCGTTATTTTTACATAGAGTTTTTTGCCTAAATCAACGATGTGTTCTTTGGGTTTAACGTTTTTAAAATAATAACCCTCCCAATCTTTAATTGTTTTAGGCGCGCATTTTCTGATTTCTTCAGAAACAGCTCCCACATTTCTTTTAAAATTCATTTGAAACCTATTTGTCGCCGAATTTAAAATCCATTCTTTTGCCATATTATTTTGTTAGATTTAAAAATTTTATTTTGTATTTATATTCAGAACCATTATCAACATCTACGAGTTGATTTTTTATCAAGTGAGCATTTATAAATGTCTTATTTTTTAAGTACAGATAGCAAAGCAGATTGTTTTCTTTATCATATTTCAGTGAATCAAACCTCATAAAAACTCTCTGATTTTTTAATTTTGCTTGTAAAAATTTAATAGCGTCATCAATTTTATCTTTATTAACTTTTACCCCAATCAACTTTACCAACAAATCGTTATTTAATAAAAACTTTTCTGGACTTATGATCTCTTTAACAGAATATGTATTTATTGCCTCGTTTTCTGTTGAATCAATTTTTGATCCAAATTGTAATTTTTTCGGATCAATTTTTCGGTCAAACTTTATTGTATCTTTAAAGATATATGGCAATTCAGATATATCTTTTGCGTAATCGATATTTTCCTGCTTCTGATCAATAAATTCAAATGCGACATTTTTAAACAAATCTTCTTTGATTGCCCCGATTTTTTCTTTTATTGTAGGTAAATAATTACTATTAATTTCGTACCCAACTGAATTGCGATTTAAATTTTTTGCCACAAGTGTTGTGGTACCGCTTCCTAAAAATGGATCCAATACATTATCGCCAACAAAGCTAAACATTTTAATAAGCCGCTTGGGTAATTCTTCGGGAAACATTGCCAAATGTTTGTCTTGCTTCGCACCATTAAAATTCCAATGGCCATTAAAATACTGGTTCCATTCATCTTTTGACATTTTTGACTCTTCTTTTATTTCTTTTGACACAAAAGGAGAAACGCCCAATTTCTTAAAAATCAATATAAATTCGTAATCCAACTTAATAATTCCATTTCTAGGGTAAGGAAAGCTCCCCATTATAGTAGCGCCGCCAGTAGTATTCATCGTCGTTGCTTTCTGCCAAATAATTGCACCCATATAATCAAATCCTATGGTTTCGCAAAATTTTATTATTTCCGTGCGAATGGGAATAATTTTATATCGTCCATAATATACAGAACGGGCAAATTGATCGCCGATATTTATACAAAGACGACAGCCATCATTTAACACTCTAAAACATTCTTTCCAAACCAAATTAAGATTGTTGATATATTCTTCGTAACTATCATCAAAACCAATCTGATCAGAAATTCCGTAATCTTTTAGTTGCCAATACGGCGGTGAGGTAATAACAAGATGAACGGATTTATTTTGTAATTCCGCCATATTGCGCGAATCGCCAATTATGATTTTGTGATTAGTTTTCATATTATCTATTTTATTAAATCCTCAATTGAAACGCCAAATGCCTTGGCTATTTTAGACATAATCATAACGGACGGTTTTTTAATTACATTGCTTTCAATTTTTGTTAGGGTAGTGTATTTAACCCCGGATTTTTTGGCAAAATCCTCTTGCGACAAACCCAGCTTTGCCCGTTGTTTTTTTATATTTTCACCTATGTTGATTTCTATTGCCATATTTTCAATTATTTGATAGTATGATAATGATATGTTATACTTTCAATATAATGATACCAAAAAATTATAGAAATAATCAAACAAATTCTTTAGCGGCGTATTTCGCAAAGCGAAATACGAAAAATTGGCGGAGGGGGTGGGATTTCCTTAATTCCTGTTCAGCTTGCACTGAGCTTGTGAATCCCGCTTTCGCATATCTACGGCGGACTTCGTCACGCCGTAGCCACGCTTCAGCGTGGCGAAGGCGGAGGGGGAGAGATTCGAACTCTCGATACCCTTTCGGGTATGCCACCTTTCCAAGGTGGTGCACTAGACCGCTATGCGACCCCTCCAACTAGCAATATTTTACCACAATAGAAAGAAAATAACCACTTAAAGTAGTTATTTTCTTTCCCTATAATAAGTTTTTTTGATTTTAATACTCTCCCATTTCAGCTTGCTGGTCGCTTTTTCCTTCTTTCCTCTCCGGTATATCAGCCACTACAGCTTCGGTAATTAAAAGCAATGAGGCAACGGAAACCGCGTTTTGCAATGCCGTGCGAGTAACTTTAGTCGGGTCAATAATACCCGCTTTTACCATATCTTCGTATTTACCGGTAGCCGCGTTAAATCCAAAAGCGTCTTCTTTTTTACTAACAACAGTATTTAAAGCGACGGAACCCTCAAACCCAGCATTTTCAGCAATCTGAATAAGCGGAGCTTTTAAACCCTCAAGAATAATTTTAGCGCCAACAATTTCCGGCAGCTGGTCTTTGGTAAGTTCATTTTGCATAAAATTGTAAACCGCTTGAGACGCCTTCACTAAAGCAACGCCTCCGCCGGGAACAATCCCTTCCGCGATTGCCGCTTTGGTAGCCGACACCGCGTCATCTATGCGATGCTGTTTTTCTTTTTGCTCAACTTCGGTCGCGGCGCCTACTTTAATAACGGCGACTCCTCCGGTCAATTTTCCCAAGCGCTCCTGCAATTTTTCTTTATCAAATTCGGATTCTACTTTTACTAACTGATTTTTGATAATCATAACACGCGCCTCAATGTCGTTTTTAGATCCTTTGCCGCCGACAATAGTAGTATTGTCTTTGTTGGCAATAACTTTATGAGCCTGCCCTAACGAAGGTATGCTGACGGATTCTAATTTTCTACCAAGGTCTTCGGAAATAAATTCCGCTCCGGTTACCACCGCGATATCCTGCAGCATTTCTTTTCTGCGTTCGCTGAAACCCGGCGCTTTTACCGCCAAAACGTTCAGAATGCCTCTTAATTTATTGACTACCAATGTCGCCAACGCCTCTCCTTCAACATCGTCCGCAATAATGACCAGTTCTTTTTTCCCGCCTTGCATCACTTTTTCCAATAACGGCAAAATCTCATTAATTGCCGAAATCTTCTTGTCAGTTACTAATATATAAGGGTCTTCCAAAACGGCCTCCATTTTCTCGCTGTTTGTAACCATATATTGAGAAATGTATCCTTTATCAAACTGCAATCCTTCCACTATTTCTTTGGAAAGGCCAAAGGTTTGCGATTCTTCAACGGTTACAACGCCGTCTCTTCCGACTTTACCGATAACTTCGGCTATCAATTTTCCGATTTCATTATCGCGAGCGGAAATCGTGGCTACTTGTTCTATTTCTTCTTTTCCGCTAATCGGTTTGGAAAGTTTTTTTAATTCTTTTAAAGCAATCTCATACGCCAGATTCATTCCGCGATGCATGCCGACCGGATCGGTTCCGGAAGCGACATTTTTTAATCCCTCGCGAATAAAAACCTGCGCCAATAAAGTGGCGGTGGTGGTACCGTCACCGGCGACATCAGCGGTTTTGGAAGCAACTTGCTTCACCAATTCCGCGCCAACATTTTCAATTTTATCCTCTAATTCAATTTCTTTAGCGATAGTAACGCCGTCGTGAGTAATAATTGGAGAACCATAACCCTTCGCTAAAACTACCGCTCGGCCGCGCGGCCCAAGCGTAACTTTTACCGCATCCGCCAATTTATCCACTCCTTTTTTTAAAGCTCTGCGCGCTTTTTCGTTAAATAAAATTTGTTTGGGCATGTTATTTTTTGTTTTAAATGTTAAATGTCAGATGTTAATCAAGAATTGCCAAAATATCCTCTTCTGTTCCGACCAAATATTTTTTCCCGTCAACTTCTATTTCGTCAGGGCCGTATTTTTTAAATAAAACTTTGTCGCCGACTTTAACCGTCATCGGCGCCCTATCTCCTTTTTCGGTTAATTTTCCTGGACCGATGGCCTTAACCACGCCGATAATCGGCTTGGCTTCGCTTGTTTCCGGAAGAAAAATACCGCTTTTTGTTTGTTTTTCCTCTCCAAGCGGCTCAATAAAAACATGATTTGACAACGGTTTAATATTCTTCATCTACTATGTAATAGTATGTGTTTAATGATTTTACGGCCTTTTTTATGAAGATTTTAAGGCAAAAAACAAAAATTGTCAACTTGGCCAATTCAAAAATTTTTTGGTATAAAAGGGCGCGGAAATCCGCGCCTTAAGGATTTATATGACTTAAGTCACGCTGGGCTCGGAATACAAATTTTTTAATTTTATTTTTAATATAAAAAAGCGTTCTCTTATAACGTTCGGAGTTTTTATCTAATGTGATATTGCGAACAAACAGTACAAATAGAATTAACGGGTGGTTTCTGTGAAATTTTCCACGCTTGCTGTAAGTTGATTTTACTTGCAGTGGCAAAACCAGGCCTCCTTGTAAATAAATAAGTATATCTATGCCGCTTGTGTCCAATGCGTCGCTTTTCTTTGCTCTTTGATAACCAATAAAATGCGTATCTTCTTTAATAAGCTCTTTGGTTGCCTCTTCCACTGCATCTTCTGTCGGTTCGCCTAAGTTCGGTCTGCCCTGTTTATTATTCAAACACGCCTCCCTATATCAAAGTACTTTAGTCAAAATATATGACTTTAAAAAACAATTGTCAATTGTTTTTTAAAAATTCTCCAATCCGTTTGGTATCAGGATGAAGCTCTATTTCGTCATAAGAATATTTAACGCGTGGTTCGTAGCCCAATCCCAATTTTTTAACGCTGTTTTTAATTTTGAATATTTGAATTTTCCTTAAGATAGTTTCAAAAACTCTCCCCAAAAACCCGCCCATGAATTTTTCCGCGATTTTATTAATTACCCATGACCGCGCGCCAAAAAAATAATCGTAAGCATATTCTTTTTCACCAGCCCAAGAACGATTTGTTTCCCAAAATTTTTTAATTAAATCTTTGCGTCCGTAAATCGGAACAAGATTTTGATAAAGCTCCTGCCAATATCTGTTATACGGCGGAGAAAATTGATAGGATTTCTCTGTTACAAAATGATTAAAGCAAAATTTATCGTTTTGCGATGACAATGGATTGTGTTGAGCGCGCCAGCCCAAAAGTCCAAAAATTAACCAGCATAAAAATCTCACCGTAAAAATTCTTCCGCGCCGCGCGCCAACAATCACATCAAAATCCGAATCTTCTTTTACATTTCCAAGCGCCATAGATCCGGAAACTAAAATAAAATCAATAAAAGGAATATATTTAAAAATCCGACTCCGCCTCTGAAGTGTTTGCCATTTGGCATCCAGTAAATTCATTTATTAAATTTTAACATATATGAAGCTCTATTTTCTAAAACGCAAAAGAAAAACTTTCCAAAAACTTTCAAAAATAATGCCGATATTAAACTTAGAAACGCCCCCCCTTCTTTCCGTAAAAGTAATTGGTATTTCGCAAATTTTATAGCCCTTTTTGTGGGCGGCGTAAGTTGTTTCTATCTGAAAATTGTAGCCGACCGAACTTAAAGAATCTAAATCAATATTTTCCAAGACTTCGCGGCGAAAACATTTAAATCCGCCGGTCAAATCTTTATACGGCAGACCAAGAATAAAACGAGCGTAAATATTCCCCCAACGGCTTATCATCCGGCGAAAAAAATTCCAATTCTCAATTTTCCCGCCCGGCACATAGCGCGAACCAAGAACTAAATCGCAATCCACTATTTTTTTAAGCATTTGTGGAATTATCGCCGGGTCATGCGATAAATCCGTATCCATTTGAATAATATAATTAGGTCTGTCCTGAACGATAATTTCTTTAAACGCCTGCGCGTAGGCCGTGCCTAATCCCATTTTTTTCTCCCGATGAATTACTTTTACCGGATAAATTTTAGCAAGTTCTTCAGCAAATTTTCCCGTTCCATCCGGAGAATTATCATCAACAACAATTAGTTTCAACTCGGGAATTTTCAAATCAAAAATCTTTTTGGATAAAATTTCCAAATTATTCCTCTCGTTATAAGTGGGCGTAACTACAAAAATTGAAGCCATGGAATATTGCGCTTCTATTTTATCTCGTATCTTAAGATTACGCTTACGGTTGTTTCTTGCGAACCAGGTTCAATAGTCGGCGATGGAAGAGCTGCGGCTTCGCCGCCAAATCCCTTCAAAGCATAAACAGGATAATATCCTCCGCCCTCCTCAATGGAAAGCAGTCTGCCAATGCGAAAATTGCCGGCTTTGGCGACGCCCTTTGCTTTTTCTATAGCCCTTCTGATTGCTTCATTTCTTGCTTGGTCCTGAACGGAAGTCGGGTCATCAAGCGTAAAAGAAAGTTGGGAAACGGAATTGGCGCCGTTTTTTACCACTCCGGCAAGAATATCGCCGATTTTCTCAAAATTTCTAACTTTCACCAAAACCGATTGATTTATCGTATAACCGACTATTTCCGGAGGCGGACAAACTTTGCTGTTTTCCCTGATAACCGGCACGCATTCGGAATATTGATAACGCGGCTCTACATTATACATTTGCGTTTTAATGTCTTTTTTCTCAACACCGCTGGATTTTACAAATTCAATAATTTTATTGGATTTTTCCGTATTTTCTTTTTGTAAAACCGCGACGTCTTCTCCTCCTTCCGTTATAATACTAAAACTAAACTGCGCTACATCCGGGACAACCGCCGCTTTGCCTTCCGCGCTGACCGAAAAACTGCGAAAAGCGGATGGCTGAATTGAACGAGCGTAAGAATTAACATAACTAACAGCCGCGAAAGATAAAATTAAAATGGCGGCTATAATTACGATTCCGAGATAATTTTTTAATTTATTGTTCATAGAAATTAGTATAACATCTCACCCATTGACAAACAATTTAAAATGCGTATACTTATCTTCATAGATTCTCGAGATAAATGTACGCAAGTCGTTTCGTCTCAGGTCTAAAAGGTCAATAAATAAATTAACTGAGACAAAATGGCTTTTCAACAAGATGGCGGTTTTCAGCGGAAAATGTTTCAAGGCGATTGGAAATGCTCAAAATGCGGTGCGGAGATAAAGGAATTACCTTTTGAACCGGATCCGAGCAGATTAGATCAATTACTTTGCCGCGATTGCCACCGTCAATCACGGCCGTTCCGCAGGGAACGACGTTTCTAAATAAAAACCCCGACGCAAGTCGGGGTTTTTATTTACGCGCGTTATTTAACAACCGCTTCCAAAAACAGAAATAGCGGTATTTCTTTTCTGGCGCGGTTTTCCGCAGAAGCGCGCGGTCCCGGTTCGCTCTTTTTATTGGAATTCCACTCCTCAAACCGTGAAACCAAAAATCCGGTTTTCTGCAAGGCCTTAAAATAAAATTGCAAAGGGCGATGAAATGTAAGAGTATTTTCTTCCGGCTGACTGCCCGGCCTCATCTGAATTTTTACTTTTGATTCGGAAAGATAACCGTCAATTCTCCGATATTGAATTTTGTTTTGCTCATCCCATCCCCAGCTGGATTCTTTTGGAACGCGAAACAAGGGATGATTCATTACTAAAAATAGCTTGCCGCCTGATTTTAACGCTCTGGCGCATTCTTTGAAAACTTCGCTCACGTTTTCAATATTTTGAACGGATAAAATAACGGTTATTTTATCAACGCTTTTATCCGCTAAAAAACTTAATTTGTCTGCAGAAGAAACAAAATACTTTATATCCTGTGGCGAATTTTTTTTTGCTATTTTTATTAGTTCGGAAGCAATATCCGCTCCGATTGTTTTCGCGCCTTGCTTGTAAAATTCGTTAGTGAAAAATCCGGGTCCGCAAGCTAAATCCAAAACCACCTCCCCCTTTTTAATTTCCAAAAGGCGCAGTAAGTTCGGTAAAATAACTTCTTTCTGATACGTTCCTTCTGCGGATAATAATTGCTGATACCATTCCGCAACTCCTCCCCAGGATGTTTCGGCTTTCTTTTGCATAATGGTAATGTTTAAATACTTGTTATTATAATACTCTACGATGATTATACGAAAAGCAACCCCAAAAGACGCAATAGGCATTTTAGGATTAATGAAGCAATTAATCGACCTTCATCATCATCTTGACCCCTATTACAAAACATTTGCCCAATACCGCAATCTGCGCGATTACATAGGTGAAACCGCCTCAAGCCGTGATAAAATTTTATTGGTGGCGGAAGAGGACAACGCTGTTTTGGGTTATATTATTAGCGTGATTGAAGACACTCCGTCTTACGCCACCGAAAATAAAATCGGCGTTATAGCGGACGCGACGGTAACCGAGCAATGCAGGAGGCGAGGTATCTTACGATTGCTTTTTGACGAAGCTCTCAATTGGTTCAATAAAAAAGGGGTAAAACGAATTGAGCTTTCGGTAGACGCCAGGAATGAAACGGCAGTGGCCGCGTGGAAAAAACTCGGTTTCAAAGATTATAAATTGAGAATGAATAGAAATGTCTAATATAAAACCCGCTTACATAGCCGATAATTTAAAAAACGTTTTTGTGTTCATAATTTTAAGTTTTCTAAGCGGCTAACCAACCGCCGTCTACATAAAAAGTGGCGCCGGTAACATAACTTGCTTCATCAGAAGACAGAAAAACCACCATAGCGGAAATTTCTTCAGGCCTGCCGATTCGTTTAAGCGGTACTCTATTCATAATTTCAGTCATAGATTCTTTTGCCAGCTCCTTGCCTGGTTCACGAACCATCGGAGTATCAATGGCGCCCGGCGCGATAGCATTCACATTAATTCCCAACGGGGCCCATTCAATCGCGAGCGTTTCCGTCATTCCGATTATACCTCCTTTAGAAGCGGAATAATGAGCCGCGCCTTCAAATCCAATCCCGACTCCGCCGGACGCTATGGAAGAAATGTTTATAATTCTCCTTCCGCCATCCGCCAACTGGCGGAGGGGATTATTTTTTGCCATTTCCTTCGCCGCCCGTTGCGCGCATAAAAATTGCCCCTTGAGATTAATATTAAGCACCTGGTCCCATTCTTTCTCGGTAAGTTCCAACGCCGGTTTTGGAGAAAAAATGCCGGCATTATTTACAAGAATGTCCAACCGGCCGAATTGCTTTATAACATTATCAAAAACCTTATTGACTTCCGCTGCGTTTGAAACATCTAATTTAAAACAAATCGCTTCTCCTCCGCTGGATTTTATTTCATCCACCACGCTCTGGCATTCAGCTAAATCAATATCGGTAACAACGACTTTGGCGCCCTGTTTCGCCAATGCTAAAGCATGGGACTTTCCCATACCGCGGCGCGCGCCGGTAACTAACGCGATTTTATTTTTAAGCTCAAACATAGCTACAACTATATTGTAGCATTTTGAAGTTTTATTCGGAATCTTTTTTGTTCCGTTTGCGGTCGTTTTCGGAAAGTAATGATTTGCGAATGCGGATATTTTTTGGCGTTATCTCCACAAGTTCGTCATCGCCGATATAATCCAACGCGTTTTCAAGCGTCATTTCGCGCGGAACTTCAAGCCGTTCCTGAACGCCGAAGTTTTTCGTTCGGAAATTAGTAAGTTCCTTGGTCTTACAGATATTTACCATAATATCTTGGGACTTGGCGTTTTGCCCGACCACCATTCCTTCGTAAACCTCCACGCTTGGACTGATAAATAATTGCCCGCGTCCTTGCGCGTTTATCAATCCGTAACTGTTTGATATTCCAAATTCAGAAGCGATAAGCGAACCGTGAGAACTAACCTCTAAAGCTCCTTTGTGTTCTTCAAATCCCTGAAAAATGCTGTTCATAATTCCCAAGCCCTTTGTGCTTGTTAAAAATTCATTGCGAATGCCGATCAAACCGCGCGTCGGAATTACAAATTCAATATAAGCCACTGCTCTGTCAACGCGCATATCCCGCATAACCCCGAGACGTTTCCCGAACATTTCAATCACAATGCCCGTAAATTGCTCCGGCGCTTCAATTGAAACGAGTTCTATCGGTTCTAAAATTTTTCCGTCTATTTCTTTCAAAATTACTTGCGGTTTTGACACTTCAAGCTCGTAACCCTCGCGACGCATTTTTTCAATAAAAATTGCCAAATGCAGTTCTCCGCGTCCCGCGACTATCCATTTATCCGCAGAATCCGCTGGTTTGATTGAAAGCGCGACGTCCGTTTCTAACTCGTGTTCCAAACGCTCTTTTAAATTACGAGAAGTACTGTACTCGCCTTCTTTTCCCGTAAACGGCGAAGTATTTACTCCGAAAGTCATCTTAATAGTTGGCTCGTCTATTTTAATGGTCGGAAGAGGCCGCGGATTTTGAATATCGGCAATCGTTTCTCCTATGGAAACATCGGAAATGCCGGCAATCGCGATAATATCTCCGGCATAAGCAACGTCAATGTCTGTTCTTTGTAATCCAATAAAATTCATCAACGCCGTAATTGACGCTTTTTTTATTTCACCGTTTCTATTTATATGAGCCACCTGCATACCTTTGCGAATTGTTCCTGAATACACTCTGCCAATGGCAATTTTTCCTTTATAATTATCGTAAACTAAATTCACGGTTAACATTTGAAGCGGGGCATTTTCATCCGTTTGCGGCGCCGGAATATAACGAACGATGGTTTCAAACAATGGCTCTATGTTCGTCATACTCGCCAAGTCAGGAGCCAGACCGGCTTTGCCCTGCGCGCCGGAAGAATAAATTATCGGAAAATCTATCTGCTCATCGGTAGCGCCCAATTCAATGCAAAGACTAAACGTTTGATTTAACGCCCACTGCGGACGAGCGTCCGGTTTATCAATTTTATTTATTACCACGATTATTTTATGGCCGGCCTGAATGGCCTTGCGAAGCACGAATTTTGTTTGCGGCATCGGGCCTTCTTTCGCGTCCACTACCAAAAGCACTCCGTCCACCATTCTCATAATACGCTCCACTTCTCCGCCAAAATCCGCGTGGCCGGGAGTGTCCACGATATTTATTTTTATATCCTTATATTTAATCGCCGCGTTTTTTGAGAAAATAGTAATTCCCCGCTCTCTTTCAAGGTCGTTGGAATCCATAATCAACTCTCTCGGGCCGTCTGTTTTAAACTTAAAATTTTCTGACTGCGTCAAAAGAGCATCCACTAATGTGGTTTTTCCATGGTCAACGTGAGCAATAATAGCGATGTTGCGTAAATTCATATTTAGTAACTAAAAAGCCCGTTCGGGCATTGGTATATAATACATTAATTAAAGCTAATAAGCAAGGGGGCGAACTATTTTAATAATTCTTGAAGTTTTTGAAGAATTATTATTAAAGAATCCAAAGTTGAAGCAACGTTGTTTTGCGTTACTGACGTTGTGGTTGTCGCGGTTGTTGGGGCGCTTCCTTCGATTGTAATAGTTACAACATTAGAAGTAGAACACAAACTGGCATTGCAAGCGACTACTTGATATTCGTAAATGCCTGGCGTTAATGAAGAAAAACCGCTGTCACTGCAACTAGTACTGCTAGCGCCCAGTGTTTTGCAAGCATCTACCCAGTTAGCGGATCCTTGAAGCCTGCGCTGTCCGGTAAAATCAGTGGCGTTAGTGGACGCATTGCTATTCCAAGTTAAATTGCCGTTGCTGATAGATAGCCCAGTTGGAGCAGGGGGCGGAGTATTGCCAGCGGTAGTGAAAGTTGAATACATAGTATAATCCCTAACATTGCCGGCAACATCCGTTAATCTAAAAACACGCCGATAAATAGTGCCCGGGGTTAATCCTTGCAACGTAACGCTTGGATTGGAACTATATGTTGAAGATTCAATATTGTATTGATAAGAAGATATTTGATAATAAGTTGAATCTGCCGAACCTAATGTATAAATATCATAATATACTTTAATTTTTGCCGGTTCATTAACGGACGCTAAAACCGTTGCTGATGAAGTGGTAATGTTAGTAATTTGAGTGCTTAATAGGGTGGGTGCCGTTGTATCCGCAGACGCCGCGGGAGCGGCAACCGTCGTAAATGTTTGCGTTAAGTTACTTGAATTAGCATAGGCTTGTAAAACTAAATTATACGTTTTTCCCACAGGCAAATAAGTGCTTGACGGAACGGTGAATTGAATTTGAGTATTTGAAGTTGGAACCGCGTATGCGTTGGCGCAGGCAGTGGGAGTATATAAAAAACAAAGACCGTCCATGTATGAGGGCGCGTTTGCATTATAGAACCCCGTTCCTGTTAGAGTAATCACTGTTCCATTGGGCCCTGATGTAGGAGAAAGCGAAGTTACAGATAGTAATGAAGGGTTAGCAACGACAGCGACAGTGGCCTGTGTCGTCACGCTCACCGAACCACTCTGCGACGAGATGTTTCCTGCCGCGTCATAGGCGGCAACAGTGTAACTATAAGAAGTTTGTGGTGATAATCCGGTGTCAGAATATGATACTGTGGCCACGGAAGCAATGTAGGAACCATTCCTATATACCTTATAACCGACAATGCCTACGTTATCGGTAGAGCCACTCCAATAAAGATAAATCTGCGATGAAGACGTAGAACTTGCTACAAGTCCCGTTGGCGTAGAGGGCGGAGTGATGTCGGCAGCCGACGCAGTAGATGAGGTGGTAGTCGTTGGAGCCTGTGTTGTTGGTTGAATAGCTTGCGTCGCGGGTTGCGCCGGAGTTGCTGGCACCGCTGGCGCCACATAAGTTTCACCTAAACATGCTTCTGCAAATCCATAACAACTGCTGCGGCACCAATAATATCCGTTAATGGAACATTCTGACGAACCAGAACAATAATTATATGAAGCGGCGCATGAAGTCGCGGGAGGAGGATTACTGTGACAGGAAACTGTGTACCAGAAAAATCCGGACGCGACACATTCTTTTTGCGTCGCGCAAGTAGAATAATCTTTAGCACAAACAGGTTCTTGAGAAGTGGCAGTCGCGACATTTGAGGTTTGAGTAGCAGTTTGTTGCAATCCCGGCGCAATCAATAATCCAGACGGCGCAACACCAGAAACTCCAGCGCCTTGTTGGACAATTTCCTGTACTTTAGCTCTAGTTTGCGGACCAAAAATTCCATAACCGGTTATGCCCGGAGCGCCTGAAGAAATAATTTTATTCTTTTTTTGAAAATTTTGAACAGCCTTTTCAGTCAGCGGCCCAAAATAACCAGTAATCAATTTTTCTGGATACACCTCCGAATCTTGAGATAAATACTCTTGGAGTTTTCTGACGTCATCTCCTCTTGAGCCAATAGAAAGCGCTCTGGTAAATTCTGGAAGCGCGAAAATCGTTGTTGTGGCTGTAGTAGTGTTAGAATTAATAGGTGTAGCAGGAGTAACAGTAACTCCCAATTCTGATTCTAAATTATTAATTTTTGTTTGAAGAGCTTGAACTTGTTCTAAAAGCCGTTGAATTTGTCTTTGGAGGGTTTCTATATCGGAAGATTGACTAGCCTGAGCGAAAACAAAAACAGGAACAAAAAACGACAATACCAAACCCGTTAGTTTAAACTTCGAAAAATTACAAGAATTCATATATTTTATTCTTCCTCTGTTTTTACTTCATTGCCATTCATTAAGATTGTCATTTCTTTTTCGTTCAGTGCTTGGAAAAATTGCTTATAAGGCACAATTGCTTCTGGGGCAAAACTGCCGCGTTGATTTATATCCCCCCTCAAAATCATCTGCCCGATAATTGAAGCGGGAAATCCGGTATCTATATTACAACCTGCTTCTTTCCAATTATGAAGCGTTGGAACAATACACTCCATAAGAATTTCTTTTTTTGTTCCGTCTTTTTGTCCATTAATACGCACCCATAAATTTTCTTTCTCCATATATTCTTTTGGCGGATTATGAATTTCTTGCAACACTTTAGTGAGCTTAATAAGCGGCACTTCTCCTTTGCCCTCCACATACACAGTGCCTTTTTCAAAAAAACCGGTGTTCAAATACGAAAGAATCGCGTTAAAAGAATGTTCGGGGAACCCAGCGAAAAAACTAACATTATTTACTCCTAAGTTTTTATAATATGAAAAGAAAGTCTCGGTTTCCGGATGTCTTACTAAAAAAATTTTTTGCTCCCCTACTTCTCGAAATTGTTTATCTACAACCGTTTCCAGCGGTATTTTTTTAAGCCAAATTTTGTTTTCAACTATAGGCGCGGGTTCGGTAAATTCCTCAATGATACTTTCCATAGAAAACGGGACTACGAATATTTTAATATTGGAATTCCACGCAAAACCAGCGTCTATGGAATCAATAGAATCAAAATGTTTCGTCGCGTAACTTAGCATTACGTTATTTATTCCAGGCGTTGAACCGCAACCGGTTATAGCAATGAGGTTTTTGTTTTTAAAATTTTCGTTCAACGCCAACTGCTCTCTGGTTACTGGTCCATCTGACCCCAAATCTATTATATGAGAGCCTCCGTCAAGAGCGGCTTGGTAAACATTTAAATTCCAATCCCCTTCGGCGCAATTAATAATCACTGATGGACGAACTTTTTGAATTAATTTTATTATTTCTTCCTTTGAACTTAAATCCAAAGTTTGAGCGCCAATCACTTTATATTTTTCTTTTACTTTTTCTAAGTTTGTTTCGCTCTTGCTGGAAATAAAAACTTTATATCCGTTTTCAATTAAATCGCGGACAACAATTTTCCCTTGCATGCCGGTTGCTCCTAAAATCAAGAAATCAACTTTTGTATCACTCATAATTATTATAATACCAGGTTTTTAAAATCATTACCTTCTTTTTTGGCTGAATAACCGGAAAACGCCGTAAGTAATTCCTGAAAGAATAAACGTCGCCGTAAACCCACCCAATAATTTATTATTAGTTCCAAAACTTAAAATAGAAATCGCGGATGCCAAAAGATTTGCCTGTGGTGATCCGCTAATCGGCGGACGAACTACTTGTGGTGAGCCTGCCGAATCCACTTGTGGCGAGGGGCTTTGATTAGTTTCTTCAATAGCGCTTGCGATAACTGGATTGACTGGGGCTGGTTGATTAATAATTTCGGCTTCTGAAATTGGCGGAACTTCCGTTTCTTCGTTAGAAATGCTGCTTGTTAAATTTTGAGGAGTGCTGGTGGAATTTTGATTATTATTTTGGCTGATTGAATTTGGCGGCTCAACAAAATAACTGCCGCCACCGCTAGCCGCTCCGCCCGCGGATGGATTTGGTTCCGGAGCCGGCGGCTCATTAGTCGTTAATGTCCCCTCACCGCCTACTGAAACAGG
>Ga0208375_1002787_pt1 | contig 15747 bp, 13 predicted proteins | sample RifOxyD1_FD_184038 | JGI IMG/M metagenome (GOLD analysis project Ga0208375, IMG submission 184038) | Soil microbial communities from Rifle, Colorado - Rifle Oxygen_injection D1 (SPAdes) | ecosystem: Environmental > Terrestrial > Deep subsurface > Rock core/Sediment | place: Rifle, Colorado... | reverse complement strand
TGACCTGATGCAAAAAATCCTGCCGACGCTTCCGGTAGAATCATTTGTCCCCCCCGAGCAAACACCCACCGATATCAAGCCGGTGCTTCGTGGATTGTGGCAAGGCAATCAAGAGTATATTGTTGATCGTACAACCGGCCTTCTCGCGACCCCGGCGACACCCGAAGACCAACGCGTCCATAAAGTGGTTACCGAAGCGCATACGATTCTCCATTGGGTGAACAAAAATGATCCGAGGGGGCCGATACCCGTGAATCCATCGAGTGATCCACAATATAATCTCTGGGAACTCCCGGTACAAAAATGGTTGCTGAGTAACGGGATACAAAACGAAACAAATGCTGTCATCCCTACAGAGTACGACACGGCGCATACCGAGGGAACCGCGCCGGTCGTAAGTATCACTTCTCCGGTTTCTGGGGCGATATATCCCAAAAAGGGCACGATTACAGTCGTACCGAGTGCCCGAGGCCCCTACCCCATCAAACAGGTTGCATTCTTCCTTGGAGATACCTACTTGGGGCTCGCTGATACCGGGTCATTCACTTTCAGTTTTAGCCCCATAACACTCAACGCCAATTTCCCTGATGGCGAGTACACCATCAAAGTAATCGGGTACGATTCCGTCAATAACAAAGGGGAGGCAACCGTCCGCATCACGATTAACTGATTTTATAGAACTTACGCAATTGGCTATCGAGTCGGCGTGGGCCCCGCAAAGCAGGGTAAAGACGCGAGATAGATACTTACGTAAGTCCTATTTTACAATAGCTTTTGCAGAGTAGTGTCCGTAAGCAGTTGTAACTTTGAAAGAATTTCTTTTTCGTGCAAAAGTATCTGGTTTTTTACAACCGATGAAACGATAAAATGCGCCACGTCACGCTTGATTCTAATATTGGTGAGCGCCACCTCGACACCCACAAATCGCTCCACGAGAGCGCTGAGTGCCTCTCGAACCTCTTTGTCCGGTAGAACAATCTTCTCGTATTTCCCCATGTGCGCACCTATTGTCGATAGAGCCATACAGGGGGCGTACCTAACGATTGATAGGCATGACAAGATACGTGAATGTCTGATCCCCGATCCCACGTACCACAAGCGGCTTGCTTGGTCCGGCTCCGGTTATAACAACCGAATCCTCTTTTATTGACTGGAAAGAATCGAGGATATATTTTGCGTTGAAATTTGCCTGCAAATCTTCACCTTCGAGCGTGGCATCAAGCTGACTATCCGACTCACCGACATCACCGTTTTTCGCCGTAATTTCGAAGAGCCGCTCCGAAGGCATGATTTTCATGCCGACCACATTGAATTTATCGGTAAACAATGTTGCCATCTTGAGCGCACCAAGTAGATCTTTCTTCATGATACACGCCTCTGTTTTCTTTTCTTTCGGTATGATTTGCCGGTAGTTGGGGAAGGTCCCGGCCGTAAGGCGTGAGGTCACAAAAAGGCCATACACCTCAGAGGTAAAGGAAATTTGTGTCTTTGAGTAACGCACCGTGATATGGTCCGTGATGTTCTCAAAAATTCTGATAAGCTCGACCGTATTGCGATACGGTACGATAATCGAGAGGTCCTCTCCACCATCGCCCTTACGTTCGATCTTCTTTTCGGCAAGACGAAATGAGTCGGTTGCAACAAAAACAAACTGCCCGCCTTCGGCATATACATGGATCGAGGCTATCTCCGGCTTCATATCAGACAAAGAGGCGGCATACCACACCGAACGGAAGCCGAGCACGAGTTTTTGAGAGGTGATACTGAACTCTGCACCCTCGCCGACCCGGGGAATGGTGGGAAAGTCGTCCGCAGGAAAGCATTTAACAAGTGTCGAACCTTTTTTTGAAGTAATGACAATATTATCGTGTACCGTCTCGAGTTTGATCTTTTCATCACTCTCGAGAAGTCCGAGTACGTTGTTGAGTAGCGTACCCGAAACAGCAACAACCCCCTCTTCCTCGACTCGAACCGGTAATTCGATCTCAATACCCAAGTCTAGATTGGTCGCACGAATATGCAGTTTACTTCCTTTTGCCTCGATGAGTATCGAAGCAAGTATCGGCAACGACAGATTCTTGCCCGTCAGCCGTTCGGCTTGAGTCACCGCATTTCGTAGTTTATCTTTTATGCACTCAAGCTTCATATACTCTGTATAGATACTTATTATTACTATTAGTCAGGGGGAAAAGTGGATAACCTTGTTTTGTGTTTATTGATATACCTTTTTTACATACTCAGGTGGTGAAAAGGTTGGGTTAGTATTCGGATAATGGGCTGAGCTTCGTCGCACCTGTCCACTACCTGTGTATACCATATGCCTTATTCCCCAGCCTGTCCATAGATAATCCTCGCTTTATTATTAACATATCCCCAGACTTATCAACAGAATTATGCAGGGTGGTACTCTTTATAGAGAATCGTCTTAATCTGTTCCATCTCCTGACTCAAGTTTCCGTCACTTTTTAAGTCCTTTTTTATCTTCTCATAAGCATGGATAACGGTCGTGTGGTCACGCCCTCCCATCTTTTGGCCGATATATGGATATGAGGTATTAAAATCTTCTCGTAAAATATACATGATAATCTGGCGGGGCTTCACGATCTCTTTTCTGCGTGACTTCTCATACAGGATCTTCTCTTCTATGTTATAAAACTCGGATACGACGCGGATGACGTCCTTCAGGGAAATTGTTCTCTGAGGCTTGAGGTTATTTTTGATCAAGTTTTTTACTTCGGTCACCGAAAGGGGGCGATTCTTGACCTGGGATTGGACCACCACGAGGTTTAGTGCTCCTTCAAGCTCACGGACGCTGTCAGTGATTGACGATGCCAAGTATTCCAGAACGTCAGCACTGGGTACCACATGTGCTCCCTGCGCCTTTGACTTGAGGATCTCGAGTCGGGTCTCATACTCTGGTTGTGAAATATCAACCATCATACCGCCCTCAAAACGGGTGCGGAGACGCTCTTCGAGGCCCACAATCGCTCGTGGCGGCTTATCCGAGGAGAAGATAATTTGCTTATTATTGTCGTGGTAGCTGTTAAAGAGGTGAAAGAGCTCTTCTTCGGTCTTGTCACGCCCGGAAAGGAACTGGATATCATCGATGATCAAGAGATCATACTTGCGATACTTTTCTTTAATCAGATGAATCTTCCCACTTCTAATCGAGTCGACGATATCGGTACCAAACCGCTCGGACGTCGTATAAAAAATCTTCTTGTTGGGCTCGGTTTTCTTGAGTTGATTGCCTATGGCCTGAATGAGATGGGTCTTTCCCAAGCCGGTGCCGCCGTAAATAAACAGTGGATTATAGGTTGTACCCAGATTTTTGAGTACACTCTGGGATGCGGCGATCGCTAACTCATTGAAGGGGCCGACTACCAATGTTTCAAACGTGTATTTCGGGTTTAAATTATCTTCTTTGCTCACGTAGAGCTCCGGAAGACGCATCTGCTCGGCATAGAGGGTCTCTTCTTGTATCATCAGCCGCGCGGGTCGTTGTTTTTCTTCGTCTTTTTGGATAATAAACTCGACGGAACGTACGGCAGAGTGTCGGTCGCGGAGTGCCTTGAGGATGTGCTTATGATACTTCGTCAGCATCCATTCTTTAACGAATTCATTCGGAACGCTTACCTGGATGATACCGTCATCACAGTGGCAAATATGAGTGTTTTTAAACCAGGTGGTGAAATTTGCTTTTGAAATGGTAAGCTCAATTTCGGCGAGAGCCTCCTCCCATAATTTTTTCGTGTCCGGCATAGAGACTAATATTCTACTCTGAATATTTTTTTTCGTAACTGTACAAAGATGCAGAGAGCGTGTATAATCATGTCATGTCAAAAACATATCAACCCAAGAAGAAAAAAAGAGCAACCACCCACGGGTATCTTGTCCGCTCAGGAACGCGCGCCGGTAAAAACACCTTGAAGCGCCGCCGACAGAAGGGTCGCAAGCGCGTCGCACTGTAATATACACCCATGCTCGCCCGACAGCGTCGTCTTTCTCGTGCTGATTTTGCGGCACTCCCCCCCGCCGCGAGCGTCTATCGGGGTAAAACAGTCACCGTTAAAGTATTTGCACGAGAAGGTGTCACCAAGTGTGCTGTAGTGATACCCAAAAAAGAGATAAAGCGTTCGGTGGATCGACATCTGGTTAAACGTCGAATTATGGAAAGCCTTACCACTATTCCCCAAGGCTACTCCATTATTTTGTATATTCGGGCCGGGGCATTTCTCTTATCATTCCACGAGCTGGCCGAAGAGATTACTACTTTGTTGCGACAAGCCCGTGTGCTACACTAGAGCACTATATGATTTCTGCACTATTTACGACGGCGATTTATAATCCGATTTACAATCTCTTGATTGCGCTGAGTGCGATCATTCCAAACGGTGATGTGGGTCTTGCTGTTATTGTGCTCACGATTATAATCAAGCTTCTCCTCTACCCTCTCTCGCAGAGAGCCATCCTGGGGCAGAAAGCGATGCGTGAGATCGAGCCTGCCGTACAAAAGATCCGCAAAGAGGTCAAGGACACCCAAGAACAGTTCAAGCAGTTGCAAGCTCTCTACAAAGAACACAAAGTCAACCCATTTTCGAGTTTCTTTCTATTGTTTATTCAAATTCCCATTCTCTACGCACTCTTTTTTGTAGTAAACGATATTAAAATCGTCGAGACAAGCTTGTATGCCTTTACGCCAGTGCCAGAGACGCTGAATACGCTCTTTCTTGGCATCTTGGATGTGACGAAGCCGCATGTATTTGTGACCATTCTTGTGGTTGTATCACAATTCGGTTTGGCTCAGCTCATGGCTCCTTTGCCTACAAAACGTGAACCGGGCAAAGAGCTCTCTTTTAGTGAAGAATTTAGCCGCAGTATGGGCACACAGACCAAATACATCCTCCCCCTCTTTATTGGCTTTATCAGCTTTAAGTTGGCTGCAGCGATCTCGCTATATTGGATCACCAATAACCTGTTTTCGATCGGCCAAGAGTTATACGCCAAGCGAAATAGTCCACAACGTAGCATCACTCTTGTTGACCCAAAATAAATTCTGTTCCTTTGTGTCGAAGAATAATTTGGTCATATCCATCGTCCTGTCTTGGTCCGACGTGGGTGCAAATAGGCGCTTCGTCTCACCTGTTTTTAGATCAATGTGCCACAGTGCATCGTTAAACCCGACGGTGCCGATATACCAATCATCCGGATACCTTCCCGGCGGAACGTATTGAGGGACCGCGCAGTATACCTCCGTGGCTGTTTTTTTACTCCAGATACACTTTTCGACAAGTGTGCGTAGAGGGAAAATAGTGTAGGCGTCCTTGCTCACCTCATAGAGGTGCGTCGTGAATCCCGTACCGGAGTTTTCGGTATAGAGCACGCGCGTTCCGTCCGGGGACATATTCGTCATGAGCCCGGGGATATTCTTTAAGATGAGATCTTTTTGCCTTGTACCGATGTTGACTCGGTACATAAAGCCCGGTAAATTGGCTGCCGGCCGTGTGGTAAAGGTAACGACGTTCGAGGTCGGCCAGGCCGGTGTCCATTCGGTGAGTTTGGAGCTGAATACGGTGGTAATCGATTTGGTGAGTTTGTTCTTGTCTGCCGGTGCGATAACGCCAAGCGCACCTGTTTTTGACTCATTCAGGTAAAGGTAGTTTGTCCCATCCGGCGCAACTGCAACGGCATGCACCGTCCCCGGCAGTAAGGTGCCATCCAAGTTCCCAATGGTCGTACTGAGGTTCGGCTCTCCCAAGAGTTGTGTGTTTGCCGCGAGGCTTGTCGTCGCCACACTTTTTTTAATCTCTGCAAATGCAGTACGCAATTCGTTATTCTTGCCCGAGAGGGATTGAAAGACCAGATGATTCCCCTCTTTGCCAAACCACGCACCAAATACCTTCGGCACGGTTGTGTCGGTGACTTTGGAAGGGGCCTTCTCTTGAATTGGCCAGTCCTGCACATGACCAGTGTCCCGTTCGATATAGCGGACGACCACTTGCCCCCGTGAATCGGTATAGGCCATCGCCCCGCCCACAGGTGTGTTCACGATCTGTCGGGACTCTCTGCCTTCCTCGAAGCTCGAAGCTCGAAGCTCGGAGCTCGAAGATGTTGCGTTTTGATTGTTCCGCGCTCCACGCTCCACGCTTCCTCCCACCTCCCCTGCCTCTGGAAATCCGCCGTTTGAACCGGAGCTTGGAGCTTGGAGCGTGGAGCGCGGGGAGGATTTCGAACCGAAGTAAAGAAATCCGAATATTCCCCCCAAGAGAAGGAAGAGCACAAAAATGATAATAGAAAGTTTTTTTGACATAGACTAATTTTCTAATTCCCAATAAGCACCATTCGGGTAATTGGCATGATATACAAATCTATACGGCGAAGTGGCTATTACCCCAGGAACAAGTGGAGAGATGCCAACACGCTGTCCTTCAGTCGGCTGCATGCCAACTCCTGCTCCCCCTGACTGTTGTTGCATCGCCTCGTTTACCATATTCGTGGCGGATATTTGTACTCGTGGATAATCCGGATCACCTGTCTGCGTTGTTATGACCCGGAGACAATCTTGCCCACCACACAGTAAATATTCAATGTACGCTAATCGTTGTTTAACTGTAGGATTTACGGGAGCATCTTCGGGAAATACCCCACCAGTTAAGGCCGGTATTTGTGGTGCTGCCACTGCGTTTCCACCAGTATTATAGGCTGGTGGAGGCGTATTCACCGCGTCGGGTGTATACTGAACCGGCTCTAGTTTTAGATCAAAGGTGGTTAGTTGCGGGTTGATGGTGAATAAAATTAGATAGCCACCAAAGGTAAGAAGAAGGCCTTTAAGCGCGTCCCAGATTCTTTTATGAGCAGCTGCGCGTAGCGCTTCATTTCCCGCTATCCCCGACGAGACATATTCAATACCGCCGATTATCAGGACGGTTACCGCAATTAAACCAGAGAACCCGACAACAATTTTAAAAATAACTTCGAGATATTTTGCCAAATCATCGGGCGATGTCACTGTCTGTGCAGATTGAATCCCCGTTCCTTGTGGCCCCTCCAGTTTAATTAATAGGTTATACGAAGGCGCCGCGGCTTGTGCAATTAGTGGCAAGGCAATAACGCCAAGTACACCAAGATGCAGTGCAAGGATCGTATGTTTTATAAAGGTGGGAAGATTCATAGAGTATGTTAGAAAGTATTACGCATCGCCCCAAAATTTACAGAAAGCGGTAGTTGCAATGAGAGGACAAAGGGCGCACTTGTCTGCGCTGCATAGACAAGATTTGCGCTACCCGCTTGGCTCTTTGCTTCACGCAGTGTGATCAGGTTCGCGTTCTCGGGGTCGGTGATCGCCGGTTCTTTATTCAGACTCCAGGTGATAAAAATGTTTCTAGCACGCTGAGGATAAAAGTAGGGTTCGCCGCGGAGGGTTACCTCTTCGGTTAGCATGTCATACACGTTGCTCAGAGCGGTTGAAAATTTGGTTCCTTGCAGGGGGTCCTCTTCATAGATCGCCAGGCGCGGCTTCTGCGTTGGGATGGTGATACGGCTCTCTGCAATAAGCTGGCCGCTCACATCTGTTACCGTTACGCGGATGGTCTCGTCCGAAAGGCCGCTCAGGTCGTTTATATCCAAGAAATATTTACCATAGCCCGATGCCGACTCGAGCTTGCTCTCTCCCCGTACCCAGTCGTAGGTGAGGTTCGCTGCATCCAGATGTCGCCCGTCGGCTGTTACGAAGTCCGGTTCTGCCAGTATCGTGATACTGCTCCCGGTCGTTGGCAATGCCCGCCCCGGGTAGTAGGGAGGAACAGAGGTGTGTGCCTGGAACATGAGGGTTACCCCGGCGGGCATAAAGGAAAGGTCTTTGATCGCCGTCTCTCCATCCGCCGTTTGTGCGCTCGCCCGAAGGTTGGTTTTGCTCCCCGCAGGGCCAACCCGTACCGACACTTTACGCAGGCCAATGCCTTGGGTAAAGATAGTGCCATCACTGCTCCAGGCTATGTTGGTGCGGTTTAGGTCGGCTGCATAGCTTTTCAGGCTCACGGTTACCACCTCCCCTGGGGCAGGGTATTGCGGGCTCACATCCGCGATCATACTGCCCATAACGTTGGTGTCGGTATAGGCGAGCGTCGCTCCGGGCAGTAGAGACAATATGATCAAGATTGTTTTAACTAGTCTGGGCATTTTGTGCTGCTTTTAAATCTGCCTTTGCTTTTTTAATTGCCAGAAGTTGCGACGGGTCGGAGGTGATGATCTGGTTCTCGGTGTAGGAGGATATCACCTTGATGGCGACGTGTTTCATCCCCGCAAAGAATATCCCCTCCCCGACCGAAGATTCGAGGAGCAAAAACTTTTCTTCTTCGGTGAGATTAAAGGTTTTCTGCACGATGTCGATAGATGCCGGTGACTGCTTCATGAGCAACTGGATCGATGAGTTCGTAATAATCGGCAATCCATACGGTGACTTGAGGAAGTCTTCGACGTCTTGCGTAATAGTGGCGAGGCCGAGGTAGTACTTGCGACAGCGCTTGGCCAGACCAAAGAGGAACGACCCGGTATCCGGGGACTTCATCATCCACCAGGCCTCATCGATGACAAGAAGGCGCTTTTTGAGCTCCTTGCGTACGGCATTCCAGATGTAATTCATGACGATATGCATCGCCACCGGCTTGAGTTCGTCTTCCATGTCGCGGACCGAAAAGACCACAAATTTTTTATTGATGTCGACGTTGGTCGGGCGGTTAATAAATCCGGCCCAGGTGCCCTGCGTGTATTTGAGCAATCGTTGTGCGAGCGACGCTCCCCCATCCATGCCGGCGAGTACCAGCTCGAGGTCAGAGAGGAGTGGCGGCTCGAGGTTGTTAAAGTTTTTGTCTTGAGTAATATCCTTGAGTGCGTACGTCTCGGTGATTGCGTTGTCGATGATCGAGTCTTCTTCCGGAGTAAGCCCACCCAACATAATGCGAAAGAGCCCGACCAAGGTAATAATGTGCGAACGCAGCACGTCCCCCGGCGACTCATCTTCGCCAATTGGTGGTAGATCGAAGGGGTTGATGTGGTGCTCGGAGGTCAGGCTGATGTTAAAGTACCGCCCGCCGACCGCCTCGGCCAAAAATTCATATTCACGTTCCGGGTCAATCACAATCACTTCGGTGTCGAACATGAGTGTACGCAGGATCTCCAGCTTGGTCATGTAGCTCTTTCCACTACCCGCTTTGGCGAAGATGACCGAGTTATAATTCTCCAAACTGAATCTATCGAAGAGGACTAATGAAGAATTATGCTTGTTAATTCCATAGAGGATGCCTTTGTCAGAAGTAAGATCGAAAGAGATGAAGGGGAAGATCGAAGAAAGCGGCTCTGAATTGAGTTTTGAGTTGATTTTGAGCTCGTCTTCGGCAAACGGCATGACAGAGCGGAAGCCTTCTTCTTGTTGGAAGAGTGCCGGCTTGAGGTAAATGAGCTTGGCCTCGAGTATCGACTTAACCTCGGACTCGACATGGTTCAATTCCTCCTCGGTGTCGCCATAGAGGGTCACATAGAGCCCGACATCAAAAAGCTTCTCTTGCGACTGCTGGAGTTGGTCGCGTAGTTTTTCGATATCCTGGTAGGCGGTATCAAGGATCGGGTCGCGCACCATCCCCTTCTCGGCGCGGGCCTGTATCTGGCTCTGCACCTCGGCCACCTTCTTTTGCAAATTGCGCAGGACCTGCTGTGTGTCGATCGGGTGGATATGGATAGCGATGTCGAACATTTTATCGAGGTTGATGATCGGTGAGAACCATGAGTCGGTGAGGAAGCGCGGATAGGACATCACAAAGAGTGTGCGGCCGATCTTCTCGCCCAAGTTGATCTCTTTGGGAGAAATCTTTAAGGCCGAGGGCGCGACGATGTCGCGCAAGTCAAGCACACCTGCCTGGTATATCTCATGCGGTACGACCGGGGCGATCTCGATCTCCGGCTTCTTATTCTTATTGCTATTGAAGGGCCACATTGGTGATTGGTTTTTCTACTTCTCCGGGGTTAAAGAGCTTATAGTATAACTCGATAAGCTCCTCCGTGCCGAGTGGAAAGGTTTTGACTCCACAGCGAATGAGGCCGGTCTCGACGATTGATACACGCTGTTCGAGTTGCGTTTTGTTCTCTTCGAAGGTCATCATGTCTTTCTCGGTCTTTTCTTTGTCCGATTTCTTGCCGAGTAACCCGCCGAGGAAGCTCCCCTCGGCACTTGCCCCAATGTTAATGGCCGGGGTATACGGGATGACCACAAAGAAGGTCTTGGTCATGATCGAGACCGATTCGGTAAAGTTCTTGATGAAGCCGATGTATTCGCGGATCTGTACCTTGAGGAGGTCGTTGGTGTTCTGTGCCAGACGTTCCTCGAGCGAGGCCAAGTACGGCCGTATATCAAGGCGACGTGATTCAATAAAAAATTGTGTCGTGAAGTCGAGCGAATTGAGAAAGTTCTGAAATTGGAGTGTAATCGCCTGCTGTTCATCGGAGGATTTGAGCGCAAAGTTAAGCGATGATGCCATCAGTACCATGCGCAGTCCACCGTCCTTGAGCACCGCAATGCCATCGCGGATTTCTTTGATGGGTACGAAATTTTGTGCCGCCTGTGAAGTAACTTTGTTTGCCATGTGTTATTTATTTTCTTCCCACGCCGCTTTACCTACTTGTGGCTTCTGTAATTCTCGCACATCGAGTGACCAGGCGATATCCTTGAGTTTGTTCTGGCTCAGCGTCGGCACGGCGACTCCGCGCGGGACACTATTTTCTGCGGCAAGTTGCGTTTGGATCGCTTTATCTTTGTGCTTCCATAAGTATAGCTTACTTGCAAAGAAATACTTAACGCTCGCCTCGGCGATAAATACAAATGAGCGGCCGTTTACTTTTGCAAAGGCCAGCGCAAGGGCGAAAATGGCAATCGGCCCGCCGGTCGCCGCCGCGACATAGATGCCCCAGAATTTGAAGGGGATGTAGAGTGCCGCCGCCGCACCGAGCATGTAGATAAACTGCTTAAAGGTAAAAGGACCAAAAACCTTGTCCTCGATTTCGATAAATTGTGGTACTTGGAATTGCATGGGGGTACTAGGAAGCGTGGAGCTACGTTGTCGGTTCTCGGTAGGGATCAATTGGCGGTGAGTTTTTGTCGGTGACTGTCGGGTTGCCTAGCTTCTTCTCAAATATTGTCTGGGGCATTGTCGGCTTATTGATCGGTATCTTCGTGCCTTCGGTATCCCCTCCATGCTCCACGCTCCAAGCTCCACGCTTCGCCTCAAGTTCTTCTGCCACGGCCGCATCAGTATCAGTCACAATTCCCGCGGTGTTGACCACAAAGCGCGGCTCCCCGGTATTCTCCCGTGCTCCACGCTCCAAGCTCCACGCTCCGTCCGCAACCGCTTCCCGTCGTCCCGACAAGGGAAGCGGTTGCGGATTCTCCAGCTGATGTAATAGTTCCTCGCGCGAGAGGTGTACCTCCTCGACTGCAGCCTTCCCCTCTTTTGCCTGCATCGCTCGCAAGGACTCCTGCACGGGTTTAAATATCTGCTCGTTCACATCCGCGGCGATCTGCCCGGCTTGCGTGTCGCTCACCTGTAGATCATGTATAATGCGCGGGACAAATTCAGATGATAGAAGGTCTCCAACCAGCACAAGGTTTACTACAATAGCGAGGTTGCTTAACTGGTCAATATGCAGTTTATTTTTCTGCGTGATCGCATAAATCTTATCACCTGTATCAGGCGACATAAGCGCGTCGTAGACGTCTTTGGGCAAATGCTGATATTCTTGTGGAATTTGATCGTCGTCGTTCATATATTATCTGGTCCAGACACCTCCTGAGCTTTGTCGATATCCGGAGCCGCCGGCGTTAGGATTACTTCCTCCGGAATTTGCCGCAGTTTGACCCGAAGTCATGCGGTTTTGGAATTTGAGCCAACCGATATTCGTATTGAGTAATCTCTTGATGTCTTCGTCGGCATGATCTTCGACGAGCTTCATAACTTGTTGCCGCATGTTGTGGGGCAAGGTCTCATTCCCTCCAATTGCCACCACGGTATCTCGATCAAGGAACGCTCGTGCTTGATGAGGTGCGAGGTTCGGCAACACATTTTCTGATGGATCATCACTAAACAGACCTTGGAGCACGCTTGCTCGTGCTTTTCCGGGCTTAATTTTACTCAGAATTGTGTTGAGCTCGTTTAACGCATCATCTGTCTCCGCCAGGCCAACTTGAAGTACGCCATCTCTGGTTGTAAGTTTGTTTTTTGCAGTCTCTCGTACAAGAAGTTCCTTCGTTTTATCCACATTTTCACGTTCATTGTGGTCAAGCCCGCCATAGAAGCCCTTGAGAAGACCTTGTATATCTTTGGTGGTCTGATTATCTTGATTAGCGTTATCAACATTATGAAGAAGGGCGGCTCGGTCACGGGCAGTTGCTTCTTTAAAGTAAGCCTTCAAGTCGTCAGGATCGAGTGATTTGAGGTATTTAACAACTTCATTTCCCATGACATCAGGGCTGCCTTTATTTTTTGCCCGGGTGTGTGCCAAGTTCTCCTTAATATTTTCGTCCTTTTGTGAGAGCCTTCTTTTCTCTCGTTCTTCGGCGTTGCTACTTACTGCAGTTCCGTAGGATCCCCCGCCGGTCAAATCGCCAAACGCCTTACTGCCATACCCGAAGGCAGCTCCGATTCCGGCGCCTGGAATGATTGCATTGCGCAGATCAAACGTTCCTTTCGAAAACGGCTTTGTGATCCAGTTTCTTCTAAAATCAGTCGCAGTGAGCATTTTCTGAAAGCCAGTCAGTGTCTCACCTTTCTTAAACTTCCTCAGTGCCTCACTTGCGGCACTGCCCAAAGTAACTTGTCCGGCAAGTGCCGCACCACCCAAACCAACGGCTACCGCGGTGCCAAAGACTGCCTTTCCGTAGTCGAGCAACGCGCCACCGATCTCGCCCGCAAATTTCTTCGCAGTGCTGAGTCCCATGTTAAGAATGACAATCATAACGATAAACTGCACCATGCCAGCTGGGTCCCAATCTCCCGGTACAGGCGCGACGCTTTTTGCGATAGCACTTACATCACTAAGTTTCAGTACAAAATATAGGAAGAATAGAACAACCGGCCCCAGGATCATTTGATTAATGAGGGTCTCGCGCCATTTATTTGCATACGATTGGAAAAATGGCAGAATCCCGCCCAAAAACATAACCGGTGACGTAGCGAGCAGTATAATGAAGGCGACAACCCTGCCAAGCAAAAGAAATGAACTCTGGAAGAAAAACTTTACTACAGTAAATATGTATATCAGTGCGACAATGGCAATAAAAAGCTCCTGTCCGGAAGTTTTTGCAACATTGGCATCCGGCTTCAAGACGCTGTTTACTCCCAATTTATTCAATAATTTGACCGCAGGTTGGACATTCCCCTGTTCGTTTATTGCAAAATAAAATCGCTGAGTGAATACATTGGATATATCTATGCCGATTTGGGTAAAGAACATGCTGAAGTTCATGAGCAGTGCAGCGATAATAATACCCGTTACCGTGCGTTTGGCGTCAACACCGCTGAGCTGCAACATCGTCCCTATTGCCACGTAGAGAAGGACGAAGATCAGCACCATGTTGATAAGCCCGCGTATCAGTTCCCATGTTTTCTTGATGATCTCGAGTTTTTTGTAGGGGAATTTGAAACTAAGTTCAAGTACCTGATCGAATAAATGTCCCAAAAATCCCGTGGCAAAGGTAAATAAGCGAGTTAAAAAGTTAATCAAAGCAGTAACAAAATCAGCAAACCAGCTGTTTCCTCCACTGAATATATCGTATAGTGCGCCAACGCCCGCGCCACTAATCGCAGCGAGTACGGGAACCAGACCAATGCCCCCAGTGAATACAACCGCTGCAATTCCTGCTATGGCTCCACCCGCAACAGTCCCCGGTCCCGGGCTCTGGGCTTCTGCCTCTTGCGCCGAGAAGAACGTTGGGGCGACGACTGCTGTGACGAGCATGACTACGAGCATTACTGCGCCGACTATTTTTTTGTTTTTCTTAAAAAATTCCATGGTTGTTCACAAGTTCTCGATTTTATTTCTACCGCGTAATCGTTGCACTGCCAAAGGGTATGCTCACACTCTTTTGCACAATGGTCCCATCTGCTCCGGTACATGAGAGGCCGTAGGAGGCACTTGCAGGGACCGGGTCGTTTACCAACACGTCACCCGTAATCACGAGCTGGCCGTCCAGCGCGCTCCACTGCATATGCTTGGCGGTGCGCGTTTGCTGGAGCGGGTTGTCTGCGGGGAGTTGTGACGCGAGGACGCTCAGTTTCGAAGCAATACTCTGCGCGGTGTCCCCAGTTACGAGCGGTACGGATATGGTCTGGCCGTCAACCGTGAGTGTCATGGTATCCCCCTCGCTTATCGTTGTCGGTATGAGCGGGGTGTAGGCGGTGCGTTCGAGGATGACCGTTTTCTCGGGGTAGTTTGGTGCGGGATAGATACGTTCGACTTCGGTTCTGAATGCGCGGAGCTGGTCTTGTACGGTTCGTGCGGTACCGGTCGCGCGGCTCACGCGTGCGGCGGTTACCTTGAATGCCTGTGGATGAAAGACAAATATTGTCCCCCGTGGAGTTGCTGCAGTATTCATGGCCTGGATGGTTGCCGGCGTGGTAACGGCGCTGGTGCCATCACCAAAGCTCTTCCAATCAGTCGTGAAGGTACATGCAGTGACTCCGGTCGAGTTCCACGCGACTCCCGATTCAAGCATACTGCCCAGGGTTGAGGTGCCGGTTAAGATCGAAAGTGACGGTGGTACGACAGGCTCCGGTTCTGGCTCCGGCTCTTCTTCGTCCCCCCCGCCACAAACCGAAGAACCGGGGTCAATCGTACAGTAGGCCGTAAGCCCGATCTGGAGTAGTCGCAACCAATCGGTTCCCCCGCCCCTTCCGTTCGTATTGTTTGTCGGATTCTGGGGTTGTTGCTGTTGTTGCCCTGATGACTGTGCATAATTACTCAATGTCTGCTGAGTACTTCCGTCCGTTGTTTCCTTTGCCACCTCTTCTTCCGGCTCCATATGAGCCTCAAGCGCCCAGAGTGTCGCATGTTCCGGCAGTGCCGACGCCTGGTCTGCAATGACCGAGGCCGGTGTCTTTATCTTGGTCTTGCCGGTCTGAGCATCTTCCTCCACAACCGGCTTGAAGCCGGTTTCGGTCTCTTGCATGCGGATCTTCTCAGTACGATCCCTTTCATATTCCAGATAGTTCAGTATCTGTGTTTGCATGCCGAGCGCAGTAAAGTGCGGGTCCCCCATGAGTGCAAACAGGGCGAGGCCGTCACCTTGACTCGAATCTTCGGGCAGTTTTTCGTACCCCTCCGCTAACTTTGCTGAGTCGCTTTGCGAAAGCGGGGTGAGAGACTTAATAAATGCCGCGGTCGGGTCCGGCGTGATCGCATTCACCTGGCTGATGAGTCCTTTGACCTGGTTCTGCAGGGTTTGCGGGATGTCTTGATTTTTACTGATATCATCGGTCACCTTCTTGATGCGCTTTTGTATCGCCAGGTCGACGTCACTGCGCAAGTCGGTGACGATTTGCTCTCCAACCAGTTTTTTGGTCGCCTCGTCATTCTTTTTACTCTTGGATCGTGTTTCTTTGAAAGAGTTCGGGTTGATCTTGTATTGAGATTCAAAGTACTTGTCCTGTTGAGTCATGAACTTGCCACAAAAATACGCTCTCAGCGCATCAAGATCTTTGCGCG
>Ga0208375_1002783_pt1 | contig 15770 bp, 15 predicted proteins | sample RifOxyD1_FD_184038 | JGI IMG/M metagenome (GOLD analysis project Ga0208375, IMG submission 184038) | Soil microbial communities from Rifle, Colorado - Rifle Oxygen_injection D1 (SPAdes) | ecosystem: Environmental > Terrestrial > Deep subsurface > Rock core/Sediment | place: Rifle, Colorado... | reverse complement strand
CCAGGGCAAATAGCTTGATGATTTGCCGTGTTTTGGCCGCTGAAATTTTTGAACGCTTTGCATACCTGTTGAGTCTTTCCATGACTATGTCTAGCAGGTTTTATCTCTGCTATGCTAGTCAAGACCCTTTTTGTTTAATGAAAGTTGAGCAGTCGCATTCGGCTTGATGCTGCGGTAGGGGTAATTTTTGGCCCCATTGGCAAAGGACCTGAAGCCCACAGCTCCGCTTCCAGAAAATACTGAAAAATTCCAATACAATAAGATGGAAATTCGTGAAAATGTGGGACTCGGAGTCGAACCGATCTGAAAAACTTTGCAGACGCACCTAAGTGCTTAGCTGCCGGCTTTAAAGGGAATGTCTGAATTTTGGAGGCGTGGATCGGAGTCGAACCGATCTGAAAGGTTTTGCAGACCTCTGCCTAACCGCTTGGCTACCACGCCGTTTTGGAGCGAGAAACGAGACTCGAACTCGCGACCCCGACCTTGGCAAGGTCGTGCTCTACCAACTGAGCTATTCTCGCACCTTTGACGGTTTTTCACGCTACCTTGCCCAACGACTGCTGTCAATCCCCGAACTTTAAATCTTGTTGGCGACCGGTTTTTGCCCCCTGAAGCCTTAGTGGTAGGGCCGAAAAAGGGGCTACCCCTTTGCAGGGTCGGGGATTAGAACCAGAGACGACCTCTCCAAAACCAAGCCGATCCGGCCAGACCCAAATCCAGGTCTCTTTTGGCTGAACAAGAATCCAACGATTCTTGATTTTAGGGGTTGCTTCCCAAAAGGCAACCCTGTACGTTGGGCGAATCATTTTCTTGGGCGAGCGTGGTGGAACTGGTAGACACGCGGTCTTGAGGGGGCCGTGGGCTTAGCCCGTGAGAGTTCGATTCTCTCCGCTCGCACCAGGGAACTGCTGAAAACAAAGGGTTTTTGAAACAAAAAGGAATCGGGAACAATCGGGAATACCCCCCAAGGTCTGCATCGAATCGGGGATGAATCGGGGATGAAAAAACTCCCTACCTTCAAGGCGAAACCGATGAAGAAGCCCGTAGATAAAAGGCGCAAAGCAGAAGCCCTCCTGCCTGCCCCAATCCAGGGGCTCACCATTGACCAGGCCCAAGGTCGGTACCCAGTCCCAACCATTTACCTCAAGCAAGCAGAGCAGACGATCCTGGACCTTTAACAGGGGATTGATCACTTCGAGGCTAGCTCCAAGGTCAAAATCTACCAAAAGCCCTGTCTGATCTACCGGCACCGGTGCATCCCCAAAGGGGCAGGGAACAAGCCCTAGGCCATTGAGACGGCGAAGAGGCTGCACCCGGCTCGGCTGGTCAGGCGGTCGTTGGTGACCTGGACATCAATCGGTGATCTCGTGGGGATTGTAGGACTTGGATCGATTCCAAGGGGAGAGGCACCAACAGGGCGACGCAAAACCTTGCGGTTGGTTTGCCCCTATGGTAGAGAGAATCAGAAGCTAAGCAAGATCGTTCAGCCCAGAAGATGGGGCTTAGCGCCCAGCTTAGGAGGTAATCTCAGGTTGTCTAAAGGGACCAGACCATCTCAGTATTCTTTGCCCAGCTTCTGAACCGCCGATTGGCAATTGACGATGTCCAAACCCGAAGAGAAAGCCAGAGCCAAGATTGACGCCCTACTGGTGGCTGCGGGCTGGGCGATCCAAAAATATGCTGAGTTCAAGGCCAAATCCAGCCCCAAGCTGGGCGTGGCTGTTTGCGAGCACCCGGTTGCGGCTGGTGACGCAGATTACCTCCTGTTCGTCGGGGGTAAAGCGGCGGGTGTCATCGAGGCCAAGAAAGCTGGCGAAACGCTGAGCGGCGTTGCCGGGCAGTCGATGAAATACCTGAACTCTTTCCCGGACGACCTCCCCGCTTGGTACAATCCACTCCAGATTCACTACGAGTCCAACGGCGAAGAAATCTACTTCCGGGACCGCCGCGACCCCAAGGCCAAGTCCAGGGCCGTCTTCGCCTTTCACCAGCCCGAAACCCTTAAGGCCCAGCTTGAGGAGGACCAGACAATCCGGACACGCTTCCAGTCGCTTCCGGCTTTGGTGACCGAACCCCTGCGAAAATGCCAGGTGGGGGCCATCAACGCGATTGAAGCCAGCATGGCCAAGGGGAAGCAAAAAGCCTTGGTCCACATGGCTACTGGCTCCGGCAAAACCTTCATGGCCTGTAACCTTTCTTGGCGGTTGATCAAACATGCTGGCATCAAACGGGTTCTGTTTCTCGTGGACCGCCGAAACTTAGGAAAGCAAGCTCTTAAGGAATTTGAGGCATTTCAGCCCCCTGGAACCGCTCACCGGTTCGGCGAATCCTACATCCTCAAGCGGTTGACTTCCAACAGCTTCGACAAGGATGCCAAGCTGGTCATCAGCACTATCCAGCGGCTCTATTCCATGCTGCAAGGCGAAGTGCTTACCGAAGACGAAGAAGATACCTCCGGTTTTGAGCAGGATGAACGGGAAGACGGCGCACCCGTTCCGGTCACCTACAACCCCAAGCTGCCGATTGAGGCCTTTGATCTGATCATCGTGGACGAATGCCACCGCTCCATCTACGGACGCTGGCGGCAAGTGCTGGATTATTTTGATGCCCACTTGGTGGGCCTGACGGCGACCCCCTCCCCCCATACCCTGGCCTTTTTCCAAAGGAACCGCGTCTATACCTACGACTACGCTCAGTCGGTACTGGATAAGGTCAACGTCGATTACGAAATCTACCGCATCCGCACCAAGATCACCGAGCAGGGCAGCGAAATTGAAGGAGAACCGGGCTTTCATGTGCCGGTCCGGCATCTGCGGACCCGGCGCAAACGGTTACGCAAGCTGGATCGCAAGCTGGCTTATACTGGGAAGCAACTCGACCGGGCCGTGGTGGCCCCCGACCAAATCCGGCTTGTCCTGCAAACTTTCAAAAACAAGCTCTTTACCGAGATGTTCCCCGACCGCTCCGGTGAATGGGTGCCCAAAACCATCATCTTTGCCAAGGACGACAACCACGCCGAGGACATCACTTTGGCCGTTCGGGAGGTCTTTGACGAGTCCAACGAGTTTTGCCAGAAGATCACCTACAAAATCGGCCAGACCGACCCTGAGACCCTGATCAACTCCTTCCGGCTCGACCCGGAGTTCAGGATTGCGGTCACTGTGGATATGATCGCCACCGGCACCGACATCAAGCCGGTGGAAGCCCTCTTGTTCATGCGGGACGTGCGTTCCGAAATCTACTACGAGCAGATGCGGGGCCGGGGCGTCCGCACCTTGCCGGATACGGACCTCCAGGCGGTTACGCCGGACGCCACCACCAAGACCCGGTTTGTTTTGGTCGATGTGGTGGGGGTTTCGGAAACCAACAAATCCATCCCCCAGCCGATGGAACGCAAGCGAAGCGTCTCCTTGGAACAGCTTCTCAAGCTGGTGGGCCAGGGCAAGGGGGACGAGGAGGACTTTGTTTCCTTGGCTACCCGACTGACCCGCTTGGCTGAAGAGAAGGGGGAAGACGCCGAACTCCAGGTTTTTAAAAAATGTGGCCGCAGGCTCTCCGATCTGGCCCAAGGCCTGTTCTTTGCAGTCGATCCAGACAACATCATCGAGGAAACCAAAAAGAAACATGGGGTTCTTTATACCGAGGCCCAGCTTACTGAAGTAGCTGCCGAGCTTCGGGGACGGGCGGCAAAGCCCTTTGAGGACGAGGGGCTGATCACCCTGATCCTAGAAATCAGGAGCGAAATCGTGCTGGACGAGTTCAGCGAGGACAGCCTATTGGAATCTGGGTTTTCCCAAAAGGACGCCCAGGAGCGGGTGGATAAGCTTTCCAAGTTCCTGGAGGAAAACAAGGATCAGCTTGAGGCTCTGCAATTCCTTTACGAACTTCCCCAAGCAAAAGCCAAGCTCACCCATGAGGCCTTGCGGGAATTGGCCGAGACCCTTACCTCTCCCCCTTGGACGCTGAGCGTCGAGGGGCTTTGGCGGGCCTATAAGCGACTAGAGCAAGCCAAAGTCAAGGGGGAACCCACGTTGGGCCTTTTGACGGAGCTCATTGCCCTAGTTCGCTTTGCCATCGGGAAGGCTGAATCCCTGGAATCATACTCGATCCAGGCAGAACAACGGTACAACCTCTGGATCGGACGCCAGAAAAAGGCGGGGCGGGAATTCGATGATGAGCAGTTGGCTTGGCTGGAACGGATCAAACGCCACCTCATCGCCAACGGTGAAATTGTGCCCGCCGACTTCCAGGAGGTTCCCGCCTTGAGTGGCGAGGGTGGCATCGTCCAAGCCAGGGCAGCCTTTGGGAAGGACTTGCTGCATACCTTGGAAGACCTCAATAAGGCCTTGATCGCATGAACCAGCCAACGGAACAAATGGAGCAACTTCCTCTGGGATGGGTGGAAACAACGTTGGAGGCTGTGTCCTTACCGTTTCGGGCAAAGATCAAGCCCACTCCCAGCTCAAAGCTTCCGTTTATTGGGATGGAAGACATCGAAGCTGGGTCAATGACTCTGAGTAGTGTCGGTCACTTCGCGGAAATGAAAAGCGCAGCAGCTCCCTTTTTTCCAGGGGATGTCCTCTACGGAAAGATGCGACCGTACCTGAATAAGGTCCACGAAGCCAAACAAACCGGAGCATGTTCAGCAGAGTTCTTGGTTTTTCCCTCGAACCCGCAACTGAATAGCTCCTTTCTGCGTTTCTTGCTTCACAGCCGGGCCTTTGTTCGATTCGCCGCCCACCCCGACAAAATGACTGGAGACCGCCCCCGCATCGACTTCGATGACATCAAAGGGTACCAGTTTTTGCTGCCCCCCCTGGATGAACAAGCCCGAATCGTAGAGCGGATTGAGCAGTTGTTCCAGCAGGTGGAAGAGGGCGAGAAGGCCCTCAAGGCCGCCCAGAAACTGGTGGAAAAGTACCGGCTTTCCCTGCTCAAGGCCGCAGTGACAGGGGAATTAACCAAGGACTGGAGGGAGAAAAACCCGCCCAAGGAAACCGGGGCCGACCTTCTCAAACGCATCCTCAAGGCCCGCCGCGAAGCCTGGAAAGCCGCCGAACTGGAAAAGCTCACGGCCAAAGGCAAGTCCCCCAAGGACGACGCCTGGAAGAAAAAGTACCAGGAACCGGCTCCCCCCTCCCCCGAAGCCATCGCCGATCTCCCTGAACTGCCGGGGGGCTGGGTTTGGGCTACTGTTGATCAATTGTCTCATTTCATAACAAGCGGCTCACGTGGTTGGGCCAAATATTATGCTGATGATGGGGCTATTTTTTTGCGAGTAGGGAATTTGAACCGTTTGTCGATTGATCTGGATTTGGAAGGCAAGCAATATGTGCAGCCACCTAAGACACCTGAAGGGACAAGGACACGGCTTCAAACTAAAGACATTGTACTTTCGATTACTGCCGATGTCGGCATGACAGCTGTGGTCTGGTCAAGTGATGAAGCGTATATAAATCAGCACCTTGCTCTAGTGCGTTTAGCATTGCCTAACCTAGCTGAATGGATAGCTTGGGCTTTTGCTTCCGATCTACTCCAGGCGCAGATACGTGAAATAAAACGTGGAATGACCAAAGATGGACTAACCTTAGACAACGTGCGAGGCCTCATCGTTCCCATACCTTCGATAGAAGAGCAGTCGGAGACCTTGTTTCGCATTACTACAGCAAAGGATAAGGTGACGAGGCTTTTAGCGATGTTCGACCTTGAAGGTAGGCGCGCGTCTGCCCTTAACCAATCCATCCTAAAGGACGCCTTTTCCGGCAAGCTGGTTCCTCAAGACCCGGAGGATGAGCCTGCCTCTGTCCTGTTGGAGCGCATCCAGGCTGAACGGGCCGCTAGAGAGGCCGAAGAGAAGCCCAAGAAGCCCCGCAAACGCAAGCAAAAAGGGAAGAAATGAACACCTGTCTTTCTCCCGAAGAGCTTCAAAAAGTCCCCAAGGAGCTGCTGCCCTGGGCTTGGGCTGTATCGGCAAGGCTCCAGTATTTCTATGACCATGACCAGAAACTACTTGAGGCGGCCCGCAATAACTGGGGGGTGATTAACGCATCGGGGCAATTCCCAGCCCTGAACCAGATGCTAAGGGCATACGGGCTTCGCCGTGGGAAATCCGCCACCTATTTCAAGAACCATAGCCTGGATTTTGTCGAGGTAGGCAAGGAACTGTTCAGCAGGCAACTGCCAGCGGGAGACGCTGAAAAATGGGAGCAGGCCCAAGAGCGTTGGTTGTTTGCCGTTAGGGAGCTAAAGCGGTTGGCAAGAAAAAAGGGGCATTCGGCCCCCCGGCTCTGGTCGGCCACCTGCAAAGCATATTGGTTCTATCACCCTTCCGAGCTGACCATGTACGACCAGTATGCCCAGGGACAATTAAGCATCGAGTTAGGTGACCAAATAGGCCCCGAGGATTTCCTGGTTGCCTTCGGGGAATTTTGGCAAACCAAGGCTCAAAAGCCATTAGCCGAGTTATTCCAATATATTAGCAAAGCCTCTCCCCATCAACCCCGCATTGCAGATGGTTACCTTTGGCTGCTGGGTAAATACTCGGAGTCGGAGCTGGAGGACATCTACAAGGATTACGTCCAAACCGGTCAACCCTTTGCATCGTTACCAAAACGTAGAAAATAATATGAGCGAAACCCCTTCTTCCCTGGTCACGAAGGTCTGGAACTATGCCCACGTACTCCGCGAGCAGGGTATCAGTTACGGCGATTACCTGGAACAGATTACCTACCTGCTCTTCCTCAAGATGGACGAGGAGCGTACCGCCCAGCTTGGGCAACCCTCGATCTTGCCCAAGGGCTACCAGTGGGAGGATATGGTGAAGCTGGATGGGGATGCCCTGGAAGCTCACTACCGAAAAACCCTAGAAAAGCTGGCAGCGGAAAAAGGGATCATCGGGACCATCTTCCGCAAATCCCAAAACAAGCTCAGCGACCCGGCGAAGCTCAAACGGGTGGTCTCCATGATCGCTGGTGAGACTTGGATGGGCATAAAGGTGGACGTGAAGGGGGCGATCTACGAGGGCCTACTGGAAAAGAATGCGTCTGAGGTCAAATCCGGTGCAGGGCAGTATTTTACCCCTCGTGCAGTGATCCAAGCGATGGTTGAGTTGGTGGCCCCAAAGATCGGGGAAACCGTCCATGATCCGGCTTGCGGTACAGGGGGGTTCCTGCTGGAGGCTTACGAACAAATGCGGGATCAAACCGCCGACAAAACCAAGATCAAGAAATTGCGCGAAGAAACCTTTAGCGGAACGGACATCGTTCCCGATGTGGTCCGCTTATGTGCGATGAACCTATATTTGCACGGTCTGGGGGATGGAAACAGTCCTATTGAGGAGGCTGACGCCCTGCTTTCCGATTCAGGGACACGATTCGATGTAATCCTTACCAACCCGCCCTTTGGCAAAAAATCCAGCTACCGCTATGTGGACGAGGAAGGGGACATCCAGACGGAATCCGAGGAATACTCCAGGGAAGACTTTCGGTACAGCACCAGCAACAAGCAACTGAACTTTCTCCAGCACATCATGACGGTGATGAAGCTGACCGGTCGGGCTGGCGTAGTGCTGCCGGACAACGTGCTTTTTGAAACTGGCCAAGCCGGGGAGGGCATACGAAAACGGCTGCTCCAGCAGTTCGATTTCCATACCCTGTTAAGGCTTCCGACAGGTATCTTCTACAAGCCGGGCGTCAAGGCCAACGTGCTCTTCTTCGACCGAAAACCGGCTGCCCAAAAGCCTTGGACCAAGGAACTTTGGATTTACGATCTACGGACCAACTTGCATTTCACCCTTAAGAAGAACCCTTTGCAGCGGGCCGATCTGGACGACTTCGTAAATTGCTACGCGGCCAAGGATCGGAGCCAACGCAAGGAAACCGAGCGATTCAAGAAGTTCACCTACGAAGAGTTGATTGCCAGGGACCATACGGACCTGAACATCTTCTGGATTCCCGACGAAAGCCTAGAAGACCTGGACAACCTCCCCAGCCCGGACATTATCGCCCAGGAGATCGTGGACAACCTAGCGGCTGCCTTGGAACAATTCCGGGGTGTCGCCGAGGAACTGGGTGGAGAGCCAATTGAGGAAGCTGAGTAGCTGATATTTGACCAGCCTCCAGTCCAACAGTGGCAGGGTGAAGTGGCCCCCATCGTCAAGACACTGTTTACGGCTTTTTGGATAGAGCCGAGTTTTTATGTGGCCAAACCCTGGCTTGGGTTTTAGCCAAAGCGAGCCTCCGGTCTGTCCCGTGGCAACCCCCTCCGGTGATCTCTTTAACGAAGAGGCTATTAAAGATCAAGACCACGGCGTTATGCCGATGGCGCAAGAAGGGCTCGGGGAGGTCTTGGGTTAGGCTGATGGTTTTCGGCACGGGGAGGACCTAGGAATTTGTAATTAATTTCTGCATAACTTCTTTGTCAGGCTCGCCTCACTTTAGCGTAGGTGCCTGCCACGCTCATGAAATAGCTGCCACCATTTTTATAGATGTATGCCTTCGGTCTATGGGCGTATTTGTATTGGTACCGGTATTGCGTTTGAGTCCACACCTGACCGTTGGTCAACTTATAGGTTGTTTTCCCATCCCAACCCTTAAAAGTTCCCTCAATATAGCTTTCGATAACTCCGGCTACCTGGCGCACCTTTACCCATTCCGTGATTCCCTCTACATTCAGGAATAGTGTACCTTGACTTTCAACAATGGAGACTCTTGGACAATAAAAGTAATAATATAAATACTTGTATTCGTCTTGGAGCCAATAGGTTCCGTTTGAAAGCTTAAAAAATTGCATTTCATTAAACCCCGAAAACTCTCCGTCAATTTGAGATTCAAAAATCACTTTTTGGTTTGGCATAAACCTCCATTATATTGACTGAATTTACGTTGACAACCTGTACCTTAAAAACGAAGAAAAGGCCTGACCTTGGTCAGGCCCGTTCGCCCTAGGCCGCTTCTTCCGGCCTAAAGCAGTCAGTGAGGTTGCCGGTGATCCCGGCGCCCAACAGGGTCGAGCAAACGTAGCATCGCTCGCTGGGTCTCGCCGAACGCTCCCGAACCCTCTCCACTTGCAAGCCCCGGATACTCAACCCATAAGGGACGGAAAACCCGGATATCAGCTTGTGGAACTCAAGCAGGGAGTGATGGGCGACAATACCATTCAAATGGACAACCGAAGGTGCGGACACCGTACCCTCGGCGTACCCAAGGCGGATTTGCTCTTGCCTGGAGGCCTCGCTTCGGTGGAAGTCCGTTACCTCCTCAGCATTCAGCAATCCATCGCAATGCAAACAGCGCCGTCCAGGAAGCCAAAGGTGCAGCCGTCCCCCTAGGTCGAGGATTCCCCTTCCCGCCCTGACTTTAATATCACTTCCAAGGTCCAGGTAAGGCACCAAAAGCGAGGCTGCCAGTTGGGCCAGATATGCCCTGGGCCCATCGTGGTCCACGGATCCAAAAAGAACGTCGCAGTCCGAAAGCGCTTTTAAAGCCATCTCCGTAACCACGCTGGCCCCGATCAATTCGATCTTGGCCAAGGGATCCAAAAGCCGGATTTGCCTTGCGGCGACTTCGACCTTCTGTGCCCCGATGTCAGCCAAACCAGCTCCGACAAGGCGGTTCAGGTTGCTTTCTTCGACCCGGTCTTCGTCGACGAAAACCAGGTTTCGGGCCCCGAGGTAGCCAAGACCCTGTGCCAGGTGGGAGCCCAAGCCCCCCAATCCGACCAAGCCGATCTTCATGGAGGCCAAGGCCCGCTGGGCTTGAAGCCCGAACACCTGTTGCCGGTCGAATCGAAGAGAGACCGGTTCCTGGGAGTTTGAGAACTCTTGCCAATTTTCACCAACAATTTGCACCCGAGCTTCCAGGGAACTTTCGGTGCCGGGAAGCCACACGCTTCCCGATACCGACTCACGGCCAAAAACCAAGGCTCCCCAAGGGGGGCCGCCGAGTTTGTAGGTGAGGTATTTCTGGAAGCGAGCCTGCCCGGCGCAGTCCAACCGGGAAAACCCCACCTTTCGCACACAGCCGGGGTGGCTGTGTAGCTCGATCAGGTAAGCGGATTCCGCCGCAGCCATCCGAGCGACTTCGCAGATAAACTCGCTTTTGACTTGGAGGAAGTCGTCTGCCTTTTCCAGGTAGGCATCTTCCGGCACCACCACCAGACGATACCCCAGAAAGATCCCCCGATCTTTACCCTCCACTCGGTTGGCGAGCAAAAAAGCGGCCCGTTCCGGCTGCGGCCCTTCGTCAGGAAAGAGGTGAGCGGTCACCTCGCTGTGGAGTGCCTTTGGAAGGCGGATGATCTGCTGGTTCATCTTCCCTCCCACAAGCGGCGCTTTACGCCCGTCAGGAAGGACAGCATATTGTCGCCTTGGCCAGCGACTCCGCCTGGGCACCAATTTTTCAAATGCCACGAGAAGAAACCGGCGGGGCGACCGGCAATCGAGGACTGCGCCGTAAAATTCCCTGGCAGGGAGCCGTCGGCAAGGGTCAACCCCGGATCAACCCAAAAATTGTCTGGTCGCCCGCCTAGCGGCGGAACCACGACAAAAGCCCCGGTGAAGGGACGGTTGTAAACCCCTTCCGGCAAGGGGTGTTTGGGGATATAGACCACCCCACCGCCCAGATGCTGGGCATTGGGGAAAACAGAGCCGATCAGCTCCAGTTCCTGCTCAAGATAGGTTTGCAACCCCCGGTTGAAATCCGGGTCGCAGCCAAATTCTTCGGGCTTGTGGTGTTCGTGGCCGTGGTGATGGCCTAGGTGGATCGGGTCATGCTCACCAAGACGTTCGTCACGTCCTTGGTGGTCCTTGCGGACGATGGGGGATTGGCTTTCGCCAACAATTTGGCGTAGTTCCTGGAGGTTGAGTTGGGGTTTATCGGTTTCGAAAAGTTTGCCGTTAAACTTGAACTGAAATTGCTTATTGTTACTCATATTTATACTCCGGCATTGACTTATGCCAAGCAGAAGTATAGACTTACCCTGCTTGACGCAAGTCAGGTTATGGAGTAGCCGATCTCGTCTCGCCAAAGATCAAAAGATCGACTACACCCTGCGCGACCCCGCTCGGCTTTATTGCCGGGCGGGGTTTTTTGTTGCCCTTTTGGGCAACGGTCCGGTTGCTTATCCCAGATTTTTAATCGCCGGGTAAAGCTCCCTCATTTTTTGGGGTGAGATGTATAGCATTGCCGCCAACTCCTCCAGTCCCCCTGTTTTTTTAATCGCTTCCCTCAAAATTCGGACGAGCCTTGTCGGTTCGTCCTGGTCAAAAGAAATAGGTTCCTGTTTCCGATACCCGTAGCGGCTTAGCTGCATGAACAGATACCGGGACTTATTGGCTCCGGTCGATCCGCCCACGTCTTTTAGACGGTAAGCCAGTGCGTTCATGGAGACCTTCCACCTCATCTTAAGTCCGGCCAAGGTTTGCAGGGTTACTTGACCGCTCAGGTCAGCTTTAATCCCTTCCTCAGGCATTAAGAATTCCGCGGCAAAGGCGTTTGCTTGGTCTTCCACTTCTTTGTCTGCGGCAATGATTTGCCGGTGCATGATCTGGTGCCCGAGCTCATGGGCAATGTTAAAATTCCAACGGTCTCCTTCACCTTTCCCCTTGTTCAGAAAGACCACGGGGGTCTTGTTCTCAAACATGACGGTCAGGGCATCGCTGAACATAGTGCCGAAGTGGTCAGCCACGATCACCAATCCCGCTTTTTGTTCCAAAACCTCCGTCAGGTTTTCGATGGGGCCGGTCCCTAGGCCGAGTTTTGTTCTAACAATTTTTGCTGCTTGGACCGCCCCGACTTTATTCTGTACGGGAATCGGTTCGACCGACATTTCAAGTTTTTCTTGGGCCAGTTCCATCATCCGTTCGATCTGCTCGGTCATGATGAAACTCTTGGCGTTAAGATAGTCGCGCTCTAAGGCGACCAAAGACTTCTGAGAGCGGTGCAGACTCAACGGGCGGACTTGCGGCAAGGGTTTTTCAAAAAAGTCCCCTAAAAACCCCGTTGAAGCTGCCAACTTTTCAAAGAACTGATCAGGCGGCGTTACGGCCCCCACTTCCATTTTTGAGACAGCTCCTTGCGAGATACCCAAGGCGGCTGCGAACTCTGCCTGATTCTCCTTTCTAAGTTGCCTCAGAAGCCTAATCCGATCTGCTTCCAACATCTCCACTCCTGTTAGGTGCAATCCGTTTCGGGCTTAGCATAGTGAATATTATGGGCATTCTTTTTCAAAGTGTCAAGCAGGCGTAAGTTAAAATTTTTATTGCACAAAAAATCCCTCATATTGTAGTGCCACCTTGGTTCGCAACTCTGATCGCTTCATCCCACAGGCCTTTGCCTTGTCGTCGATCTGCTCCAGCACAGTGCTGGTTGGGCTGATGTTGACCCGGACGGTCTGGCGATATCCGGCCACCAGCTGCGGATTGACCGGAACAGGCTCCGGGTGCTGGCTAGGTTGGAGGCCCCCTCTAATCAACAAAGGAAAGCTGGCACTGACTCCCTCCATTCCCCCCTCGCTTTGGGATAAAGGGTACTTGTGCTACGATCACCGCACAAACTCAACCGAGGCCCCATGTCGCTGCCCAGGCTCATAGACCTGAACATCTCCCAGACTGACCCCCTCAAGCTGGCCCCCTTCTACCGGGAGCTTCGCCAACCTCAATCCGATTGGATGGAGGTGACGGTACTGCCCTTGGAGGCCAAACGGATGGACCTGCTGGCCTACCGGGTTTATGGAGACGGCGACCTCCGGTATGTCCTGTCCGTGATCCTGGGGCTGGACAACCAACTGGACGCTGTGCGCCCTGGCACCGTGGTGCAGGTCCCACCGGAACACTGGCTCCGGGAGCGCATCCGCTTCTGGCAAACCTTTTGGGAGGGGAAATAAACCATGCCAACCAAGATCGGGCAACTCAAAAACCCAGGGCAGTTTGACTTCCAGCAGTTTCGTGCCGCCGCCCAACAGATTCACGAGGCCAAACAACGGATTCGGGCTAGTGCCGCAACCAAGCCCAGGATCATGGACCTCAAGGCCATGCGGTCCACCGCCAACCAGAAAACAGACAAACCGCTGATCCGGGCCTTTGGCTCCACCGGGATCCAGCTCAAGTACTCCAAGAAGGAGGTGGTGGAATATATCAAGCGGTCCACCAAAGCCAAGGCCCGGTTTCGGGGCAAGGGCCAGGGGGTCAAGGCCATGATCCTGATGAACCGGATCGAGGACTACAAGAGCCAAGGCCCCTACAAGAGCCGGTGGCAAAAGTCGGTGGCCGAGATCAGGTCGGCCCAGTTTTTCACCCTCAGGCACAACCTCGCCGAGTTCGCCGTCAACCCTTCCAAGGACTCCCAGAGCGGGACCAAACACCGGGTCCAGGTCCGCTTTGAAGCCTGGGATGAGGCGATGCTTCGAGACGGGCAGCCAGGAATGTACGACCAAGCCGTGGCCTGGGCGATGAAACAGGGCCTCTCGGTCCACTGTGATTGTGATGACTGGCGCTACCACTACGCCTATCTGGCGACCCAAGCCGGGTTTGGGATTGTCCCGGAGACCGGCTTCCCCAAGATCATGAACCCCCGCCTCCAGGGCTCGGTCTGCATCCACATCTACAAGGTGTTGCGGGAAATCACCCGGCGACCGGCGGGGCTCACCAAGCGGTTGGGGCTCTACATGAAGCAACAGGCCGGGGAACAGGCCCAGAAAGAGAAGCAGGTTTTTGTCCACAAAGGAACTGACCAAGAGGCCATAGACGAGCTAGCCCAGGAAATCGCCAATCAAATGAGGATGGCCAGAGGGGGCAACTACTCCAAGATCAGCCAGTCCCAGGAGGCCAAAGAGCTGAGGCAGCAGATGGCGGATGAGGCCCTGCTACGCTACCACAAGGCAGAGGCCAAGGCCAAAAAAGCCGAGCAAGACAAAAGAGCGGCGGAATCGGCCCTAAAAAAAGCCCAAAGGGAAGCTGTCCAAGCAGTGGCCACCGCCAGGATGGCCACCCTAAAAGAAACCCTCAAGGCCTTTGTCGCCGCCAGCGGGGGAGACAAGGCCAAGGGGCTGGAGATGTTCCAGCGCAACATGACTGGGCTCTCCCCCCAGGAAATCACCCAAATCAAGGACTGGACCAATGGACAATAGCATCCTCAACAACCGGCTGAGAGCCGACTTTGCAGCAATCCTTCGGACCCACCCAGAGGCCGAAACGGTCAGCCTATCCAAGCTGAACCTCACCCCCACGGCTCCGGTCAACCCGGACCTCTACCAGAGGCAGGAGGTCGCCTTTGCCAACCAAGCGGTACGGGAGGACCAGGGGCACCGGCACCTTGCCCCTGTGAGCGCAAGAGCCCTGATCCTCAAGCTCAACCAAATGGGTTTGGTTCCCCTGGATACCGGGGCGGGGATCGCCCCAGAGGTGGGCGAAGAGGCCGAGGCCCGGCAGATGTTTTTGGAGGTTCAGGCCCCCAAGGGGTCCATCATCGAGCGGACTAGGCTGGATCGCCAAGCGGACGGCTCTCTGGTCCCCAACACCGAACGGTTCATTGTGACAGATTCCGCCGAAGTCGGAGAGAGCCCCTCAATCCAGACCGTCTATTTCATCACCCCCTTCCACGAAGCAATCACCCTTGGGGTACCATGATCCACCTCTCATCCCGCCAAGCCGTTGACAATGCCCTGGGGCTGCACCTCCTGGACGCTTTTGAGGGGATCACCCAGGCCCCCGGCATGGATGCCTTTCTGGCCCGGCCCAGAGGGAAACGGCTCTTTTGGAGCGACTCCGAGAGCCCCAAGGCGTTCCGCCAAAAGCTGGGCCGCACCGGGCTGGCCGACCTCAAGCTCCCGGTCTTGACCCTGCACCGAATCCCTGGGCACAGCATTGAGAACCAGATGGATGTGATCGTCAACGACTCCCAGTCCATTCTCTTAAGCGGCGAGAACGAAGCCCCAGCTATCGAAGCCAGCCTGGGTATTGTGATCAACCCGGTGATCCTGGAATACCGGGTCCAGATGTTCTCCAACACCCTGGCCGGGATTGACAGTTTGCTCGCCCTCCTGCAAGCCCACTTCCTTAAAACCCATTATTTCCCGGTCCCCTACCTGATCGACATTCCCGCCTCAGCCGGGGTTCACGACGGGGCAACCTATGAGATTTTTAGCCACTCGGAGATCAAGGACTACAAGGAGCTGATGTTTGAGGATGTAAGCCCCCAACAAGACCGCCAGACCTACTTTGGGCTGGGGGCCTCGGTGTCGCTTCGGGTCCAGACCGCCGACCTGATCGGCCAAGGGGTGACTCCAAGGCCGTTGACCAGTATTGTCCTCAATCGCCCGGTCTTTGCGGAGCCGACCTGATGGAGCCCCTCTTCCAAAAGATCGAAATCCAGGGCCAGGAGATTGACCGCCGGGTAATCACCGAGGCCAGCTACATTGAGACCCTAGACCTGTCCGGGCCAAAGCTGGTGCTGGGGATGGAGAACCGCAAAGGCTACCTGACCGACATTCTGGGGATTCGAGAGGGGGAGGCCCTGGAAGTCAGTCTATCCGATGCGGAGCGGGGCGGAACCTGGGAACAGAAGATCACCTTCCAGATCGCCAGCATCAGCCCCTCCAAGAAGGCGGATGAAATGATCCTGGACTGTGTGGATGCCAAGGTCTGGGAGCTCTACAAACCGGGGGCCAACTTCCTCTTTTCCGGTGACTCGGTGGGGGTGATCCTCTCCAAGGTAATGCCGGGGGTGAAGCTGGACCTGGATACTTACCCCCTGATCAATGATTACCACAGCGTC
>Ga0208375_1002782_pt1 | contig 15773 bp, 17 predicted proteins | sample RifOxyD1_FD_184038 | JGI IMG/M metagenome (GOLD analysis project Ga0208375, IMG submission 184038) | Soil microbial communities from Rifle, Colorado - Rifle Oxygen_injection D1 (SPAdes) | ecosystem: Environmental > Terrestrial > Deep subsurface > Rock core/Sediment | place: Rifle, Colorado... | reverse complement strand
TCGAGGGTCTCGGCTGTGGGTTGCCTCAGCCTCGCCCATCTCTGAAAAATAAACTTCGTTAAATTCCGATGTTATATGTAATTTGAGTCAGGAACAAAGAAAGAATACTGTAGGGGGCAAAAATTTATATAGATCGCTAATTCATCAATACTATGGACAAAAAAATCTTAAATCATTATTTGCAATTTGGCACATTTACCAATCCAGGATACTATAAAGAATTTCTTAAAAATCTTCCAGATGATGTTAAAGAACTGGGCAATTTAATTAGTCATCAAATCATTCATCGTGTAACTCTAAAAGAGGGCAACACAAAAGCCAATAGGGATTTGCGTTACGGCGATATGAAAAAGTACCCTTGGCATAGATTGAGATGTGAAGATGATGTGTTGCCTACTGCTGTTTCAATGATTGCAGAATTATTAAGATTTGATGACAGAGGTTTTTTGCCCGACAGAAAAGTTGAAAATAAAATTGTTGTCACTTGTCGTTTTGTCGCAATACTTATGGCATCTATATTGAAATCAAAAAATATTCCTTGCAGGGTTCGTTCTGGATTTGCGCCCTATTTTAATAATTATAGCGGTGACCACTGGATAAATCAGTATTGGGATAGTAAAAAAGAAAAGTGGATCACCTTTGACGCAGATGGATTTTTTGATAAGTCAATTGGATTTGATCAATATAATATGCCTGAAAATAAGTTTGATTGGGCGGCAAACACTTGGCTTGGAATTAGAAACAACGAATTAGATGCCAACAATTTTAGAAATGCCGATGGTTCTGTCGGGCTTATGCCAGTTCTCTGGGCAATATTTTATGATTTTCATAGTTTGATGAACAACGAAATTCTTTATAATCAAATGCCCAGTTATATCTATTTCAAATTTGATAAATTAACCGAAAAAGATTTTGAAGAAATTGATGAATTAGCCAAATTGATGTTAGAACCAGATAAAAACTTTGATGAATTAGCCAATATTTGGAATACAAAAAAGAAATTCAGAATTTTGAATGGTCCACTTATTGGTGATAGCGATCACTTTTAGTGGAAATAAATTTTTGCCCCTTTATTTAATAAAATGTTCCTGACTCAAACTCACTCCGCTACGCTCCGTGCCACGCTGCGCTCTCCCTACACTTCGTTTCGGTCGGGACATATAACAAGGATTATGAGGAAAATGCCTCGGCTCGGCATTTTCCCAAATTTGCTCCACTTCGTTCCGCAAACTTCTCATAATCCTAACGTTAAGTTCAATTTTTGTTGGCTCTACTATTACATACTTTTTCTACACAACTTTAACGGCGGGGCTTAGAACAATATTAAATTTTAAAGTAACGGGGGCACGCTTTATCTCTCTACGTGAGATGAATAATCAAATATCCTCAATACTGGATGATCTCTTGCAATAGCTCTCATTCTATCTAAATAATCATTTACTGCATTAAGTTTCTCCGCCAATATAACTACTTCTTTTTTATCAACAAACCTATCAACATCAATCAAGCCCAATGGAATCCCACCATTTCCATGTGCAAAATTATTTCCAAGATATTCTACTAATCCTTCTTGTTCTCTTTCCCATTCCCATCTTGTAAAGACTTCAAAAGCATCTCGTGGTAACTGCTTATCTGTTCCTCTTACGGACATTCTTGCCATGGCAGTGCCTGGATAGACAACTGACAACTGAGGATAAACTGTTACTTGTGTTTGTAATCTTCTTTCATCTGCAATTCTTTCAGCAGTTTGCGCAACTTGAAGTAAAGCATCTAAATTATTCTGTCTCGCTTCTTCTGTTTCTCCAGGAACTCCCAACTGAAGATTTATGTTACAGCCAATCCCATATTTTAGTGTATTAACAACAGCTTCCTGCGTGTTTTTCAGATATTTTTCTGCATTTCTGACGTGCTTCAGATATTGTGCAATTTCTGGATCAAAATTTTCTACACCGAGATATGCTTCTGTACATCCTGCCCGTGCTAGTTTTTCCACTAAACTATCATTTCTATCATTAAGATGCTCCACTCTTGTTTGAATAGTCCATTTAATTTCCAAACCACTATCAATCATTATATCACATAATTCATGAGTTCGTTTTGAGTTCTGAGCAAAATCATTATCATGAATATTTACACCTTGCGAATGTTTGTAAATCTCTGAATTTACCATATCAGAAAGTAATTGTGCTTTTGCTTCTGGGCTCATATCTCGCAGTTGGTCATCCCCAAATGTGCAGAATGTACATTTTAAATTGCATCCTCTTGCAGTATTAATGTCAAAATATCCAAATTGTCCTCTTAATGCTTCATCAGTAAAACTTTCGTATACCGGAGTCCAATCAAAAACGCTAAATTGGAATTGATCTAATTCTAGTTTTGACAAAAACCCAACATGATTCCTTTTAATCAATCCAAAAACTCTATCTCTATATGCTAAACCTCGCACTTCTTCAGCTGGTTTTCCTAACACTAAATCTTCTAGAGTTTTCTCTCCTTCACCAGTTCCACAATAATCAATTTCAGGATGTCGCTCCAGAATTGTATCTGCTTCATGCATGGCATGATGGCCACCAAGAATAACAGTTGCAGTTGGATCTCTTTCTTTAATGGCTTTGGTGGTTTCCAACGCATTTTGATATGTTGCTGTTGTAGCTGTTAATCCGTAGATTGCTCCACGTTCAAGTTCATAACCTGAAAGCTCCCCACTTATTGCTTTCATTGTTCCATCTAATGGTTTTCTGTCTCTTTTTGACAGGGCTAAATCTACATAATTTACTTTACTTTCTGGAGCAGTAATCCTCAGCCATGATTTCAGGAACAAAAGAGCCCCCGGAAAACCACTCAGCATCCCTTTGTCTGGAGGGTTCACTAAGTACATTGTGTTTATCATGAGTAAGTAGTTACTAAGCAAATAGTTAAAACTACTTACTTAATATTTTGTCATAACAAAAGATTTATAAATAAAAGAAAGAATAAGTAAAATAAACATGAAAAACGAAGAAATTAAGCTAGACAAGAAAGACAAAAAGCTCCTCTATCTTCTTGATATAGATGGGAGAATGAACTATTCTCAGCTAGCCAAGAAAACACAAATGTCCAAACAGCTTGTAAAATATAGAATTGAACGTTTAGAGAAGCTAGGAATCATCAGAGGATATTATACTATGATTGACACCTCTCGCTTAGGATTAACAGCATTCCGAGTTTATTTGAAACTGAAAAATATAACACCAGAAAAGAAAAATGAAATTTTAGAATACCTCAAAAACCAGAAACATATCTGGGCGATTGTCCTCATTGCGGGGAAATGGGATATTGCACTTGGAATAAGCGTTAGTAACATTTATGAGTTTTATGAGTTATGGGATACTCTTTTAGAGAATCATCTGGAAAACATCAAAGATTACAAAACCTCCATTTATTCTCCAATCCATCATTATGCAAAAGCATACATTTTAGGAGAAAAAGATAATTCAAAAATTCGGATTCTTGGCGGTCGAGAACGAGCACAATTTGATGATAAAGATCTTCAACTGCTTATTGCCATATCAAAAAATGCAAGAATCTCGTTACTTGATCTTGCAGAAAAAGTGAACATTTCAGCAGAATTGGCAAGCTACCGCTTAAAACAATTAGAGAAGCGAGGCATTATTCAGGGCTACAGGGCTATGATTGATGTTTCTAAACTAGGTTATCATTTCTTCAAAGCAGAAATCAGATTATCCACTTATAAAAATATTAAACAAATTATGCAGTATTGCCATCAGCATCCAAATATCTATCAAATTGATAAAACGATTGGCGGAGAAACTTTAGAGCTAGAATTCCATGTTAAAGAATTGCAAGAGATGTTAGACATTATTGCGGAAATTGAAAAACTATTCCCTAAGACTATTGAGAGCTTTGATTACATAACCGTTCTTTCAGAAGAAAAAATGATTTATATGCCCGAAGTAAGCGTGCCCCCTAAATCTAAGTAATGGTTCAATGAACGCCCCGCCTTTTAATGTACGAGCCAACAAAAACTTTTCGGACGAAATTTTCCCGAACTTCGTAGCGGGAAAAGAACTTAACAGGAATTTTACGGAAAAATCGGTCGCTAAAGCTAAATTGCCAAGCAATTTCCCGATTTTTCCCAAATTTTTGCCATCTCTGAAAAATTCTCCAGCTCTGCAACGTGTGGGATGCCTCACGTTGCGAGGGGAATTTTTCGAGGGCAAAAACTTCGTAAAATTCCATACGTTAAGTGAAATTTTTTGTGACCTAAATGTTTAGAACGCTAAAGCTAAAACTCTACTCTATGACTGGCGCCTTTCTAATAAATGATCACGTTGTGAAGTCTAAAAAATAGGGGGTTCCTCAAAAATAAAGTTTATATATTCATCAATTTTATTCATTGCTATGAAAGAACTAGAAGCATCTGTTGGAACAACAGCAGACATCAAATCCGGCGTTCAAATCAGCAAAGTCCATAGTGGATATTTTTCTAGCGAAAAGAACGCAGAAGCTTTTTGCGAAGTTGGAATAAAACCCATACTCTCAAAATTACCAAAACAGATAAAACTTGTTGATATTGGTGGAGGAGAGGGTTTCTTAACTAAACATGTAGAGAAATATCTCACTAAAAATGGATTCCAAGTTGATGCTTATGTCTTGGACGCAAATAAATATTATCTAGAAAAAGCAAAATCTTGTGGGTTAAAAACAATTTTATCAAGTATTCAAAATTCAAACATAACGGATGCTGATTTGATTATTGCTAGAGCTTTTATTCACTATAATTCCAAAAATAATCAACAAAAATTGATGAATAAAATATTTTCTTCTCTAAAAACAGGAGGATTTTTTGTTCATCAAATGAGTTCAGGAAGTAAAGAGAATTGTAAGATTCGTTCAGATATAGTAAATCTCAAATCTTTGGGACGAGCTGTAGCTAATCAACAATATAATTGGATATCAGAAAATGAATGTCTAGAAATGATGAACAAAGCAGGATTCAAAGAAAATATTGTTGCTGGTTATGCACCCAACAATTCTTGGAGTCCTCAAGAACAATGGGAAAGATTTAACAAAAAAAGATTCGATGAAGCTAAAGAATCTCACGTCAAAACTTTATTGAAGAAAAGAATAACTTTTTTATCTCAAGCCAATAATTTTATTGAGAAATACATAACCAAATATAAAAATAAAGACATAAAGAAGTTAGATGAATCAACTTATTTAATTGAATATACTTATCCTATTTTAATTGGAAGAAAATCAATTTGAGGAACCCCCCTTTCTGTAACATGAAATAATGTAAAGTCTAAGTATAAGACGGCGCCAGTCTCTATGGACGGTCACAAAAAACTTGCTCCGTTTCACTCCGCACCACGCTGCGCTTTCCTCCCTTCGGTCGTCAGGTCACTTAACAGCGATTTAACGGAAAAATGCTCGGCTCGCATTTTTCCCAAATTGATTTTTCGAGGAAAAAATTGTGGGTTGCCTCAATTTTTTCAGCTCTGAAAAATCAACTTCGTTAAATCGCATACGTTATACGTAATTTTTTTGTCACCTTGCTGCACAACTTTCTCGATGAGTTTTTGCTCTCCCATACAAAGCTCGAGCAAAAGAAAACTATGTTTTCCGCCTCTTCGAGAAAGCAGGGGATAAATCAGAAAATCTTGATATTGGCGGCTTCATTAAATCTTCAAACAAAACAACTGAGAAATGCTTCGCACTATCCCATAACGTTGATTTAACGGCTCGTTTCACTCGACCCAAATTTTCACCAACTTTAAACGGAACGGGGGGGGTTGAGACGTATTCTACTACAATTTCACATTTCTTTTACTTAAATATCTTACCCATCAACTCTTTCTTTTTTTTGGAATCAACAAGTGCTTCATACATCATAAATTTTAATCCTAATGGTGCCGTAAATCTTTCATTCCTGCATAACTGCAAGAAATCCTCAAAATCCATAAATGTAATTTTTATTTTCTCGCCAGCGTCCAATTTTTGCCCAGCCACTTTCTTACAATTTTTAGCAATAAAAACAGATTCATGAAAGTACAATTTTGAAGCACCAAACCATTCTCCTAATAGTTTCCATTGTTTAGCTTCATACCCAGTTTCTTCCGACATCTCTCTTTTTGCTGTTTCAAGAGGGGCACTTCCACTTTCAACTCTTCCTCCTGGCAGCGAGGGAAATAACGGTTTGGTTGGCTGTTCTTGCATTAGAACTATAATTTTATTGTCAACAACGGCGATGACATCTGTAGATGGTGCTCTTGCCATCATTTCAAATGTTTGTTTGCTACCATCAAACATAGCCTGCTCCCACTGGTAAACATCAAACATGACTCCGTGGAACACTCTCTTCGCATTTTTTGGAATTTTCATTTTAACCAACTGTCATTTTTTCAAAACATAATATGCTCCCCTAAATGCTCCAACTTTCTTAAAATAGCCAAATTCCACTAATTCATTAATTTCACTCACAGCAGTAGCATGGGAAACGTGGTTTAATTCCGCATAAGTCTGGGCTTTCATTGACTTATGCTTTTGTAAATATTTCAGTGCTTTCTTTTGTCTTTCGTTTAAATCGTGTTCTTCCTCAATAGCTCTTCGTTTTCCTTTTTTATTAAACAGAATTATCCTAAAAAAGCTCTCCGTAAAAATAAATTCTGGATCAGAAAGCCCCGATTTTCTCATTTTATTCTTCATTCTGGGGATTCCTGTACCCAAGCCTTCCACATACTCCCAGTCCCGGAGGAAGCGGTAAGTAATTGGATTTCGTTGTACTGAAATCGTACCAAACAATTCTTTAGGAAGCCCATGCGGTAATGAGCCGGGATTGGTAATCTCAATTCTGTCTTCAAAGACGTAGATTTGAATTGCATCTTTGCTAAAATAATCACGGTGAGCCACCGCATTAACGATAGCCTCTCTTACGACATCCATAGGATACTCATATTCTTCCTCACGCCTTCCTGCTTGTTTTATGATAATTTTTTTGTTGATATGAGAACGAATAAAAGAAAGAGCTTGTTCAATAGAACTGACAAGATCATCCTGAACCAGCTTGTGAGCAATAATCTCTACAGCTTCAACTCCTGCAAACTGTGCCAATTTAAGCTCGGCCTGAGGATGAAATTTCATAACATCCTTGGCAAAAAGCAACAGTGCAGCGTTCTTTATCTTTAATTTTTCTGTATCGGTCGCTAACTTGTTGCTTAGCAGGAAGTCCTTAATGGTGTGAGAATCGAGATAATCCAACTGATTTCTTCTCTTGAGGTATGCTTGTATTTTCGACTTGTCCAAATCTTCCAAAGTAGCAGAAGTGTCAAATGATTCATCAAACGAAAGAATCTGGCGGTTTCGCAAATATTCTAGATGGGTTGTACCTTCTAGCCTTCTGGTGGTACTGCCAACGCGAACATGAATAGCGCCCTGAAACGTATGATACACAGTATCTGAAGAACGCTGGACAATTACTGCGATAATGTCTTTTCCATCAAGTTTATGGACTTCAATACTGATTAACGGAACAGGAGAAATAGACTGGTTTGATGCAGAAACCTGTTGCTGAATCTCATCCAAATTTCCTTTGAGCCCAATAATCTCTCCCTTATCACTTACACCCAACAAAAAGACTCCGCCTAACGTATTGGCAAGAGAGCATAAAATCTTACTCACATCCTGCGAACTATGAAATGACTCCTTAAACTCAACCTCTTGGTTCTCCCCTTTCTCTATGATTTCTCTAACCTGTTTGACATCCATACTTTTAGTAGAAGTAATTAGAAGTATTTAAAAGTATCTGTTTTTAAAAGTAAATTAGTAGTAACTATAAGTAAATAAAAGTAAAAAGTGTCTATTTCACCCTCTCCATAAAGAAAAACGTACTCAACACCCCCAACGATAATTAGCCTGCTATGGCAGAGATTTAATCTTCTTAAAGTTGGTGAAAACTACGCCGCCAATAGATTTTCGGTGACAAAAAAACTCCGCTCACCATCAAAGGTTCGCTACGTATAACAGGAATTTTACGGTTGCGTTACTCGGGGCATCAAAGCCCCTGCGTTACTCACCCAAATCCCACGCAAAAATTTTCCAGCTCTCAAATTTGTGGGTTGCCTCAAATTTGGAGGGATAATTTTTGCTTTCGGGACTTCGTAAAATTCCATACGTTAAATACAATCTTTTGTTACCTCTAACGAGGCTGATGCCGTAAATATTTTTAATGCTATTGCCTTCGTTTATACGACAAGAAAAACGGAAACCAATCACTTCGCAACTGGTTATAACATTGTATAAACGGTTCGCTTTGCTCTCCCAAATTTTTTTAATGAATCTAAAACGGGGGGAATCGGGTTAAAATTTATATAAACTAAACGATAAATGAATGATGAATGGCTGATAATTTAACAACAGAACAAAGAACTAAATGTATGTCTAATATTAGAAGTAAATGGACAGACCAAGAAAAAAAGATACACTCTTACCTTAAAGCCAACAAGATAAAACACCAAATGCACCCTGCTCTTTCTGGCTCTCCAGACTTACTGCTGAAAAATACAAACACTGCTATTTTTCTGCATGGGTGCTTTTGGCATAAGTGTCCAAAATGTTACAAAGAGCCAAAAAGTAATAAAGAGTATTGGCTACCGAAAATTGAAAATAACGTGAAAAGAGACCGAAAAAACGTAAAACTTCTTAAATCAGAGGGATTTTTAATACTTAAAGTATGGGAACATCAGATAAAGAAAGATTTTGATAAAGTTCTCAGGAAACTGGTAAAAAATGGAATTTAAATGGAGAAAGTCCAAATCAAAAGAAGATACTTTACTTATGGCTGAAAAATTATCTGAGACTTATGATATTTCACCATATACCGTTGCAGAATTAAGCGAAGTAATTTCGGCAGGAATACGAGCAGGTGCAATCAGGAAAGAAAAAAGAGGGCAGTCGTATGTTGTTGATCTTGAAAAATGGTTTACTGAAAGATTGATGCCTAACACCATAACTCTTTCCCAAGATGATTATAAAAAAGCACTCTATCGTTCATTTAGACTTTTAGTTATTGCAGATATTGCTAAAACTGATTTTGGAAGTTCAAGACAAAGAGATTTTGGACAAAGATGGACAGATTTCACAAGAGGATTTTTAGGCGAAATTGGAATAGAGAAATTCTTTAAGAAAAACTTAGGTTTAGAAATAGACTTAGATGAATCAGAAGTAGGAGATGTAAAACAATTTCTTCCGACAGATATTACAAAAGTAAAAGATAATGGAAACTGGCGGAATGTCAACACAAACATTAGTATTAAGACAAGTAAGTTAAAATCTATGTGGCTGGATATTGGGTCGCAGATTGAACATTCTGACGCATTTATTTTCATTAAAATAGCTCTAACTACCGACCATTTGGTGAGTTTTATTAAAAGCAATGGTTTCTTAGAGAAATTAGTAAAAATGGGGCAGGAATTGGGAGAAGTTGCTGATTATGAAAAAGAAATAAAACTACTTTGCGATAATATTCCTGATGTAAAACCATTTCCTGCATATATTGCTGGTTTTGTCTGGAAGAATGATTTGAAAAATGGAACATTAAGAATACACGAAACCGCAAAAAACAAAGTAGTTGTCGGTGGAATAGGATTTTATGATGAGAATACCGCCAAATCCGTAGAGGGTTTAGGTGATATTTCTTCTGGAAAACATCTTGCTTGTTTAGATGCTTTAAGATGGAAAAAAAGCGACTGGCAGGAACTTAAGAATAAGATTTAATATTTCTATCACCTATTTCTTTGTTTAATGTTTTTATAATTTGTTCAGCTATCGGTTTAATCCCTAGTGGCGGAACTGCATTCCCTAATTGTTTTCTTACTTCTGAAATTGAGCCGACAAATTCAAAATCATCTGGAAAAGTCTGAATTCTTGCTCTTTCTCTATTGGTAAGAGGACGAGGTTCTTTATAATGATAACCCCATGTTCCACCGCCGCCATTAGCTACAATAGTTGGAGATGGCTCATTTGGATGTAGCCTTTTGTAGATTAAGCTCATCCAATTTTTGTTTTCATATCCGGGCAAATTCTTATAATTTCCACCGGGCGGTATTTGTTTTAATTTTTCCACAGTAGAATCTTGTGTATTAATTAATTCATTGTTTAATTTTATTTTTTCAACTCCCTTTAATGCCTCACTTGCAGAGATGTGGCGGTTTTTATGGGTCGGTTTTGGAAAAACGAAGTTCAAACCTAAATCATTTCTTACTCCTACAATAATCACTCTTTCTCTTCTTTGAGGAACACCATAATCAGCAAAATTAATTAGTTTGTATTGAACATTATAACCAACATGATCCACTTTTTCAAAATCTTGTTTAATTTTCTGGATAGCCCACCCATTATTTGCAGTCAAAAGCCCTTTAACATTTTCAGCCACAAAAAAAAGCGGTAATTTATTAGCGACAGCTTCCACAAATCGAGTATATAATAAGCCTCGTTTTGAATTATATCCCGGTCTTTTTTCTCCTCTTAATATAGAAAAGTCCTGGCATGGAAATCCGCCGACAATAATATCTGCTTTTGGAGTTTTATCAAAATCAACTTTCCATATATCTCCGCAAACAATGTTATGCTTAAAATTCTTTTTGTAGCTTTCGCAAGCCCATTTATCAAAATCATTTGCCCATGCAAGTTCATAAGCAAATTCTGGATGTTCAGCTAAAAGAAATCCTAAATCCATTCCGCCGCAACCGGCAAAGAGCGACATTATTTTTAGTTTCTTTTTCATCTAAACACCTATTTTTTTGATTTAACTTCTTTTAGCTTCTCGTAGATAGCATTATTTACAAAAGCGGAAAGTGTTGGATGTTTGAATTTATTTCCGTTCTCATCCAGCCACTCTTGGACATCTTTTATTAATTTATCATCAACTCTGACTACACCCATTTTTTCACCTGTTAACAAAATGTAACTCTTTGTTAACCGATAATTACACTTATATTTAAATGTTTCTCACACCTAAACAGTAGTTTACTTCATGAATTTATCTAATTTTTCAATTCCAGTTGCATCTATTTCTTTTCTTTCGTTCAGTGTTTCATAGCTTTTACCAATAAAATAATTCATCTCGTCCTTCTCTGGAAGCGGTTTATGGTGTATTTCCCAGCTAACATCACTATTCTCTTTCTGTAACTCCGTAGCAAGTCCAACCTTAATCAATATTTTCATAGCATCTTTGACAGGTTTTGTTTTAAACTGATTTCTGTCATTATGGTGCATAATATCAGATTTAGGATAAGTTGGGAGAGTATATAATTTGTTCAGATAATCCATTAAACTGGATAGTTTGACAGTGAATTTATTCTCTTTCTTTGCATATCTCTCAAGAATCTGTTCTTTATCATTTGCCTTTAATATCTCTGGAATAATGCTAGTCCATAATATTGTGAGAATATATTCAACAGGGGTAGAATTTTCATTCTCCTCAAATATCTTGAATTTTGCTAACTCCTTTGCTAAGTCGCCCTCATTGTACCTAATTGCTCTTTTTAGTTTGTCAAGAAGTAAACTATCCGAGCATTCCCCATAATCTAATTTAACCATTATTGATTTAGTATTTGCTAATAATCCGATATTATACACTAAGAGGAAAAATTTATTTTGAAAATGCTTGTCTTTATCTAAATAATCAAATTTTAATATTCCTAATGCATCATTGTTATGTTCCGGTACGAGTAAGAAAACATCATGGTCTTTGATCTTGAGATTTTCAAAATCAGCATCATATTTCTTTAGTTGTGCCATTATTTTATTTTCTATGACACTTTTTATATATTGTTCTTTAGATACGAACGTAGATGGGTCCGGAAGTGATTTTTTTGCTTCTCCGAGTAATGACTTACTACTTGTTTCAACTATAATATCAGGGGTATCGCCCTTGTAATTAGGGTTCTCTTTTTTCTGAGAATTGATTAAATGCCCTCCGAAATAGAACTGGGCATTCTTTTCTTCTTCAAAATATTTTTTCAGTGCCAAAACTGCCTTTAAGAGATTTTCATAATTATTTATATCTGCACGTTTGTCCGCCATATATTTCTCTTTAGTTATCTGTTCAGACATTTTCAAGCTCACCCTCATAGTTATCGAGTAGAAATCCAATCAACCTATTAATGGAAGATGGAATAACTTGTGTTTGGGGAATAACTTTAATCTCATTATACGATGATATCAAAATATCATAACTTGATCCAGATTCATAATCGTGTAGCATAAGATGAAGAAAGTTTTCATCCTTATTAAATATTGAGAATCCCCATCGCGTCAAATCCTTACGAAGTTGATTAATAAAAAGCGTGATTGAATCTTCTTTCTTGAACACATCTTCATTAAGTTTAATAGTTATTGGTTTTGGTTCAGGACTCTCAATAGTTCTAGATTTATTTACAAAGAAAACATTATACACTTCAATTAGACTCTCCATTAATGGCTCTATAAAAAGAGAATAAAAGCTTGAGAAATCCATACTATAATAAGATAAAATACCTTTTCTTGACAACCTTACCGAACCTTCTTTTAACTCCGACTTCATCAAATCTAATAATATGCTATCTATCCATAAATTATCTTCTATTGCTTGTTCAAAAGCCCGTTGGTAAGATATTCTTTCGTAACATACTTCAGATTTCTTTTTTCCAAAATATCGCTTTGCCACATAGCTTTTGGCAATCAGATCTAATTTATTTTCTTTTTCAATATCATGTAGCATTGAAAGCATTTGATATGACCTTAGAAATATTCTTGAAAGTAATGGATAAAAACCATAGAAAAAACCGAGAGTTGCCTTAAACCGCTTTCCTTTCTGATTACTAATGAAAAGTGCAACAGGATTTTTTTTGGATATCAGAAAATAGGCTTTATCATCCTTACTCTCCTCATCTGGAGCTAGATTACACTCAAACAAGATTTTTTCTTCATCTTCGAGTTTCTTAGAAAAAGTATCAAACAATTCATTTTTCATATGATCTTTTATTATTTCGACAACATCATACCTTTTATCTAAAAGAAATAACACTATCTTTGCTGGAACTCCCGGATACCTTTTAATTAAGTCTAATTCCTTAAAAAATCTGCCTTCAGCAGAAAAGTGGAACAAATTAATAGCCATTCTTAACTAAAAAACTGCTTGAATTATATAGTTTACTAATAAAAACCCGATTCCCCCCTTACTACGGACTTTTAGTCTGCTACGCAGAAATTGATTAAACGATTCATTAAAAAAACTACGGCAATAGCATATATTTACGGTAACAAAAGACTTCTGCGGTTTAATATTCCTGCGGGAATTTAAACCTTGACCACGCTGCGCTCTCCTTACGCAAGTGAGAAATTCGATAATTTATTTTACACTCACTTGCTTCAGTCGGGGTATTTAACAGCGCATACGTTAAACAAAATTTTGGTCTCTCTTTAGTGAAAACATAATAAACCGAAAGTTATTTATACCCATCGGTCATTTTTCTAACCATCTGGTCAAATAATTAACCACGTGGTCAAAATGGATGAACTATTCAAAAACAATAGCTACAAAATACTGGAACTCTTTATAGAATTTCCTAGTGAAGACTTTTCAGTTCGAGGTCTTGCTCGAAACTTAAAGCTTAGCCATGCTACCGTATTAAAATATATTGCTGATCTTGAAAAATTGAGCTTTATCAAAAAGAAAGAAGCCACTCTTTATCCCACTTATTTTGCTAATACGGAAAGCCAAAAATACAAATTCTACAAAAGAAATTGGCTCATTTTCAAAATCAACGAATCTGGACTTATTGATCATATCCAAAAAGAAGCCTTACCCTCATCAATCATCCTCTTTGGTAGCGGAGCCAAAGCGACTTTTACCAAAAAGAGCGATATTGATATTTTTGCAGAAGCAAACGAAACAAAATTAGAACTCACCAAATACGAAAAAAAGCTAAATCGTAAAATTAACATTTTATTTGAACAAAATATCAATGATCTTTCAAAAGAACTACGAAACAATATCATCAATGGTGTTGTGTTATATGGTTTCATTAAAATTCAATAGAATTTTATGTGCCAGAAATTGCAATTTCTGAGCATATCAAAATTAATGAAAGTTAACTATGGCAAACGAAATGAGCTGGAAAGAATGTATTGATGAGGGAATTATTAGTCAAAGCACCCCTGATGAAGAACGTTCAAACCAAATGTTGATGATGGCTAATCTTCGGCTGAAGTTCTGGGATAAGAAAGTTGCCGATGAATTTATCGTCTTAAAAGTCGAAGCCTATTATGATATTATCAAAGAGCTTCTTTTTGCTCATCTCTACAAGAATGGCTATAATTGCACGAATCATCTTTGCCTCATTGCCTATCTCAAAGAGAAGATTAAAGACTTTGATTTTGAAACTCAGAAAATTGACGAATTGAGAAAAGTACGAAATGAAATCAATTACAGAGGATTAACCATCAAGAAAGATTACCTCGAAAGAAACGAACTGGAATTCAAGAACATCATTAAACGGCTAAAAGAAGAACTGCGATAACGCTCGCCCCCAACGGTAACGTTACTCTGGAATGCACAGAAACTGTGGTTTCTGGCACGCAAGAAAAGTCGCTGCTTTTCTTCGCGAACTACGACAGCGCCTAGAAGTACAGCAACTCAAAAACTCTTCGGCTGATGCCTTGTCCTCCCCCACTCCGTTTCACTCGTAGGTCGGAGAAACTAACAGGAATTCCATACGTTATACGACATTGGGCTACGGGCAAATTTTTATAATGTTCATCAATTCTACTAATAGTTATGAGAAATCCTGAAAATGATAAACAAATTGAAGAAGCGATTAAATTTTTGGTTTTTGCAATCCAAGAATCTGGACATAATCCAAAACCAGTAATTTTGCATAGTATTAGGGTTGGGCTTCATCTTTGCAATCTTAATTATGGTAAAGAGATCGTGATCGCAGCCATTTTGCATGATGTTATTGAAGACACTGATACTAAAATTGAAGAAGTGAAATCAAAATTTGGTGATAGAGTCGCAAAATTGGTTGAAGCAAACAGCTTTGACAAAAATATCGAAGACAAAACCGAAAGATACAAAGAAAATTTTGAGCGTTGTCGAAAAGCCGGCAGAGATGCTTTAATCGTCAAAGCTGCTGACTTTTTTGATAATGTTGATTATTATGGTTTTGCTTCAACCGACGAATTAGCAAAACGGCTGCTTGAAAAATTAAAGTATTTTATTGATAATTCCAAAGACGAACTAGAAGATGAAGCCCTCTATAAAGAACTGATTATGAAGTATGAGAGGATTACAACAACCTAAGTTTGCCCTCCTCCCAACGCTTCGGGGACGCTGCGCTTTCGCTCCACTTCGTTTCGTTCACCCTCGTATAACAAGGAACCCTGACGTTAATCTCAATAAATTTGAAGTCCTAAAAAATGAAGAGGGCAGTTTTCCTTTCAAAACAATTATATATCCTACACCACTTAATGTTTTTATGGTTAAACTAATCGCAATAGGTGGCGGGGAGAATGGACGACCAGGCACCAAATACGAGACCAGACAAATTGATGAAGAAATAGTCAGACTCTCGGGAAAAAATCATCCAAAAATCTTATTCATTCCTCCTCCAAGTCAATTTCAAGAAGATTATTTCAAAGTCATGCAGAAAGTATTTGTGAGACTTGGATGTGATATTTCTCCATTATATTTAAGCAATCCCAATCCAAATAAAAGAGAATTAGAAGAAACT
>Ga0208375_1002780_pt1 | contig 15774 bp, 19 predicted proteins | sample RifOxyD1_FD_184038 | JGI IMG/M metagenome (GOLD analysis project Ga0208375, IMG submission 184038) | Soil microbial communities from Rifle, Colorado - Rifle Oxygen_injection D1 (SPAdes) | ecosystem: Environmental > Terrestrial > Deep subsurface > Rock core/Sediment | place: Rifle, Colorado... | reverse complement strand
GTCTTGAATTGAATCTACAATTATGAATTAGCTTATTTGAGAAGCATGTTCAATCGCTGCAGCTTTTATATCTAAAGCTTGATATATCCCTCTACCCACAATGCCGTGGAATCTATCTCCTGCAACTTTTGCAGCATCAGAAATGCTTCCTCCTTGAGCAATAAATCCTGGTGCATAAAATACAGGGCTAACTCCTTTAGCTTCTACAGTAAGTTTAACTTCTGCTATTACGTCAACTTTATTTCCTGGAACCACAAAATGGTTTATTCCTGCACTTGCTGCTATTCTATACATATCCAAAGCGCCTTCATCAGTTATGAACCCACCTTCGCTTACTGCATAAGCAGGATGAGTCATTCTTCCGCCAACAATAACTTTTAATCCAGCGTCTAGAGAATGATAAATCCAGGCCCTCTCTGTTTCTGGTCCTGCTTGAGGGAAAAGGATTACTGCATCGACTCCTGCTGCCTTACACACTCTTGCAAAATTTCTTCCCGTGTCTGGAATATCTGTTCCAGCTTTTTGATGGTCATAGATAACTGGTTTGGTAGTATGTTTTCTTACAATCTCTACAACTTTTCCTAAACTGTAAGCTAATCCCAACTCAAATCCAACTTTGTATCCCCCAATACCCTCGACATCAGCGGTACTCTCTACTAATCTTTCAAACTCTTCCAGAGTAGAAACATCACAAGCAGGAATAACACTTTTATCTCGCTCTATAACTATTTGTTCTAAAGAGCCAATTGCTTTTCTTGCCGTTGTAGTTCCATAAACTCTAAGATATGTTGCCATTCTTTCAACATCTTCTCTCCTTATTTCTCCAGACGCAGTTTTAACAGGAGCGTGTTCTCTTAAGAAATCATAAACATCTAATGCATTTACAACAGAAACAACTCTTGTTCCTGTTTTTTGTTCGTATTCCTCTATTGCACTTCTTCCAGTAGCGTCAATTCCAACTTCCTGTCTATCAACTCCAATAACCAAAAGAGGGAAATTAAAGTCTCCTAAGAATTGCAAAAGTTCTCGGGCTTCGTATTTAGCATCTCCAGCTGTAAAGACGTCATCTAATTGTACTATTGACTGTCCATTTTTAGGAGCTCTACCAATTACCCATGATTTAATTCTTTCTGTCTGTGGCAGATGTTTGGTTAATGCAATAAACTCTTTTACAGTACGCGCATCACCATAACCTTTCATAACTGATGCTTCTCCATAATCTTTTGGAAATTTTCTTGTAGAAAATCTAGGAACATTTCTTTTTTTTCTTGCCATTTCTATTGCAGTCGCAACAGCAAGACCATTACCTTTTTCTGGGATACCATAAAGTAAATCAAAATCTGCTCCAGAATTCAAAATTGAATCGGCATAAAATTCTCCTAATGCTGCAGATGTCTCTCCATCATCAAAGTCTCCTATATTAACAAACCAAGGAGAAATTCTTTTGCTCTTTAAGCTGAAATCTTCACCAACTTTTAGAGCTCCTGTTCTTAATAAAAAATCAATGAATCTTGTTTTGTATTCCTCCATGTGATTTAATAATGGAGGAATTATTATAAATTTATCGTAAAAATTGTTGTCTATAGTAGGTAACAAATAAAAATGTTTTATCTATTTTTGTAGTCTTTTAACTCTCTAACATATTCGCAGGCTTGGCAAATTTTTTTTGAAGTTGGCTCATTACACAACTTGCAAGAAGAAAGTGTTTTTGCTTCCTTGAATTGCTGCTTTAATGATGGAAGTATCTTAATAAAAGAGTCTACTATAGAATATTTTGTTCCGAGGTATTTTAATTCAAACTCGTTCAGCATATCTCTTACCGAATTTCTATATCCAAAGCTTGCATATGGACACTCTGAAAATTTTACTGGAAAACCTTTTAGGAAAGAATAAGTTGTTGTTTCTTTTTCAGTTACAAAGTATAGCGGCTTTATTCTTCTGATAAACCTTTTGTCTATCATTACTCCAGTAATAGGTCCAAGCCTTGCAGACACTTCCGGGTTATTCCTGAACTGGTTCATTAAAATAGACTGGGATTCGTCATCTAAGTTGTGGCCAGTAGCTAGTTTATCAAATTTAAATTTTTTAGAACCGTAATTTAGTAAATATCTCCTGAAAACTCCACAGAAGGAACAAGGAGTTTTATTTTTAAATTTCTTAACCATTTTGTCTAATGAATGATTAAAGAAATCTTCATAGTTTAAAATGTGAAGTGTTATGTTGTTATCTTTGCAGAATTTTTTAGCATTTGTTAGATCTCTGTATGCCTTAATACCTTCATCTATCGCTAATGCTTCTAGCGTTATAATTTTTTTATCCTGAAATTGTTTTAGAATACTTAAGACAGTAAAAGAATCTTTTCCACCAGATAAAGCGATTCCAATCTTGTTCCCTTTTTCTATTAAATTAAAAGTTCTTATTGTTTTTTTTACTTTTTTCTCGAAATATCTAAGAAAATGCTGCTTGCATAAGCTAACATTAACATTTGTTAATTTTATTACGGGTTTTTCCTGACAATTTTTACAAGGCATTTTATCCACCAGAAATAACGCTTAATAGTTTTATTTCATCTTTTTCAGAAACCTTTGAATCTTCTGTTACTAATTCATTGTTTTTAGAAATTATAACAACTTCTGGGTTAATTTTTAGTTTTTGAAGTATCTCTTTAACTGAGGAAGCTGTTACTTCTACATGTTTATTTTCTCGTTCTATGAAGACTTTTGGCATTTTTCACAGGTTTTGTTTACTTTTATTTTTTCTAAATTATTATTCCAGATGTTGAATCTGATTAGATTAGTTTCTGGATCTTTATTTAATAATATTTTTATTGATTGGGTTAAGGCTAAGGAAGCTATAAGAGAGACTATTGAGTTTAAAACTCCAAAGTCTTCACATCTGTCTAAGTCTATGTTTTTTTTGTAAATACATTTTAGGCATGGCTTGTTTGGGATGATGTTAAATAAGACTCCTGTTTCTTTAATAGCTGCTGTGTGAATCCATGGGATTTTGTTATAGCAGTAATCATTGATTAAAAATCTTGTAGTTAAGTTATCTGTGCAGTCTATGACTAAATTTGAGTCTAGTAAATGCAAGTTAGAATCATTTAATTTCTCGTTAAAAGATGTTATTGAGATTTCAGAGTTTATTTCTTTTAATTTTTTTTCTGAAGTAATTGCTTTTTGCTTGTTTACGTCTTTTTCTGTGTAAAGGGATTGCCTTTGCAAGTTAGTTAGGTCTATTTTATCAAAATCTATTAATTTTAAATTGATACCAGATCGGGCTAATAAAGATGAAACATTAGTTCCTAAGGCTCCTAAGCCTACAATAGCTACTGTTTTCTTAGAGAGTTCTTTCTGAGCCTGTTTACCTATCAACTTTTCTTGTCTTGCATATCTCATAAAGATTGGGTAAAAATGATGTTTTTAAGGGTTTGGGGGTAATTTAATAAAACAGTAATATTTATATACCACCTGTAATATTAATATACCATATGATACAAAAATATAGCAGATATAGAATACTTGAATTATTTTTTAGATGCCCTAATAAAATATTTCATATAAGAGAAATCTCAAGATTGAGTAAGTTGGCTGTTCCATCTGTAAAAATTCATTTAGATGAGCTAATAAAGGAGAATTTAGTTTTAAAATCAAAAGAAGGGCTATATGGGGGGCATAAAGCAAGTATAAATCAGAACTTTAAGCTATTAAAGCAGCAAAACACTGTTTTAATTCTTAATTTAGGGTGTGTAAAATATATTGAGGATGAAATAATGCCAAAATCAATTGTTTTGTATGGCTCGGCTTCAATTGGTGAGGATGATGAAGAAAGTGATATAGACTTATTTATAGAATCTAAAGAGATAGATTTAGACTTAAGCAAATTTGAAAAAATATTAAACAGGAAAATTCATTTATTCTTCAAGGAGAATTTTAAAGATTTGAGTAAAGAATTAAAAAATAATATTATAAATGGAATTGTCTTATCAGGCTTTTTAGAGGGGTATTAAATGATAACAAAGATTAGAGAAAATAAAGAAAAATCAAAATCTTTAATGAATATGGCCGAGATAACTTTAAAGAGATTGAATAACACCAATATGGAAGAATATCCTACAAATACCTTGTTAGACTATTATGGTATAATTCATCAGTTACTAGAAGCTATTGCTTCTAAAGATGGAGTTAAGGCCAGAGGAGAAGGCGCCCACCAAGAACTTATTGATTATGTTTCTAAAAAGTATAAGCTTACAGAGCAAACAAGGAGATTTTTACAGCAATTAAGAGATCTTAGGAATAGAATTTCTTATGAAGGTTTTATGGTAAAAGAATCTTTTATAAAATCTAATAAGGAAAAAATTGAAGAAATAATTGAAAATTTGCTCGGTGAGTTAAATTAAGAATACTTTTTTATCGCTGAAAGGATTTTGGGGATAATATTAAAAATAGAATAATACTAACCAGATTATGAAATATAGCCTTATTTTGAATAAATTTGAAATTGACTTAAGCAAGTTAAAAAGAAAATTAAAATCCTTTGAGATTGATAAGTTAACTGGAAGAATTAATACAGATAATGAAGTTGAATTAGAAGAAGTTGATAAAGTCTTAGTTTTAGAAAATGAAAATTTCTTTAGTTTAGAAGATTTAAGGAAAGACATTAGTAAGATAAAATTTAATGAGTTTAATTTAAGAGTTAAAAGCTATGTTAAGATTCCTTCAGGAACTATAAAGAAGAAATTATATCTCGTTGTTAATAAAAAATTGAATGAAAACTCTGAAAATAATGTGTTAATTGAATTGTTTAAAGAAGGAAAGATTAAATACAGGATATTCACCTATAAAGAAATAAAGAATAAACCTAAGAATAACCTAACTGTTTTAATTGAAAATCCCAGATTAGTTGAGGAAATCAGTGATTTTTTGAGGTTATGCTTAATATTTAATCTAGAGTTTAAAGTTATACATGATAATAAAACAGAGTTTGAAACTTTATTAAACAAGGCTAAGAAGCTAACTAAAGGAAAGTTATCTGAGTTTAATGTTGAAGTTATTAAAGATTTAAAAGAACTTGATTATGTTAAAATTGGTTTCTCAAAGCATTCTAAAAAAAATGAGAATGAATTTGTTCAGTTTGTTAAGGGCAATAAAAAGAAGCTATTGTTTGTTTTTGGAAATGATACTTATGGGCTGAGCCAGAAAACTAGAGATAGTCTGGATGTATCATTTAGTTTAGGGCCTGATAAGGTTAAGCCTATGAAAGCGAATCAGGCTTTAGCTTATGTTTTAGGGATTTACAGCAATCTTTGAAAATAGATTAAGCTTAAAAACCCTGTTTCTTTTCTGAAAAAAATGAGAGAGATAACAGAGGAAAAAATTAAGAAATATTTTTTAGTTACTGAAAAGGCTTTTGAAAAGGCTAAGAAAGCGGGAAATAGAACCAAATTAAAAAAAGAAAGAGAGGATTGTTTAGACATGGTTGAGAGGTATATTAAAGATGCGAGGCATTTTTATGAAAAAGGAAATGTTGTGAATGCCTTTGCTGCTTTGAATTATGCTCATGGATGGTTAGATGCCGGAGCAAGGATTGGGTTATGGGATGTTCATGATTCATCATTGTTTACTGTAGATTAAAATGAAAAAAGCTATAGTTGTCAGCGGGTGCCCTGGAACCGGGAAAACAAAAGTTGCTAAGCTGATTTCTAAAAAAAGGGGCTGTGAGTATGTAGGTACTAAAAATGTGATTAATGAATTTGGGCTGGTTGAAGGCTATGACAAAAAGATGAAATCTTTTATAGTTGATACTGACAAGTTAAGTAAAGTCTTAGTTGGTTTAATTAAGAAATCCACCAAAACATTAGTAATTGATGGTCATTTGAGTCATTATGTTCCCAGGAAATATGTTAAGCTGTGCATTATCACTAAGTGCGATATAAAAATTTTAAAGAAAAGACTGGAGAGGAGAGGATATAGCAAATCTAAGGTGAGGGATAATTTGGATGCTGAGATATTTGATACATGCCATGTGGAAGCTTTAGAATTCGGGCACAAGATTAAGGTTATTGATACAAGCAAGGGAATTAGGCCTTCCTCTTTAGCCCTTTAAGGGGCGCAAGGAATATTAGGTCAGCAAATATCTTTATGAATTTAAAGAGTGAAATTGGCTGCGTGTTTAACTGGATTTTATTTTTTTTGATTGCTCTTATTACCCCCTCTATGTTTTTTTCTGCATCTACCAATGTATAATTGGTTCCTATTTGGTAGAGATAATGAGCATCTGAATTCCCGACCATTGGCTTGTGGTATTTCTTCGCTATTTTTAGCGCAGGTTTGTTTCTGTTTAAAAGGTTTGTATAGTAAGCAGAATGTTCAATTCCATCTATATAATTAATATATTCTTCTATATCTTTTCCTATTGAGCTAATAAAGAAGAAAGGATGCGGGGCGATTATAAGTGATTTTTCACTTTTTATATTTTTTAGGTCCTTTAATGTTTTTACTTTCATAGCTTTATCATGCTCTACATTATACATAAGAATGTCCACTCCTTCAATTCTCCTTTCTATTCCTGGGATTACTATAATTCCTTTTGATTTTGCATATTCTACTATTTCCTCGGACTTAAAGCTTTGATCATGAAAAGTAAAGGCCATCACATCAAAGTTGAGAGAAGCTAGATGGTCTACTAACTCCTTAGCAGTATATTCTACTATATCTTTTTTATCCTCTTTTGAATGCATGTGCATATCTGCTTTTAACATGAGGGAAAACTGATAAAGGTGGTTAATAAAACTTTACCTTTTTCTTCTTCTCTTAAAAAGATACTCTAATCTTAGAATTGCTATGGATTTTAAGTAATTCGTTACTGTTGAGAATATTCTTACTCTTGAGTCTTCATCTTCTATCCACTTAACCGGGATCTCTTTTATTTTGTATCCTTTCATATGAGCTCTAAACAACAGTTCAGAATCAAAAAACCATGCATTGTCCCTTACTTCAGGGACCACATCGTTTACTATTTCCCTTTTTACAGCCTTAAACCCGCACTGGCTGTCTTTGTAGTTCACACCAAGTATTAATCTTACCAGCACATTATAGCCACGGGAAAGCAACTCTCTCTTAAATGAGCGTTTTATTTCTGCTCCCTCCATCAATCTTGAACCTGTAGCTACATCGTATCCTTGCAATAATGAATCTACCATTACAGGAAAGAAAGATAAATCTGTGGACAGGTCTACATCCATGTAGCTTACAATATCTGCATCACTTTTAGTCCATGCTATTCTTAATGCTCTGCCTCTCCCTTTTTGGTTTAAATGGAGCACCTTTACCTTTTTGTACTTTTTTGCTAAAGAATTGGCTATTTCCAGGGTTCTGTCTATTGAAGCGTTATCCGCTATTATTATACTCCATGAATGTTTAAAGTTTTTTTCAAGAAAGCCGCATAGAGTAGAGATGCTTTTTTCCAGGATGTTCTGTTCATTATAGACTGGTACTACAATATCTACTGTTGTTTTCATACAAACAAAAAGAAATAGAATTCTTTTAAGCTTTTTGGAGACTATCCTCCCTCATTGAAGACTGGTGTTTGGCTGAGGATTAGGAGAGCACTGAATTATTGAAAGGGTATATAACCCTGTTTTGAACTCTTTATAACCCTCTATCTTGAAATGTTTATCCAAGACTGTTAATTGTTCTTTTTTGTTTCTTATAAAATCACCCCTATCCAGAGCATAGAACAGCTTGCTCAATGGATTATATTTCCTTGGGATTGGATCTAGGACAATTATTCTTGATTTTGCAACCCTGTTTACTTCTTTTAATATTTTGTTTAGAGTTTCTTCAGGAAAATGGTGCATAAAACTCAGCAATAGCACGATGTCAAACTCTTTTTGCTTAAAATCCATTTTAGCGGCATTCATCTGGATGAACCTTTTATTTTGATTTTTATAAGTTAATGAGGCATGGGCTAAGAAATGTTTGTTTATATCTATCCCTGTGTAATCAACAGATTCATTGAACAAGAAAGCAAATTCTCCTGTCCCACACCCTACATCAAGTATCCTGGAATTGGGGTTTGCATTTACTGCATTTTTTATCTGGGTGTACATTTTGGTTTTTCCACCAATAAGAATGCTTCTCACTAGATTAAACAAAAAAGGAGCGTCCAAAATCTCATTCTTAAATTTTTTTAGATTCATTTTTTCCTTGCGATTACTATAATTTCGTGCTGCTGTCTGAGTATACCTGAAAATAAGTACAAAACTGTAGCCATAGCTTTTACTACTGGACCCTGAATAATATTTTCCAGGGGCATTTCGCTTTTTTTTGTGTAAACTATTTCAAAGCCACTTTTGTTTAACATATTTATCAAAACTTTTTTTGTAAAATGGTAATTATGATGTTTTGGGTGGATTAGTTCTGCAAATTTTTTTATTTTAAGTTTATAAAATGTATGGGCTAGGTGCCCCATCAGGCTATCATCGTTTGTTGTTAGCAGGAAAAGCACCCCCCCTTTCTTTATTATCTTATTTAACATTATAAGGGTTTTAGAAGGGATTTCTACATGTTCTATCACATCCCACATTGTTACTAAGTCAAAGAAATTTTCTTTAAATCTGGCGTTTAACAAATCTCCTGTCTGTATGTTAAGATTAAAGTTCTTTCTTCCGTATTCTGAAGCAAACTTAGAGATCTCAACACCATAAGGTTTCCATCCCGTTTTTTTCGCTATATCTAAAAAAACCCCTGTTGCACACCCTACATCAAGGAGATTCCCTTTATTGGTGTATTTTTCAAGTTTTTTAAGCGTGTCCTTAAATCTTCTTAATTTTTTGCTTGTTTTTATTTTAGTTTCATAGTCTGCCCAAGAATCTTCAAAAAAGTGTTTGTTTGTTTTCTTAAAGTAATTTTCAGTGTAAAGGCTTTTAGGGATTTTGCTTTGGTCAGTAAATCTCAACCCACATTCTTTACATTCATTAATATCCATGTAGCTAAGGCTGTATAATATTCTTATATTCTCTGATTTGCAATTGTCGCATTTCATGTGTAAATCAAGCATACATGCTCTGTTTTTTTAACTATTAGTGAGGCTTCTTCCATCCTGGCACAATCTTCATCGTATAAGATTATACTCCCTACATGGAGATTCCTCGCCCTCTCCAATATTTCCTCAGAAGACATCTCCGTGTACCCATTTAATAATTTGTTTATTTGTTCAGCATCTTTTTCTAGTAGCATTTGGTCTATCCATCCCGATATTGTTGTTATGTTGTAGTAAATGGGAGCGTAAGAATAATATGCCCTAGAATAAGAAGAACCGTATGTTCCTACATTATCCTCCAATACTATAAAGTTACCTTCTACAAAAGGAAGCAACCCAATCGTTTCTCTTTCTATGCTGCCTAACCTTGGGTAGGTTGGAGTTATTTCAAGAGAGGTAAATGTTATCAACAGTATAATAACTGAAAATGAAACTATGCCTAACGAAGAGCTCATCATTTTCCTTATCCTCTCAGGATAGTCTGTTGTCAGGAAAAAATAAGATGCTATCAGTATAAACCCGATGTTGAATGTATCCGGAGGAGGCCGGTTATAGACAGGAAAATAGACAATTATTTTTGTTAGTATTAAAAATGCTTCTATAACTATTGGCAGGAATAGAAGAAGCTCCTTTTTAGGCTTATTCCTGATGTAAAAATAAAAAAGGATTATCAGCAAAGAAGATGTGACAAAAGTTGTTAATTTGTCCATGGTAAAAGTAAAAAAAGTATTTGGAGCATTTTCTATTAGCCAGTATGTGTACTTAGCCTCGCTTCCCAGGGAACTTTTAAAAGAACTTAAATAAAAAGGGATCCACCAGAAAGAAGTTATGACTAAGGTTGCAACAGCGCTTAATGCTATGTATATCTTTTCTTTTTTTGATTTCATTAAAAAGAATCCAAAAATAAGAGGGGACATTACTATGAATGAGGAAACATTAGACAACAAGGATGCAGAGTATACTGGAATAAAAAATAGAAATCTTCTATCTAATGGTCTGTCTTTATAATAAATTAATATTCCAAATATGATTAGATTTAATAACCATCCGGTAATTTCTGGAAGCTTTCCAAGTCTTAACAGGTATCCTATTGCAATCGGGTTTGCAAAAAAGAACAGGTATAGAGCTATTCTTTTTATCTTGCTTATATCTCTCATTAAGAAATAAACTGCTACAAATCCAAAAATGTAGATGAGTAGCAAGAAAACATATGTTGCTAACTGAACGTTTCCAAGAATCTTGTATAGAGGAAGGGCTGCATAATAATATCCCGGCGGATAAGATTGAAAGAGGTTATAGTTAAACCCATTATACCAATAAGGAACTACTTCATGAACCCCATATTCATTAAGAAAAAACAATTTTGCCAGATGAGCAGACAGGTCATTTGCATAATCAAATGGGAAGTTATTAATCATGGCTGAGGTATCGACTAATCTAAATAAAAGATATACAAACAACAACATTATGGGAATAACTAATACCTTATCCCTCAGCTCGGCTTTCATAGAAATCCCTCCTTACCTCGTTGACTCTTGGGTCCGGTAATTCAGGTTTTAAATATTCTGGAACTGTTCTAATATTTTTATCACTATACTCTGCTTCCCATATCCTTATCGGACCTATCAGCCTTCCGTTGTAATAAGCGAATGGGACTCTCTCATCTTTGTAAACGAGGTTGAAACCTTTTATCTGTTCATCTAAAAGGTATAATCTTCCAAACAATGAATGTCTTACTCTTGGGGATAAATAAAGAGCACTGCTTATAGGATCTACCCCTTGGCTTTCCTGTATACCCTGAACTATTCTCAAACAGCCCTGTAATGGCGCTTCTTCGAAAGTATAAACTTTCTCCCCTAGGTACAAACACCCTAATGGAATCTCTGCTTGTTTTCCTTGACTAACCACTACAGCTATAGGAACACCTATTGTGCTTCCATCATTGCTTATTAATAACCTTACTGCTCCTATTCCTGAAACTCCAGCAGGGTAGACCTCGCCATTGTAGGTTATATCATCTTCAATCATAGCTCCTCCCCTGTAAAAAAGTATAGTAGAATTTCTTGTTTCCTGTGTTTGTGTTGTATCTAGGCTGAAAGATGAGATTTGAGAATATCTATCATAATCTACATCTGAACCGATTGATGAAAAGGCGGGATATTTCCCTACTTCATCAACTACGAAGAGCAGATGTGTTGCACCATATGTTTTCATATATTCTAATGCTTCTGTTTCATTTTGGGCAGTCATCAAATGCCTTCCAGAAAAATAGTTTCTTGAGCCTATCGCATTTCCCCCATCAGTTAATGTAGCTCTTTCAAATCCTGTTTGCACTAAATAACCATAATCCCACCAGTGAGCAAACACAGCATTACTAGGCAAGTTAGTCCTTACCCATTCACCTGCTCTCTGCCATTGTTGGTCATAAACAGATCCAGTGCCCCTTGCATTGTTTAGGGATATTTTTGCGTATTTGAATAGAATTCCATCACTGCTTATTACTGGCGCCTTTCCTATCACAGGAATAGCTGAAACATTGTATCCAACAGGCCAGATAATAGTCATAATAAAGGCTATGAGTATTATAGCCATTGCACCTTTGTAAAATGTATCTTTCTGCTCTTTTATTTTTTTTGTTAAATATTCGTATACTGATACGATAAAAAAGGCTGATGTGACTGAGATTACTGGAGCAAAAACTATGAACAGTCTTACAGCACTTCTTGCAGCAATTGCCATTAAGATAAACCACACTATGATGAACATGAGTTCTCTATTTGAGTTTTGCATTTTTTCAAATAACTCCTTATCTTTCCTGAATAACACAAAAGAAACAATGGCCAACATGATGAATAATCCAGCCAGCGAACCAAGATAAGTAATCTGAGAAATTGTGGTTTCACCATTAAAAGTAGAACCTTCTGAGTACCTGCTCATTACTGTTCCGATTAGGAATAAAGCAAAAAGCGCTGTTGACTGAGTTTTATATTTTCCTATCGATTTTGTTAGATTGTAGAATATTGCTACAACTCCTGCCATAAAAAGAGCTATAAAGTAATTATTGCCTATTTGGTTTGTCCATGAAAATGAACCTCCATTGAAGAAGGGTTGATTTGATTCTGCGACAGTTATCGCCCACCTGCTTCCTCCAAAAGGCCTGGATAATGAAGTCACTGTTTCAGTTATCCTACTTATGATAAAATTTGGTCCATAAATGATGGTTAATACTGCTATCCCTAAAACAAATGTTACTGCCCCGCTTATTACCCATGGTGGAAACCTTTCTTTTAATTTGTTGTAAACTCCAAATAGTTTTAGATGGACCAGCATAAAGTGAGTTAAAGAGAATAAGAAGGTACCAAGCATTACTAATGTTGTCAGAGAAGTGAGAAGAGTATTTAGCGAGAATCTAGAGGGATAAAACTGGTTAAGGATGATTATAGATATTATCATCCATCCTGCATAAGTGTAAAAATCCCTCTTGCCAAATTTATTTATGATAATCTGAGTTAAGGTGAATACTGCAAATAGTATGAACAAGAAACTAACTCCCCCCCAAGTAAGCCCCAGCATACCTGTAAGTGATCCTGCTAATAGTGCATGAACTATTGATATTTTTGTATTTTTGCTTTGCCATGAGGCCACATAAAAATAAATAGCAGCAAACATAAAGACTAATCCCATTGCTTCTTTATCTGAAACCCCGGCTAATGTCCTAAACAAAAATACAGGAATAACTGATAAGATTGCAGTAGACAATAAAGCTACTTTATTGTTAGTAAGCCTTTTTACCAAGAGATAGAAGAAAAGCAATATGAAAATAAAAGAAAATGCTGGATAAGCTACATGGGCTAGTTCTATTGTGAGAGAGGACACAAATGCATGAACAACACTATATCCAGAGGCGATGATGTGAGCTAAAAAACTAAACTCTGCTAAGTTGTTGTATCCTTGCGGGAAGTACCTAAGAACGTCTACTGCAGGCAAAGTTCCAGTGTTCACTACTTCTGTTACATACCTTAAGAATGAAAGAGCATCTGGATCTGCTGGGATATATTTTCCAGTTGTCACATCGATTAAATTAGGCAATATTTGCAATCTCAGGATAGAGCTAAATCCAATTATAGTGGCAAGTATTGCAGCTGAGTATTTATTAAAAAAGATAAGAATTACTGAAATGATAGGAATCCATATGAAAAGAAAGGTTTTTGCAACTATAAAATTTTTTTGAAATATTAGATATACTATAAAAATAGCAATAATATACACGGCAATGTATTTAAAATTGAGATCACTGCTAGAACTGCCAAGAATCCCCTTTAATTTTTCAATTCTTTTATTGACTTCCTCTGACATATGAATTTTCTCCTTGGGAAACTTAAAAAATCTTCTAATTTACTGTTTCCAGCACTATTGTTTCTCCATCTTTAACATTTTTAAATGTATGCAGGCCATTTCTAATCTTACCGAATACATTCACCGGACTGGCTGCTTTTGGTTTTTCATTAGTGCTTACTGGGGTTTTGCCGAAAAAGATACAAAATGCTTTTCCTGGCGGCCAATAAGCTACATCCCCTGTCTCTACTTCTTCTTTCCCATTCTCACTTTTTAAATTTATAGGGATTGAGAAATAAATCTCATAGCCCCACCTGTTTACAATTCCTTTAGTTGGCAAGATTTCGTAGATTCTCCTAGCCGTTTCTGTATTGTACAAGTCTGCTACTACTGCAATACCTGAGACTTTTATTTTTATTTTCACAATAACAAAAAAGAATAAACATATTTAAATATAAGGGGTAAGTATAGTAGATTATGCCTAAAACAATTTCTAAAGATGCTCCTTTGGCTGAAATAACTCTAAGAAAATATGAAAAACCTACCGATTCTGATAAGAGAGAGTTGATAAAGAAAATTTGCTTGTCAATTGGATTATTGCAACCTGGAGATTCCAGAGATGTGATAGTTGATGTGTTTCATGCAGTCCTAGAATCTGGTGAGCCTTTAGATTCAAAGCAGGTTGAAGACATTGTTATAAAGAGCAGGAATGAAAGAAAACTTCCTGCAAAGGGGGTGGCTTCATCTAACATAAGGAGGCAGTTGAGAAGATTAAAAGAAATGTTCTTGATTGAAAGTGTTCAGAACAAGTACAGAGTAAGTGAAAATGAAAGCTTAGACAGAATATTTGAGGAGAAGATAGAGAGATACTATCTTAATTCTATTGTTGAAAGAGTCAGAGAATATTTTAATGTGTTAAAATGAGCAATCTAGATGAAAATATAGGACTGTTTGATTTAGATGATACTCTTGTAGATTATAGTGGAGCTATTGGAAGAGATTTAGCAAGCATCGCTGGACCGAATGACCCTCCTTATTCTCCTTGGGGAGAAAATGCGCAGTTCATCCGCGGAAGAATTATATTCATAAGAAACCAACCTGGGTGGTGGAGAAGTCTTGAAGTTCTACAAGCTGGTTTTGATGTACTGAAAGTAGCAAGAGAATTAGAGTTTACAATCCATATACTCACAAAGGGGCCTATTTTTGCTACTCCTTCATGGACTGAAAAAGTGGAGTGGGTGATGAAGCATGTTCCTGATGCGGGTGTGACGGTTACTCAGGAAAAGAGATTAGTTTATGGAAAATTTTTGGTAGATGATTATCCTGGATATATCTCAGAATGGTTAGCACATAGACCTAGAGGCTTAGTTATTATGCCAGTTTATGGGTATAATAAAGAATTTAGCCACCCTAACTTGGTAAAGTACGATGGTTCAAATTTAGATGAAATTAGAAGAGCCATGGAGACTGCAAAAGCAAGAAGACCTAATGAAGAATTAAGGTTAACATGATTTATGAACCGGATGAAGATTCTTTTTTGTTAGTTAAACACATCAAGAGGTTAGCTAAAAACAAAAAAGTGCTTGATATGGGAACTGGATTCGGCATATTGGCTGAGACAGCAATAAGATCTGGAGCAGTAGATGTTTTGGCTGTAGATATTAATGAAGAAGTTATAGACTATGTAAAATCAAAAGGCATTAAGGCAAGGGTTTCTGATTTATTTTCAAATGTCAATGAAAAATTTGATTTGATAGTCTTTAATCCCCCATACCTTCCTGAAGATGAGATGGAGGATGAAGAGACTAGGAGGATAACAACTGGAGGAAAAAGAGGATATGAACTATTAAATAGATTCCTTGTAGATGCAAAGAGGTTTTTAAATAAAAATGGGCAGATACTAATAGTTTTCAGCTCTTTAACTCATAAAGATAAGATTGACGAGACTCTGAAAAAGAATAAGTATAAGTTTGAATGTTTGGAAAAGAAAAAATTGTTTTTTGAGGAGTTATATGTTTATTTAATTTCTTAACTCTCTATTATCTGTCTAGCTGCCTGCAATGCTTTTTCTCTTTTAGCGTTTAGCCTTTGAAGTTCTAATTGGTAAATCAATTCTATTTCCTGTTCAAAATTTTTTTCAGTGGCTTCGCCACTTACAACAACTACCCGAGCAAAGCTGTAGGAAATACCAAGATCCCTATCGTTGCAGTTCCAGCCACGACCCCTGACAAGATAAGCTCCGGCCATGCCTTCATTTCTTGTGTAATCCCATCTAAATTCAGAAAAGTCTCTTATATTGGCTGCTTCAGCAGTTTCATTCAAGTCTAGGACTAAACCATAGGCACTTTCATCGTGTTGTCTGTTTCTTAATACCTTAAAGGGAATTAGTTTTCCTGA
>Ga0208375_1002778_pt1 | contig 15785 bp, 14 predicted proteins | sample RifOxyD1_FD_184038 | JGI IMG/M metagenome (GOLD analysis project Ga0208375, IMG submission 184038) | Soil microbial communities from Rifle, Colorado - Rifle Oxygen_injection D1 (SPAdes) | ecosystem: Environmental > Terrestrial > Deep subsurface > Rock core/Sediment | place: Rifle, Colorado... | reverse complement strand
TGGCGCCATCCTCAAGCACGACAGCCATGTATCGGGCACCGCGGCCGCGGCCAGTATCTGGGTGGTCGGCGCGATCGGCGCGGCGGTTGGTTTCGGGCTTTGGGGGCTTGCCGTCGCACTGTCGCTGATCAACGTGCTCAGCGTGGCCATCCTGGGCCGTCTCAAGAACGGCCGTCACGTGCGGAAGGCAGATCAGGACAGCGACGGCTGACACCTGACTCTCCGGCTGCGCTGCCCCTGGCTTCCAACGCCGACGTGTTCCGCAACCTTTTCCCCGCTCCGATATTCGATCGGACCCGGCATCTCGGCGCCATGCTTTCGTAGGAGCGACGCGAGTGGCGATTCGCGGCTTCGATGACTCCTGGTCGCGACCTACGTCGCTCCTACCGCGCTGCGGCGGGTTTGCCGTCCGGTGTGATGCTCAGTAGCGACCGCTGGCTTTCGAACGTGCGTGCCTCGCCGGACAACGGGTCAACGAACGACAGCGACCTTGCCAGTAACTGCAACGGCGCACTGAAGTCGCCCGCCGCGCGGGGCACGATCGCCGGATAGCTGCTGTCGCCTACGATCGGCGCCCCGAGGGCCGCCATGTGGACCCGCAGCTGGTGCTTGCGGCCGGTCACCGGTTCCAGCCGGTAGCGCCAATGGAACGCGCCCCGCTCGATCACGTCGATGCGCGTCTCGCTGTTGGCCACCCCGTCAACTTCACGCATCCGGAAGAACGGCTCGCCGCGATCCATCCGTGAGCGATGGATATGCGGCATCGCCACGCCTGCGATTGGCGGTGCGACCGCCTCGTAGACCTTGACGATCCGCCGCTGCGCGAACAGCGACTGGTAGCGTCCGCGCGTGTCGGCACACGCCGAGAACATCACCAGCCCGGCCGTGTCGCGGTCGATGCGGTGCAGCGGCACCAGGTCGGGATTGCCGAGCTGTCGGACCAGGCGCGCCAGCAATGTTTCCCTGACATGGCCGCCGGCCGGGGTCACCGGCAGGAAGTGCGGTTTGTCGGCGACCACCAGGTGCGCATCGGCATGCACGATGCGTTCTTCGAACGGCACGGCCGGCTCGTCGTCTACCTCGCGGAAGTAGCGCACCTCCAGTCCCACGCGGTAGGCCATGGCCGCATCCAACGGCACGCCGAGGGCATCCTGCACCCGGCCGCGCGCGAACCGGTCCAGCCACACCGGGCGCGACACATTCGGAAAACGCGCGCACAGCCCGTCCAGGAGCGTGTCGAACGCACCGGCTGGAAGCTGCAGGCGACTGGCCGGCACTTCATCGGCATGCAGGCGGCGGGCAGCGCCGGAAGGGGGCGGAAGCGGCGTGGGGCGCATGCGCCTAGAATGGCGCCCCCACCGCGTCGGCACCAGCATCGGCCATGGCACAGAATTCCACCGTAGTGAAGGCCGAACTGCAGGTCAGCGACATGGACCGGCACTACTACGCCACCCACAACCTCACCCTCGCCCAGCACCCGTCGGAGACCGACGAGCGCCTGATGGTGCGGCTGATCGCCTTCGCCCTCTACGCCGACGACCGGCTGGAGTTCGGCCGTGGCCTCAGCGACGAGGACGAACCCTCGTTGTGGCGCCGCGACTACACGGACGAGATCGAGCTGTGGATCGACCTCGGCCAGCCCGACGAGACCCGCATCAAGAAGGCCTCGGCGCGCGCGCGGCAGGTGGTCGTCGTGAGCTATGGCGGCCGCGCGGCCGATATCTGGTGGGAGAAGATCGCCAACTCGCTGACCCGGTTGAAGAACGTCACCATCCTCGACGTGCCACCCGAGGTCGTCGACCAGCTCGCCGCCATCGGCGAGCGCGGTATGCGCCTGAACGCGCTGATCCAGGACGGCGAGCTGCAGCTGATGGGTGACCGCGGCAGCGTCGCGCTGCGCCCGGGCGTGCGCATGGCCGCCGCCTGACGGTGCCGGCAACCCCCGCCACGCACGCCGACGTCCTGGTAGTCGGGGCCGGCGCGGCCGGCCTGATGTGCGCCATCACGGCCGCCGCCCGCGGCCGGCGCGTCATCGTGCTGGACCACGCCAACAAGGTCGGCAAGAAGATCCTGATGTCGGGCGGCGGGCGCTGCAATTTCACCAACACCGGCACCACGCCCGGGAACTTCATCTCGGCCAACCCGCACTTCTGCAAGTCGGCGCTCGCGCGCTACACGCCGTGGCACTTCATCGAGATGGTGGAGCGCCACCGCATTGCCTACCACGAGAAGGAACTGGGCCAGCTGTTCTGCGATGTGTCGTCCAAGCTGATCGTGAAGATGCTGATGGACGAATGCGCGCCGGTGGGCGCACAGGTGCGCACGCATTGCGCGATCGAGCGCGTGACGGTGGAGGATGACGGCACGTTCGCACTTGCCACCTCGCAGGGGGCATTCCGCGGAGGACGGCTCGTGATCGCCACCGGTGGCTTGTCCATCCCCGCGATGGGTGCGACCGGGTTCGGGTACGAGCTGGCGCGGCAGTTCGGACACGACGTCCTGCCCACGCGCGCCGGGCTGGTCCCACTCACGTTGAGCGGGAAGCACCAGCAGCGCATGGAGGGCCTGAGTGGCGTCGCGATGCCGGTGACCGCACGCTGCAACGGCATGGCCTTCAGCAACGCCATGCTCGTCACGCACCGCGGCGTCAGCGGCCCAGCGATCCTGCAGATCTCCTCGTACTGGCAGCCCGGTGACACGCTGACGCTCGACCTCCTGCCGGGACACGACGCATTCGAACTGCTGCAGCAGTGGCAGGTCGAGCGCCCGGCGGCCGAGCTGCGCACGGTGCTGTCCGATACCCTGCCCCGCCGCTTCGCCCAGCGCCTGTGCGAGGTGTGGCAGCCCAGCCGGCCGATGAAGCAGTACACGCTGCCGCAGCTGCGCGAGGCGGCGCAGGTGCTGTCGGCGTGGCCGCTGGTGGCCAGCGGGACCGAGGGCTATCGCACCGCGGAAGTAACACTGGGCGGCGTCGACACCGCCGACGTCTCGTCCTCGACGATGGAGTCGCGCCGCGTCCCCGGCCTGCACTTCATAGGTGAAGTGCTGGACGTTACCGGGTGGCTCGGTGGCTACAACTTCCAGTGGGCATGGGCGTCGGGACACGCGGCTGGCCAAGCTGTCTAGCCGACAGTAAGCAACGCGTTCATGTACGTGTCCACGCGCCTTCACGCTTCGCGGGCAAAATGGTGTGATTTCCTGTTTCCGGTGCCCGGGCTCTTCCTGCGCGCCTCCTTCTGCGGACGCCCATGAACGACACCCCTGTTTCCCGATCCTCCGTGAGTTCCGGAATTCCCGGACTCGACGACGTACTGATCGGTGGCTTCACGCCTGACCGCCTCTACCTGATCGAAGGCGTGCCCGGCTCGGGCAAGACCACGCTGGCGATGCAGTTCCTGCTGGAAGGCATCAAGCGCGGCGAGAAGGCGCTCTACGTGTCGCTTTCGGAAACCGAAGAGGAGCTGCGCGAGATTGCCGGCTCGCACGGGTGGGACCTGAGCGGCCTGCACATCCACGAGCTGTCGCCGCCGCAGGACCGGTTGGACCCGGACGCGCAGTACACGATGTTCCACCCGTCCGAAGTGGAGTTGGGCGACACCACCAAGCGCATGCTGGAGGAGGTGGAGCGGCTCAATCCGCAGCGCCTGGTGTTCGACTCCCTTGCCGAACTGCGCCTGCTCGCCGGCTCCGCCCTGCGCTACCGGCGCCAGGTGCTGGCGCTGAAGCAGTACTTCGCCGGACGCGGCTGCACCGTATTGCTGCTGGACGACAGTGCCGTGTCCGAGCACGGCCTGCATGTGCACACGCTGGTGCACGGCGCGGTGTCGCTGGACCAGCTGAACCCGGACTTCGGCGCCGACCGTCGCCGGTTGCGCGTCACCAAGTTCCGCGGGCGCAAGTTCCGCGGCGGCTTCCACGATTACGAGATCCAGACCGGCGGGCTGCGCGTGTTCCCGCGCATGGTGGCCGCGGAGTTCCGCCGTGAGGTGGACCAGGTCCGTGCATCCACCGGCCTGCCGGAACTCGATTCGCTGCTGGGCGGCGGGCTGGACCGCGGTACCAGCACGCTGCTGGTGGGTGCCGCCGGTACGGGCAAGTCGACGCTGGCGACGCAAGTCGTCAAGGCCGCCGTCGGACGCGGCGAGCGCTGCGCGATGTTCACCTTCGACGAGAGCACGCAGTCGGTGGTGACCCGCTCCACGGGCATCGGCTACGACATCGAGAAGGACCTTCAAAGTGGCGTGCTGACGATCCAGCCGGTGGACCCGGCGGAACTGTCGCCGGGCGAGTTCGCCAGCCTGATCCGCGAGGCGGTGGAGAAGGAAGACGCGCGCGTGGTGGTGATCGACAGCCTCAACGGCTATCTCAACGCGATGCCCGAAGAACGCTTCATGATCGTGCAGCTGCACGAACTGCTGGCCTACCTGGGCCAGCTCGGCGTGATCACGATCCTGGTCAACGCGCAGGCAGGCCTCATCGGACAGATGCAGACCGCGCTGGACGTCAGCTATCTCGCCGACAGCGTCGTGCTGCTGCGCTACTACGAGGTCCGGGGTGAAGTCCGGCAGGCCCTTTCGGTGCTCAAGAAGCGCACCGGTCAGCACGAGCGCACGATCCGCCGCCTGGAAATCAATGCCCAAGGGCTGCATGTCGGCGAGCCGCTGAGCAACCTGCGCGGCGTCCTGACCGGCGTGCCCCACGAGCTGGGCGAGGCGGTCGATCCAATGCGCAAAGGGTGACGACGCCGGATGGATCAGTCCCTCGCCCGCCGCGTACTGATGCTGCTGCCCACGCAGCGCGACACCGAGTTGACCTCGGACGTACTTGCCAAGCACGGCATCGACACCTGTATCTGCCGCCAGCATGCGGACCTCGCGCATGAGATCGAGCGCGGGGCCGCGGCCGTGCTGGTCGCCGAGGAAGCGCTGCTGCAGGGCGCGCAGTCGGTGCTGGTGCGCGCGATCGAACGCCAGCCGCGCTGGTCCGACCTGCCGGTGCTGGTCGTCGCCCGCGACTCGGTGCAGGTGGCCGATGCCATGGCGCGGCTGGGCAACGTCACATTGATGGAGCGGCCGCTGCGCCTATCGACCCTCATCAGCACGGTGAGATCCGCGCTGCGCGCCCGCGAGCGCCAGTACCAGATGCTCACCCACCTGGACGAGCTCGAACAGGCGCGCGATGCCATCGCGGCCTCGGCGCAGCGCAAGGACGAGTTCCTGGCGATGCTGGCGCACGAGCTACGCAACCCGCTGGCGCCCATCCGCAACGCGCTGCACCTGCTGGGCGAGCCCGCCGTGCCCGAGCAGGAGCGCGCGTCGCTGCGGGCCATGATGAAGCGCCAGGTCGACCACATGGTCCGGCTGGTCGACGACCTGGTGGAAGTCTCGCGCCTCTCGCGCGGCACCATCGAGCTGCGCCGCGACGTGGTCGAACTGGCCGACGTGCTGCGCAACGCGATCGACCTGAGCCGGCCGCTGATCGACACCGGCCGCCACGCACTGCACCTGGACCTGCCCGACGTGGCGCTTCCGGTCGACGCCGACCCGGTGCGGCTGGCGCAGGTGTTCGGCAACCTGCTCAACAATGCGGCCAAGTACGCGCGCAGCGGCGGTGAGATCCGGGTCGGCGCTCGGCGCGAGGGCGGCGAGGTGGTGGTGTCGGTACGCGACCGTGGCATCGGCATCGAGCCCGACGTGCTCCCGCACGTGTTCGAGCTGTTCACCCAGGGCCGCCGCGAAGCCCATCGCGCGCAGGACGGCCTGGGCATCGGCCTGACGCTGGTGCGCAGCCTGGTGGAAATGCACGGCGGTAGCGTCACGGCCCACAGCGAAGGCCGTGGCCGGGGGTCGGAATTCGTCGTGCGCCTTCCGCTGGCTACGGCCCACGCCGGTGCCGGCGATCCATCATCGGTGGATTCGCGCGCCGCGCGGGGTGACGACGCCACGGGTGCATCGCACCCGCTGCGCGTGCTGGTGGTGGACGACAACGTCGACGCGGCCCGCTCGCTGGGCATGGTGCTGCAGATGCTCCAGATCGAGCACGAAGTCTGCTTCGACGGCCCGACGGCGCTGGACGCCGTGCGCCGATGCCGACCCGACGCGGTGCTGCTGGACATCGGCATGCCCGGCATGGACGGCTACGAAGTCGCCAGGCAGTTGCATGAAGACCCGGCCAACCAGGACATCTCGCTGGTGGCGGTCACCGGCTGGAGCCAGCTCCAGGACAAGGAACGCACCCAGCAGGCCGGCTTCAGCCACCACTTCAGCAAGCCGGTGGACATCGGTGCGCTGCAGGCGTTGCTGGGCGAGCTTCGCGCGTCCAACGGCAGGCACACGCCGGGCGACGGCGACAGCGATGGCAAAGACGCGGGGGCGTTGAGCCGCGTCGGCTGACGACGGCGCCCAACTGGGCGCCGCCCTCGATCGCAACCTTCAGCGCAGGTGGATGCGCTCGTGGTCCGACAGCGTGCCCGGGTCGCTGGTCACTGCACTCAACGCGAAGTACAGCGCCTTGCCCATGATGGTGCCGGGGCCGTCCCAGTATTCGGCGCTGTCGACCTCCACCCGGATCAGGCACAGGTTGGGGTCGTCCTTGCCGCCCGGGAAGAACAGCTTCATCGCCGGCGACCACAGCGCCTCGATCTTCGCGCGATCGCGCACGATCGACGCACGCCCGGCGACCGACACGTAGGTGTTCTTTCCCTTGGAGGCGTAGGCGACGTTGACGTTGGGGTTGGCGGCGATCTCGTCGACCTTGCCGCTGTCGCATTCGGTCGCGAACCACAGGTCGCCGTCGAACTCGACGTCCTGCGTGCCCAGCGGCCGGCTGACGAGCCGTCCGTCCTTGGCGACGGTGGTCATCATGGCGATGTCGACGTCCTTGATCAGCTCGGCAAGGTGGCGGATGGCCTCGGCGCGGTCTTTCACGTGCGGTGTCCTTCGTACGGGGGAGAGGCGCCTATCCAACCGCGCTCGACGGGAAAGCCGGGTGAACCCCGCGCCCCTGCACGGTGCTCCGCCACCGGGACCCCACTTACGCCAGCGGAAACGGCCAGCCGAGCATCGGCGCCAGCACCATGTACAGGCCGACCAGCACCAGCACGCCCAGCAGCAGCTTGAACAGGCCACCGACGACCTTCATGGCCAGGTAGCCCGCGACGACCACGATGAGGATTCCGAGCCAGCTCATGGCAGTTTCCGCTTGGGGGACGAAGGCATACTGCGCGCCCGGCCCCATGCATTCCACACCCATGCGCCGCCCTGCCCTGCACCTTTCCGCCATCGTCTTCCTCACGCTCGCCCTAGCCGCGTGCCGCGACCCCGGTCCGCCGCCCGGGGGCCGGGTAGCCGAGCTGCAGCGCGAAGACGTGCGCGTCGGCACCGGCGCACCGGCCCGACCGGGCATGGCCGTCACCGTGCACTACACGGGGTGGAACTACGACCAGGATGCGCCCGGCCAGCGCGGGACGAAGTTCGACAGCTCGCTCGACCGCGGCGAGCCCCTCACCTTCCTGCTGGGCGCCGGACGCGTCATCCGCGGGTGGGATGAGGGCGTCGCGGGCATGCGCGTGGGTGGCGTGCGCGTGCTGAAGATCCCGCCCGAGCTGGGCTACGGGCGTGCAGGCGCAGGCGGCGTGATTCCGCCCAACGGTTCGCTGGTGTTCGAGGTCGAGTTGCTGGACGTAAAGGCGAAGAACTGAAGCGCCTGCCCGCGCGAGCTAGTGCCCGGCGCGCGCCGCGGCCTGGTACGCCAACTCGAACGACCGCACCCGCGCCCCGTGGTCGAAGATGTTGGCCGTCAGCATCAGTTCGTCCGGCTTGTGACGCGCGACAAAGTCCTTGACGCCTGCGGCAACCTCGTCCGGATCGCCGACCACCGCGCAGGCCAGCGCACGCTCCACGCCCGCCTTCTCCTGCGGCGTCCACCACGACTCGATGTCGTCGATGGGCGGCGGGATCAGGCCCGGCGTGCCGCGGCGCAGGCGCACGAAACTCTGCTGCTGCGTCGTGAACAGCCGCCGCGCCTCCTCGCCGCTGTCGGCCGCGACCACGTTGAGACCGAGCATCGCGTACGGCGCGGCCAGGCGCGCGGAGGGGCGGAACTGCGAGCGGTACACCGCCAGTGCCTCGTCCATCTGGTCCGGCGCGAAGTGCGAGGCGAACGCGAACGGCAGCCCCAGCAGCGCCGCCAGCTGGGCACTGAACAGGCTGGACCCCAGCAGCCACACCGGCACATCGACGCCCGCTCCCGGCACCGCCTGCACGGCCTGGCCCGGTTGCGCCGGCGCGAAGTAGCGCAGCAGTTCCTGCACGTCCTGCGGAAAACTGTCGGCGCCATCGAAGTAGCGGCGCAACGCCCGTGCGGTCGGCTGGTCGGTGCCCGGCGCACGGCCGAGGCCCAGGTCGATGCGGCCGGGATGCAGGCTGGCCAGCGTGCCGAACTGCTCGGCCACCTGCAGCGGAGAATGGTTGGGCAGCATGATCCCGCCGGCACCCACGCGGATCGACGAGGTGCCCGCCGCGATGTGGCCGATCAGCACCGCGGTCGCCGCGCTGGCGATGCCCGGCATGTTGTGGTGTTCGGCCAGCCAGTAGCGCGTGTAGCCCAGGCGCTCGGCGTGGCGCGCCAGGTCCAGGCTGTTGGCGAACGCCTGCGGGACGGTGCTGCCTTCGGTGACGGGCGCAAGGTCGAGGACGGAGACGGGGATCATCGGCGGCGGATTCCAGCGGGGGTCGGACGTACGTGGGGGCGGCCGGCGCGCTTCACCACCTCGCAGGCACGCTGGCACGCTGCGTTGCACCCGCAGGACGCGCGCAAGTTGTTAAGATCCATTCTCATTTTGAGATAGAGGCATCGCCCATGCGTCCCCTGCTGCTCGGCTGCGCCGTGGTCACCGTCCTGGCCGCCTGTTCCAGCCCCTCCCCCGACGAGACCGCCAACACGGAGACCGCCTCGCCCGCGCCCGCATCCGACGTCGAGCTGGTGGTCTACACCTCGCGCAACGAGCAGCTGGTCAAGCCGCTGTTCGACCGCTACACCGAAGAGACCGGCATCGAGGTGACCTACCTGACCGACCAGGCGCCACCGCTGATGGAGCGCCTGAAGGCCGAAGGCAGCCGGACCCCGGCGGACGTGTTCATCACCGTGGACGCCGGCAATCTCTGGCAGGCCACCAACCTCGGGCTGCTGCAGCCGATCGAGTCCACCACCCTGCAGGCCAACATCCCGGAAAACCTGCGCGACCCGGACAACCACTGGTTCGGCCTGTCGGTGCGCGCACGCACGCTGGTGCACGACCCGGCCGTGACGCCGGCCGCCGACCTGTCGACCTACGAGGACCTGGCCGACCCCAGGTGGCGCGGCAAGGTCTGCCTGCGCACGTCCGCCTCCGTCTACAACCAGAGCCTGGTGGCGACGATGATCGGCACGCTCGGCCCGGAGCGCACCGAGGACATCGTCCGCGGCTGGGTGGCCAACCTCGCCACCGAGCCGTTCGCCAACGACACGGCAGTGATCGAGGCCGTGGGTGCCGGCCGCTGCGCCGTCGGCATCGTCAACAGCTACTACCTGGGCCGGGCGAAGAACGAGGACCCTGCGCTCAACGTCGAGCCGTTCTGGCCGAACCAGGGCGATGTGGCTGACGGCATTCGCGGCGTCCACGTCAATGTCTCGGGTGCCGGCGTGACCGCGCATTCCGACCAGCCCGAAGCGGCGCAGGCGTTCATCGAGTGGCTCTCGGCCGGCGAGGCGCAGGCGATCTACGCCAACGAGAACATGGAGTTCCCCGCCAACCCGCAGGTAGCCGCCGCGCCGCTGGTCGCCGGCTGGGGTGAGTACCGGCAGGACCTGATCAACGTGTCCGAAGCCGGCCGCCTGCAGGCCGAGGCGGTCAAGCTGATGGACCGTGCCGGCTACCGCTGACACGCGTCCGTTCGTGACCCGGCACGCCCCGCCCCGCGCGGGGCGTGTCGCATCCTCGCCGTGGGTGTGGCTGGCCGTCGCCCTGTCCCTGCCGGCACTGGTACCGCTGCTGGCCACGGTGACGGCGCTGGCACGTCCCGACCCCGCCACCCTCGCCCACCTGCTGGAGTTCGTGCTGCCCCGCGTGGCCGGCAACACGGCGTGGCTGCTGCTGGGCGTCGGGCTGGGCACGGCGCTTCTGGGCACCGCACTCGCCGCATTGGTGGCGCTGTGCGAGTTCCCGGGTCGCCGCGCGTTCTCATGGCTGCTGGTGCTGCCGCTGGCGATTCCCGGGTACGTGCTCGCCGTGGTCTTCATCGACCTGTTCGACTTCGCCGGCCCGGTCGCGACATGGTTTCGCGGCGTCGACGGCCCCGCGATGCCGGAAGTCCGCACGCTGGGCGGCCTGGTCATGGTGATGACGCTGGCGCTGTACCCCTACGTCTACCTGGTGGCACGCGAGGCCTTCGCGACGCAGGGTGCCCGGGCCATCGAGGCCGCGCGCACGCTGGGCATGGGCCCATGGCGCGCGTTCTTCCACGCCAGCCTGCCGATGGCGAGGCCGTGGATTGCCGGCGGCACGCTGCTGGTACTGATGGAAACGCTGGCGGATTTCGGCACCGTATCGGCGTTCAACTACGACACCTTCACCACCGCCATCTACCAGGCCTGGTTCGCGCTGTTCTCGACCGACACCGCACTGCAGGTAGCCGCCGCCATGCTGCTGCTGGTGGCCGCGCTGGTCGCGCTGGAGGTCCTGTCGCGGCGCAGGCAGTCCTTCGCCGGCGTCGGGCACGGGCCGGTCGCGCGCGCGCCGCTCGGCCGCTGGGCCTGGTGCGCCACCGCCGCCTGCACGCTGGTGGTCGGCATGGCCTTCGTGTTGCCGGTGTCACGCATGGCGTGGAACGCGATGCGGCACCTGGCCGATGTCGATGCGCGCTACTGGCAGACACTGGCCAACGCGCTGTCGCTGGCGTCGATGGCGGCCGCACTGACCGTCGCGGCCGCCTTCGTCGTCGCCATGGCCGCGCGCGATCGTCCCGGGCTGCTCACCTCCACCACGACGCGCCTGGCGACGATCGGCTACGGACTGCCCGGCGCGTTGCTCGCGATCGGCCTGTACGTTCCCGTGGCCCGCTTCAGTGCCCGGCTCTCCGGATCGTTCGACCTGGGCATTGCCTTGCAGGGCGGCCTGGTGCTGTTGCTGGTGGCCTACGGCATCCGTTTCATGGCCGTGGCGCATGCGCCGGTTTCCGGCGGGCTGCTGCGCCTGCGCCCGCACCTGGTGGAGGCGAGCCGCAGCCTCGGCGTCACGGGCATGCGGCAGGTGCGGCAGGTGCACTGGCCGCTGCTGCGTGGCAGTTTCGCGACCGCGGCGCTGCTGGTGTTCGTCGACGTGATGAAGGAAATGCCGATCACCCTGATGATGCGTCCCTTCGGCTGGGACACGCTGGCCACGCGCGTGTTCGAGCTGACCAACGAAGGCGAGTGGTCGCGCGCGGCGGTGCCGGCGCTGGCGATCGTGCTGGCTGGCCTGGTGCCGGTGATCCTGTTGACCCGACGGAGGGGCGATGCGGCTTGAAGTGGACAGCGCGGCGGTCGGATACGGCGCCCGGGTCGTGCTGGCCGGCGTGTCGTTCACGCTTGAGCCCGGCGAAATCGGTTGCCTGCTCGGCCCGTCCGCGGCCGGCAAGACGACGCTGCTGCGCGCGGTGGCCGGTTTCGAGCCGCTGCTCCATGGCGCCATCCGCGGCGACGCGACGGTACTCACCGGCCCGGGGGTGCGCCTGCCACCGGAGCGCCGCAACGTCGGCATGGTGTTCCAGGACCATGCGCTCCTGCCGCATCTGGACGTGCTGGGCAACGTGCGCTTTGGGCTGTTCCGCCAGCCCCGCCGGGACGCGGACGCGCGGGCACGCGAGATGCTGGAGCTGGTCGGCCTGGCCGACGCCGCCACGCGACATCCGCATGAGCTGTCAGGCGGACAACAGCAGCGCGTCGCCGTGGCCCGCGCACTCGCCGCACGGCCGCGGCTGGTGCTGCTGGACGAACCGTTCTCCAGCCTCGACCCGGAGCTGCGCGAACGCCTCGCGCTGGACGTGCGCGCCGCACTCAAGCACGAAGGCGTCGGCGCCCTGCTGGTGACGCACTCGCAGGCCGAGGCATTCGCCATGGCCGACCGGATCGGCGTGGTCGGGCTTGGCCGCCTGCAGCAGTGGGGCCGCGCCTACGACCTGTACCACCGCCCGGCCAACCGCTTCGTCGCGGGCTTCGTCGGCGAGGGTGTGCTGCTGTCGGGGCGGGCCGATGGCGATGGCCGGGTCATGACCCCCTTCGGCCCGGTGCGCCCGCGCGACCCGGCGGTCGGCACGGGCGACGAGGTCGACATCCTGCTGCGCCCGGACGACGTGATCCATGACGACGACGCGCCGCTGCAGGCGCGCATCGTCGCGAGGCATTTCCGCGGCGCGGAGTTCCTCTACACGCTGGAGCTGGACGACGGGCAGCGCGTGGAGTCGCTGGTGCCCTCGCACCACGACCACGCCGTCGGCCAGCGCATCGGCGTGCGGCTGGACCTGGAGCACGTGGTGGTGTTTGCGCGCGAAGGGACGTGATTCGCGCAGGACGTAACCTCCCCCCTGCTCTCGAGCGTGCGTCATTCCAAAAGCCCCCAACCCTCCCCTGCAGTACAGGGGAGGGAGTGCAGCGTCAGCCTGCTTCCGGTTCCGACTCCACCGGCGCCAGGCGCAGGTGGTGGAAGTCGAAGCTGAAATCCGTCAGCGGGGACACCGCCTCCATCCGCACCTCGCGCACGTCGCCGTCCGGATCGAGTGCGAAGTTCACGAACGCATCCGCGTTGAGCCAGCGCTGGTCCCAGCGGACGATGAAGGTGTCGTGCTGCCAGTGCTCCAGGGTGCCCACCAGCTGCTCTGTCCGCGCGAACCGCAGGCGGGGCGTGCCGTTCTCCATCGCGACCACGACGTCGCCGTACCACGGGTCGCGGTACGTGCCTGCATAGTCGGCCAGCGGCAACGACGGCGTGGACGACGCATCGCGCGCCGCCACGTGCTTTTCCCAGTCCTCGTTAGCGTCCGATTGCGACTTCGCCAGCGCCGCCGCGTACGCCGCGGTCCAGTCGGTGCGCGGTGCGTCGAGATAGGCATCCAGCACGCGCAGGGTTACCGCGTTGAAAGCGCCGCCCAGTTCGGCATTGGTCAGCACGATCACGCCCAGGCCCTCTTCCGGTACCAGCGTCATGCGCGACACCATCCCAGGCCAGCCGCCGGTGTGCCACACCAGCTTCTCGCCGCGGTAGTCCGACAGCTGCCAGCCCTCGCCGTAGCCGAGGAAGTTCGGCCGCGCGGCCTCCAGCTCCGGCACCGACGGTTTGGACACCGGTATCGGCGTGACCACCGACCACATGGCGGCCTGTCGGTCTTCGCTGACGAGACGCGTCGCGTCGTCGCCCCCGCCTTTGATCACGCCGCCGGCCAGGTGCACGCGCATCCACTTGGACATGTCCAGCACGTTGGCGTAGAGGCCGCCGGCGCCGGAGACATTGGCCCAGCTCAATCGCGGCGCCGGCACCAGGTCCTTGAAGTCCGCGCGCGAGTGGCCGGTGGCGACGTTGTCGCCGCGGCGCAGCGCATCGCTGTTGAAGCGCATGCCGTCCATGCCCAGCGGCCGGAAGATGCGCGTGCGCAGGAATGCTTCGAGGGGCATCCCCGAGACCTCTTCCACCACCAGCTGCGCCACCCCGTACAGGATGTTGTCGTAGGCGTACCTGCCGCGGAACGAACCGTCCAGCGGCACGTCCTTGAGACGCTGCGCCACCTCGAGCGTGGTGTAGTCAGTGCCCGGCCAGTACAGCAGGTCGCCCGCACCCAGGCCCAGCCCGCTGCGATGCGCCAGCAGGTCGCGGATGCGCATTTCGTGGGTGACGTACGGGTCGGCCATGCGGAACCACGGCAGGTGGTCGATCACGCGGTCGTCCAGGCCCAGCTTGCCTTCGTCGGCCAGGATCGACAGCGCGGTGGCGGTGAAGCCCTTGCTGATCGAGGCGATGGCGAACAGCGTTTCCGGCTCTACGGGCACATCGCGCCCGAGCTCGCGCACGCCATAGCCGCGCGCAAGCACCACCTCGCCATCCTTGACCACGGCCACGGCAATGCCCGGGACCTCGAAGGTCTCGCGCACGCCCTCGACGTACGCGTCGAAGTCCGACAGCGCCTCCGGTAGCGTCGCGTCTGCGGGCGGGCCCGCCTGTCCGAACGCCGCGGCAGGTGCCAGCAGGCACAGCGCCAGCACCGCGCCGGCATGGATGCGCGCAGCGCGCAGGTCGATCGTCATCGTTGGATCCCCAGGGCCTCCGCGGTACCGCCCGCGTCGCGACCTCCGACGATACAAGCTCCCTCCAAGGCCTGCAGCCGGACGGAAGTGTCGAGGCGCCGGGACCGCCACTGGCACAATGGCGTGCCCCGCACACGGACCCGCCAATGACCCAGCCCCTGCCCCCACCGGACGTCGCGATCATCGGCGGCGGGCCTGCAGGGTTGATGGCGGCGGAAGTCGCACGGGCGGCCGGCCTGGCGGTCGCGGTGTTCGACGCCAAGGGCTCGGTGGGCCGCAAGTTCCTCATCGCCGGCAAGGGCGGGCTCAACCTGACGCACGCCGAGCCGCGCCCGGCTTTCGATGCGCGCTACCGCGAGAGACAGGCCGACGTCGCCGCCTGGCTGGACGACTTCGACGGCGCTGCGCTGCGCGAGTGGGCGCGCGGCCTGGGCGTCGATACGTACGTCGGCAGCTCGGACCGCGTGTTCCCGCTGGACCGCAAGGCCGCCCCGTTGCTGCGCGGCTGGGTGCGCCGGCTGCGCGCTTCGGGCGTGCAGTTCCAGATGCACCACCGCTGGACCGGCTGGAGCAACGACGGCGCGCTGCGGTTCGAGACACCTAGCGGGGTCGTCCAGGTCCGACCCCGCGCGACGGTACTGGCACTGGGCGGCGGCAGCTGGCCGCAGCTCGGCTCGGACGGTGCATGGGTCGGCACGTTGGCAGGCCGCGGCATCGACGTTGCGCCGCTCAAGCCCTCCAACTGCGGCTTCGACATCGACTGGTCGCCGCACTTCGTACAGCGCCACGCTGGTGCTCCGCTCAAGCCGGTGGTCGCGCACTGGACCGACGAAACCGGCGAAGCCCTGCAGCTGCAGGGTGAGTGCGTGGCGACAGAGTCCGGCATCGAGGGCAGCCTCGTGTACGCGCTCTCGCCGATGCTGCGCGAAGCGATCGAGCGCGACGGACAGGCGACGCTGCACCTGGACCTTGCCCCAGGCCGCACGCGCGAGCGGCTGCAGCAGGACCTGTCGAAGCCCCGCGGCAAGCGCAGCCGCAGCGAGCACCTGCGTCGCCAGACCGGCATCGACGGCGTCAAGGCCGCCCTGCTGCACGAAGTGCTGGCGCCGACGGACTTCGACGATGCCGCGCGCGCGGCCGGCACGATCAAGTGCCTGCCGCTGGTGTTGCGCCGCGCCCGGCCGATGGCGGAGGCGATCAGCACCGCGGGTGGCGTGCGACTGGAAGCGCTCGACGACCGGCTGATGGTGGCGTCGATGCCGGGTGTGTTCTGCGCGGGCGAGATGCTGGACTGGGAGGCGCCCACCGGTGGGTACCTCCTGACTGCGTGTTTTGCCAGCGGGCTGCGGGCGGGGCGCGGTGCCGTGGAGTGGCTGGCGGCACGCTGATCGGTGGATGCGGGTAGCGGACCCCGCCCCGCTTTCAGGTTGATGGCTAAGAACAACGCAAGCCCGGCATGCTCCTGCTCCCATCAG
>Ga0208375_1002777_pt1 | contig 15785 bp, 16 predicted proteins | sample RifOxyD1_FD_184038 | JGI IMG/M metagenome (GOLD analysis project Ga0208375, IMG submission 184038) | Soil microbial communities from Rifle, Colorado - Rifle Oxygen_injection D1 (SPAdes) | ecosystem: Environmental > Terrestrial > Deep subsurface > Rock core/Sediment | place: Rifle, Colorado... | reverse complement strand
ATGTATCCAGGCATGGGCGGAACAGGTGGCATGTATTCGGGAATGGGCGGAATGGGTGGCATGTATCCAGGCATGGGCGGAATGGGATCAGGCAATTTGCAATATCTCATGATGATGCAGGCCCAGATTCAGAACCAAGTAATGTATTACCAACGAGTCCAGCAAGTGCAGCAAGATATGATGGTTGCCCAGCAACAAATGATGGAAGCTCAGATGCGATATCAACAAGCTATGATGGGCATGGGCGGTGGTATGTCTGGGGGCGGTCTATACGGAAGCTATGCAGGTATGGACGGATTTATGGGCGGTTACGGTTCAGGTAGAACCTACTAATTGGTCCCTTGTTTAGCTCTCATAAACAGCCCCCTCTAAGTGGGCATGTTGAGAAAGAGTATGTAATAAGTTGTAAAAAGAGGAGTGTTAAGGAATATTTTCATACCAGTTCGTGTTTAGTGGAAATCACTAGATGTAAAATCCCGTTTAAAGGCAGAGACGGCGGCATGAGCTTTTGAGGAATTTTTAATCTTAGACCAAAACTCTATTGTGATAGTCCATGTAGAGAAGCAAGTGCCCTTCAAGTCGATCGATACGTTTTGATATGCACCAGGTTCGTCTGAATAAGCGGTTCACGTTTGCCCTGATCATTGCAGCAGTGTGATTTAGCGAAAAAATTGGATCGTATCCCCCACTTTTTAGTTCCCCTTGTCCGACCACACAACCGCGCCGTCCCTTCACTGTGATGTGCGATGCATTTGGAAAATGCTTTCTTATCCACCCTGGATATTTTGGATTCTGATCCGTCGTCCAGGTCGCTGTTTTCATTGATGACATTTTGAATCGAAGAAAAAAGCTCACTCGCCGTTTTAGCTCGATCATCGCGTCTTGGGCCGTATTTACGGTATGAAATCCGAGTAAGTAATCCCTTCGCAGGCATCGAACAAGCTCGGATCCCTATTATCCTTCTCGTTATAGGATCCACAACAAGTGGAATGCTCACGGGCAAACATTTCGACCTTTCAAACGATTCCATTTCATCAAACTGCAGGAGTTCAAGCTTTGTTGGGGATCGTGCTAACGTGCTTAGAAGTCCGGCGTGTCTAATCCTCGCCTGTTCAACTAAGAACAAAAATTTGCGAACAACGGTTTTTGGATTAACTCCAAAGTTTCTTGCAATTCTTCTTTGCGACACCCCTGACACAAGAACCTTGCGAATAGGTTCATTGAGCTTCCGACGTTTTTGCCCAAAACACGCTGAATAACTCGCAGAAGAAAAATACGAGCCTCTTCGTTGCTCACTTAGAGGGGGCAGTATATAAGGATTTGGTCGTACGTTCTAGCTAGAACCCGAATCCAATTCCACCAGTGAAAAGCCATCCTTGATCTCCATCTTCCTCGGAGATGTCTCGAAGAACTCCAAGGGTTAGATTGAGTATAAGATCCAGTTCTATCTCCGCTCCCAAATAATAAGTGCCAGACTTAATGAAATCTTGAAACTGACCACCATAAGTTCGAAGAACTGTTGCTTTGACGCCAAAACCTATAAGAGTAGTGCTCATGCTTTGATGTCCGGTACCAATAACAGTTGCATAACCGGCACTAAATTTCATACCAGTTACACCGGGAGCAAACTGAACTAAAAATCCTGAACCAAAACATGAGCCTAAACTTCCTCCTGACCATTCATTGACACCACACTCGACGTCTCCAATGATCGCACCAATAGAAACAGAAAAAATTTCTGGATAGCTAGCTCTGATTGCCCATATTCCCATCGCACTGATACCAGATGAGTCATCATCGTATCCGTACTTATGAAGCCCTACTAATTCACCGCCTTCATTCTGAACGATCACAACAGGCTGAATTTTTTCTTTTACACGGGTGATTGTCTCATCAACTTCGATCATTTGCTCGTTAGCAAAGGTAGGAATTGAAATGAAAAACAACATGACAAGAATAAGAATTTTCATAAATACCTCAATAGTTATGCGCATAACGCTGTGCAGCATTGGTGTCAATAATAAATTTAAGTTCTTTTTCCATGCACCGATCAGTAGGTTGTCTGGGCTAGAGGAACTTTGGTGGGTACTCGAGGCTTAGACAACTTGACTGAGGGCCGCTATCACCTGCTGAATTTGTCTGAGGAGGCAAATTCGGGTACAGCAACAGAGGGTAGTGGTCCTCGTCCTTTTTTAGGCCTTAAAACTCCAACAAAAACCAAATGCAGCAATTGTAAGTATGACGCATTCTTCATTTTAACTCCCCATTTATCGTGAGGATTTTTAGTTCGAGGAGTGGTATCACAAATAAAGATATGTCGATCAAATTAACAAGAGCAGTAAAAGCCATTTTGATTCTCTGTTTTGCTCTTTTTGTAATCCAGCAAACGGCTGATCGGTTTCTAGGCGGTAATATAATCAGTTGGCTCGGTCTCGTGCCTTCTAATTTTGTAATTGATCATAGGTTCTGGCAGCTTTTTACCTATTCTTTCCTTCACGCTGATGTCCTTCATTTATTCCTGAATCTTCTCATGCTGGTCTTTATAGGCGGTGAATTAGAGGCGGTTTGGGGAATTGGAAGATTTCTTCGCTATTACTTCTTTTGCTCTGTAAGTGCCGGCATTCTCTACCTTCTCCTGCAAATCTTTATTTGGAAAGGCGAGGGCCTGCATACGCCAATGGTAGGTGCTTCTGGCGCAATTTATGGTCTGCTCCTAGCCTACGGAATTATCTTCGGCGAACGGGTTCTGCTTTTTATGCTGCTCTTCCCGATGAAGGCTAAACATTTTGTTTGGATCCTCGGCGGCGTGGAATTTTTTTCGACTGTGTTTTCCGGTAGAGGAGGATTGTCGAGCGCAGCACACCTAGGTGGTATGGTGGCAGGACTAGCGTATCTTTGGGTCAGAGCGAGCGTTCAAATCGCAAAAAAACACAGAGAAAATCGATCAAAATTCGACCGAAGTAAGCCCAAAAAACGTAAAAGTCACCTGAAGCTTATTATCGATAACGAGCGGGATTTGAATAAATACATTGAAGAAGACAATCCTGACGACTCACCGAAGACATGGCATTGAGCAGCATTAGGGTTGACTTAAGTATACCTCTCGATTTATCAATCCGACATGACACTCCTTCAAAAAGCAGTAGAAGAAAAGAAGTTTGATAGTCGTATTGTCGAGCGAAACGTTGAGAGAGGCGTTTTAAGAGCCGAAGACGTCAATCAATTCACGAACGACCTTCCGGACGAGACCGAAAACGCCGATTGGGTTACGCTCGAAAGTCTCATCAACGACGATAGCGGAAAAGACACCATCGGCCGGCAAGTACCAGACGATTATAAAGTGACTTCTCCCGGCGATCAGGACGCAGAGAACGACGACGCCTATTAATAGATCGTATGTTAGATAAATCTTTTCGCTCGTCGTGCGGTTCTGACTGTGAAACCCTTATTATTCTTGGCACGGGTCCAGCTGGACTTACAGCGGCTATTTATGCTGCAAGGGCCAACTTAAACCCCCTGGTTATCGAAGGTATGCAACCGGGTGGGCAGCTTACGATAACAAGCGATATCGAAAATTTTCCTGGGTTTTCCGAAGGCATAAGCGGATCAGAGCTGATGGACAAAATGCGCCAGCAAGCTGAGCGTTTCGGAGCGAGATTCATAGGTGGGGATGTTGTAAGCGCTGAGCTTTCTCAACAGCCGTTTGTTGTGCGACTTCAAGACGGCACCCAGCTGAAAAGCCAACTGGTAATCATTGCCGTGGGTGCAGCGGCAAAATGGCTTGGTTTGTCTTCCGAGAAAAGGTTGCGTAGCAAGGGTGTGTCCGCTTGCGCCACGTGTGATGGATTTTTTTTCCGAAATCAGGACGTAGCGGTAGTTGGGGGCGGGGATACAGCACTTGAAGAAGCCACTTTTCTCACGCGCTTTGCGAAGTCCGTGACCGTCATTCATCGCCGTGACTCTCTTCGAGCGAGTAAAATCATGCAGGACAAATCCTTCTCAAATCCCAAAATCAAGTTTGTTTGGAACTCTACCGTAGACGAAATTTTGGGAGAGAAAGAAGTAACAGGCATTAGGATCAGAAGCGTTCTAGATAATTCGTCCAGGGATATCCCAGTAACGGGTGTTTTTGTTGCTATCGGACACGAACCAAATACAAAGGCTTTCAGATCCGAACTCGCTTGTTCGGAAGCCGGATATATTCTTGTTGAGCCCGGAAGTACAAGAACGAATATACCTGGAGTCTATGCCGCGGGCGACGTTGCAGACCACATCTACAGACAGGCGATCACAGCCGCGGGAACGGGCTGTATGGCTGCGATCGAAGCGGAACGTTTTTTAGAACTTGGGATAAAGTAAACTCAGTTTTCTTGAAAAGGATAGAAGCATGACAACCAAGCAGGAAGATCTAGCCCAGTTGGACGAGCAGGTAAGAGTCAGGTTCGAGAAATTAGAAAAAGTTAAAACAAGAAATGAAAATCCTTACAAAAACGGCATTTATCCGAGCGCATTAGCTGCCGCGCTTCATAGGGATTTTGACGAAAAAAGTCGTGAGGAGCTTGAAACATTAAACGTCAAGCACGTCGTTTCAGGCCGGCTAATGGCAATCAGAATTTTTGGCAAAGCTTCTTTTGTGACTTTGCGAGACAGAAGTGGCGTTATCCAACTATTCATTCAAAAAGATAAGCTGGGCGAAGAAGCGTACGTTCGATTCAAAGAACTCGATGTAGGCGACATAGTATCGGGAGCTGGATCGCTTTTTAAGACGAAAACGGGAGAGCTTTCGGTTCATTGTGAGCAATTACAGCTAGTAACAAAATCACTTCGACCACTGCCCGAAAAATATCATGGGATAGCTGACGTTGAGATCAAATATCGGCAAAGATATCTTGATTTGATAATGAGTGAATCAACAAAGAAAACTTTCAAGAAACGTTTTCAGATCATTGATGAGATCCGCAAATTTTTTCAAGAACGGGATTTCATGGAAGTCGAAACCCCAATGATGCATCCAATTGTTGGTGGTGCTAATGCGCGTCCGTTTACCACTCACCATAACACCCTCGACATGGACCTCTATTTAAGAATTGCTCCTGAGCTTTACCTAAAACGGCTTGTTGTGGGCGGTTTTGAGCGCGTCTATGAGATTAATAGAAATTTCCGTAACGAAGGTATTTCGATCAAACATAACCCTGAATTTACCATGCTGGAGTTTTATCAAGCGTATGCCACCTACGAAGATTTGATGGATTTAACGGAGAATCTATTTCAGCGTGTGGCCGACAGAACTATTGGATCGCGAAAAATTACTTATAGCGGCAGTGAAATAAATCTGGACGGTAATTGGGAAAGAATCAGCGTCGAAGACGCGATCATAAAATACTCAGACTTCAAGGACCGTTCAAAGCTGAGGGATCGTGAAGCATTGCTCGAGTATGGAGACAAAAAGAAACTGTCGATGAACCCCAAAGACACGACCGGTGGCTTGATGATGGTTGTGTTCGACGAAGAAGTTGAACCGAAACTCATTCAACCTACTTTTGTGACTCTGTATCCTTTAGATGTTTCGCCGCTTTCTCGGAAAAACGAAAAAGATCCTTTTCTTGTAGATCGGTTCGAACTTTATATTTTTGGGCGTGAAATGGCGAACGCATTTTCCGAGCTAAATGACCCGATTGATCAGAAAGAGCGTTTTCAGGCGCAAGTAGAAGCAAAAAATGCAGGCAACGAAGAAGCATGCGATATGGATGAAGATTACGTTACGGCACTCGAATATGGCATGCCTCCAACTGCTGGCGAAGGAATCGGAATTGATCGAATGGTTATGCTTTTTACCGATTCTCCGAGCATCAGAGATGTGATCCTATTTCCGTTGATGAGACCGACGGAGTAATCTTTTTTTTGTCATCGAGCCCAGTTGACGAGCCGATATTAAAACAGCTAGAACAATTAAGTGGATTATCTTCGACGACTGATTGCCGTTCCAGCAGCAGTACCTATGCTTGCCCGGCGTTTTTTACTCTCCAGAGGTGCGGACGGATTTTTGTCTTTTATTGCCTGGGTGTCGGTAGTCGGCGTCTCTCTCGGCGTATTATCTCTTACCGTCGTTACAAGCGTCATCAATGGATTTGAAGGTGAGCTGATGCGAGTGATTACCGGAATGAACGGTGATGTCGTTATGTATTCGCGTGGAGAGCCAATTGCAGAAGCTCACAAAGTCGAAACGCGTATCCGAAGGGTTGTGCCAGAGACAAAGGCAATAACTGCTTCGTTTATCTACGAACTCATGATTGCAGGGCCAGACGGAGTTGCTGGGGGGGTTTTAGAGGGAATTGATGCGGGTACGATCGGTCAGGTTACGGCGGTACCGGATAGAGTTATCGATGGAGGACTTCCTATAGCAGATAACGAAGTGACTCTTACATCCGCGTTGGCAGAACGGATCGGCGCTGAAGTCGGTACCGAGGTTAAGCTGATTGCTCCTTTTGTTGGGGATGCCCAAGCAGGCACTGATACCAGCTCGGCATCGGTAGGAACCCCTAAAGTGGCCAAAGTACGAGTGGCCGGTATCGTAAAAATGGGCTTATATGAGTACGACTCGAAGTTTATTTTTGCTACACTCTCTTGGGTTCAAAGGTTTTTAGATTTTCCGAATAGGGTAACGAGTTTCAAAATAAAATTAACTAAAAACGCCGATTCAAGAGCGGTCTCTGATCGGCTTGCCGAAAATTTTGGTTACCCGTTTAAAGCAAAAGACTGGGGACAGCTAAATAAGAACTTACTCTATGCAATAAAACTGGAGAAGGTTGTTATTGCGATTATTCTAACCGTCATCGTCATAGTTGCAGCTTTCAATGTTGTTAGTACGCTAATGATGATGATTCACGACAAAACAAAAGAAATGGCGATATTGAAGGCAATGGGTTTCAGACAGTCTCAGTCATTTGGACTCTTTTGTTTTATCGGAATGTGTATTGGAACCATCGGAGCTTTGGCCGGAGTGGTTACCGGGTTAGGGCTTAGCTGGTTATTAGAAAAAACCCACTGGATAGAATTACCGCCAGATGTCTACTATATCGGTTTTTTGCCCGTGGTTGTTCATTGGCAGGAAGTAGGTCTTATTGTTTTATCCGCAATAATGATAACGTTTATGGCGACTTTGTACCCGTCGTTTAAGGTTTCGCATAAGTCGCCTTTAGAGGGTTTGAGGTACGAGTAAAAGTAGGGAAAAATGGAAAATATTCTGATCAAAACAGAGGGACTTCGGAAATCTTTTTTTAAAGGAAAAACTGAAATTCCCGTTATACGTGGAGTTGACTTTACGATTCATGCCGGCGAAACCGTCGCGATAACCGGAGCCTCTGGCGTCGGTAAGAGCACTCTGTTGCATATCTTGGGAACTCTAGAAACACCTACTTCCGGAAAAGTTTTGTTCGGTCAGAATCAGCAGGATCTTTTCGGTTTATCCGAAAAAGCATTGGCTTTGTTTCGTAACCGAGCACTTGGTTTCATATTTCAGTTTCACTATTTACTTCCCGAATTTACAGCAGTCGAAAATGTGATGATGCCAGCGTTAATCGCGGGGCATCCAAAAGGTGCTGCACAAAAACAAGCAAAAGAGCTTCTTAGTTTTGTCGGGCTTGGGCATCGTTTGCAGCACAGGCCTTCAGAGCTTTCAGGTGGAGAGCAACAGCGTGTTGCGATAGCACGAGCCGTCATTCTGCGGCCGAGGCTCATTTTAGCCGACGAACTAACCGGTAATCTCGATTCCGATAACAGTACGAACGTAATGGAACTTCTTCGCAGTCTTAATCAAAGCACCGGTGTTGGAATTCTCCTTGTCACTCACGATTTGGAATTAGCAAATAAGATGCAGCGCGTTCTTGTAATGCGCGATGGCAAATTTGTCTGAATTCTCGTTAAAGAATTCTTAGATTCGAATCATTATTAGTTGACTAACATAAGCGGCCAACCTAGACATAACCAAGTGTTTTCTCGGTTAGGGCATCTACTAGTCGTAGTTCTACTCTTATTACCCATGCCCTCCCTGGCTATAGCTAGAGAGGGAGTATCGCTTGCGGCCAGCTTGCGATCTGCCGAAGCTTTTCGTGGAAAAACAATTTCGACCGTAGAAGTTAAGGGACTTAAACGTATTGAAAAAGATGCCGTGGTTGCAAAGCTGACGTCAAAACCGGGGCAGGTAGTTTCGAGAGAAGATATTCGAGCGGATATTCAAGCCCTCTTTAACATGGGCTATTTCGATGAAGTGGAAGTACAGGGAGAAGTCACACCCTCAGGAACAGTGAACCTAATCTACCAACTAAAAGAACGTCCTGTTATTTCCAGCGTTGAATTTGAAGGAAACGAACGTATCAGCACAAGCGACCTTCAAGAAGTTGTTAAGGTAAAGGAATGGTCGATTTTAGACCTAAATAAAGTCAGAGAAGATACTTCACTTATCCAGAAACATTACGAGGAAAAAGGTTTCTATTTGGCAAAGGTCCGATTTGAAGTCAAACAAGTAAAGTCGGATGAAGTTCAGCTGACCTATAAAATTAGTGATTACGAAAAAGTTCAGATTAAAAAGATCACCTTTTTGAACAATAGGGCTTATACGGATAATCAACTCAAAGCGACGTTCGCTGAAACCAAAGAAGGAGGTTTTTTCTCCTTCATGACTAATTCGGGTAATTTCAAAGAGTCTTCTTTCAAAACCGATTTACAGCGGCTGACCTATTGGTATTTGGATCACGGTTACGTCAAATTTCGGTACGAAAATCCCATCGTTACAGTAAGCGACGACAAACGTTGGCTCTACATAACCATTTACCTGGATGAGGGCGATCAGTACAAAATGGACGCGCTCGATTTTGGCGGAGATCTGCTTTTTCCGAAAGAAAATCTCGGCAGCGAAGTGACGTTAATAAAGGACGATGTTTTCAGTATTTCGAAAAGAAATTCAGACATTCAAAGATTGACGGAGAAGTATCAAGACGAGGGATATGCCTTTGTTAACGTTATCCCAAAAATGAATATCAAAGACGAGACGAAGACAGTTGATATTCAGTACGACTTTGAAAAAGGTAATCTCACCTATTTTGGCGATATTGTTGTTATCGGTAACACAAAAACACACGACAAAGTCATCAGACGAGAACTAAAAATCCAAGAAGGCGAGCTTTTCAACGGTACAAGATTGAGAGAATCGCGCGAAAACGTCGAGCGCCTTGGTTACTTCGCTCCCGGCGAAGTAATTTTTAATCAGGTGACGCCAAAAGGAAGACCGGATGTTGTTAACATTGAAATATCGGTAAAAGAACGTTCGACCGGCACGGTTACCCTGGGAGCAGGTGTCGGAAGTGCTCAGGGGTTATTTTTTACAGGACAAGTTGCCGAGATAAATCTGATGGGTCGAGGGCAAACCTTAAGTCTTTCAACTCAAATCGCGGCGAGCCGAGAGTCCAAGAGCTTTAACCTTGGGTTCACCGAGCCTTATACTTTTGATACGCTATGGTCTTCAGGCTTTGATCTCTACTTTGTCAGTTTTCCGATCCCTGGCAAATACACGACGCGAAAACTTGGCTTTGACGTTCGCTTCGGACATCCGATTATCGAATTCACCAATGCTTACATTACATACAAAAACGAAGGTCTGAAGATTGAGGGTGATCAGGAGGACCTGGCAACGTTAGATCAACAAGATCTGAAGGCAGACCAAGGCGTATTATCAAGTGTGATTTGGCAAGTTGTCCGTGACAAACGAAATAACCGATTTGAAACGACAGCAGGGGATTACCAAAGCGTTTCGCTTGAAACAGCCGGAGTTGGTGGTGATAAGAGTTTTGTTAAGTGGATATTTAACGCGCGCTATTACCGAAAACTCATTGGAGATCTTGTTTTTAGAACCAGCGGTGAATACGGGCAAATCGCCAAAGTAGAGGAGCGCCCTATTCCGCCTTCCGAGCGGTTTTATTTAGGCGGACCGAACAATTTAAAGGGTTACCAGCCTTACACCGTAGGGCCCTCACGCGTTCGGCCGGTGCTGTTGCGTGGTTTTGACGGCAGCACTTCAACAGCCTTAGTTCGTGAACCTAAAGGTGGTAACATTGAACTTCTTGCTCTGTTTGAGCTTGAATACCCATTAATAAGAGAAGCAGGTATTAAAGCAGTTGTCTTCTACGATGCAGGTAACGCTTACGACGATTTTCCAAACTTGGACGACTTCACCATCCGTACCGATGCCGGATTTGGAATACGTTGGTTTTCGCCAATAGGTCCGCTTCGGTTTGAGGTCGGCTTTCCTTTCAGTAGACGACCCGGAGAAGACGAAAGTGTTTTTCAGTTCTTTATTGGTCCACCATTCTGATTCTAAGCTGTTGAATTTGCATGTCGAATGTGATTTTCTCAACGGGGACGACTATTATATGGAGGCGACTAATGAAAAAAGTATATTTATCGATTCTTCTTGTTTGTTTTTTGGGGTTTAGCGCATTTGCTGAAGAGAAAATAGCGACCGTTGATATGCAAAAGGCACTTCAAACGGTTGAAGCGGGCAAAAAAGCCAGAAGTCTGCTTGAAAAAGAGTTTAATGCGAAAAAGAAAGAGCTTCAGAAGGAAGAAAATTCGCTGAAAAAAATGGGCGAAGATTTCAAAAAACAGTCGTTGGTATTAAGCGATGAAGCACGAATAAAGAAGCAGAACGAAATACAAGAAAGAATAATGAAATTTCAGGAAATGACTGCAAAGTCTCAAGCTGACATTCAGCAAAAAGAACAAGAACTGACCATGCCGATAATCAACAAACTTCGTTCCGTTATCGGTGAAATAGCCAAACAGAAAGGGTACACCGTTGTTTTCGAAAAAAATGAGAACACGGTTCTCTATTCGCTTGATAAAGACGATTTAACCGGCGAAGTGATCGCTGCATACAACAAGCAAAGCAAAAGCTAGCAGCGTTCAAAAATGAGTTTCTCTGTAGAAGAAATTTTGCAGTTTACAGGGGGCAGGCTCGTTAACGGTGATGCACTTGGTGCCTCCGTTTCTACGATCAAAGTTAGCAAGCCTACTACACTGGCTGGCTCTACGAGTTCTAACATAACTTTTTTCTTTTCACGAGAGTACGAACAGGAGCTTTTGCGGGCTAGCCCTGGCATTATGATAACCGGGCAGGCCTTTGTTAAACCGATGGAAGCTGCACGTCTTCCGCTCTGGTCTGCAACCGCCATTATTGCTTGTGATGATCCGTATTACGCGATGGCGCTACTCTCCGAAAAGTTTGCAGCGCTTGTTTCAACAGTCGCTCATGTAAGAACAAATGAAGAGACTGAAATACATCCGAGTGCCGTAATTCATAGTTCTGCTACCATTGGTCGCGGAACAAAGATCGGGGCAAACTGCGTTATTGAAGAAGGTGCTCGAATCGGGGCAGGCTCAGTGCTTTATCCTGGCTGCTATGTCGGACCAAAAGTTGAGATGGGAGAGCACTGTGTTTTGTTTCCTAACGTAACTTTATACGAGTGGACGCAGATCGGAGATCGGATACGCATTCATGCTAATACCGTAATTGGAGCGGACGGTTTCGGATACGCTCCCAAGCGTTCAAATGGGGCGGTGATCGGACACCAAAAAATATATCATCTCGGAAAAGTCGTGATCGGAAACGATGTCGAAATCGGTGCAAATAGTTGTGTCGATCGCAGCACCATGGGCGAAACCCGAATAGGTAATCAGGCCAAACTGGATAACAAAGTTCATATCGGTCACAACGCTGAAGTCGGGGATGGCGCAGTTATTTGTGGAGGCGTCTGTCTTGCAGGCAGAACAAGAGTCGGTAAATTTGCCTACATCGGAGGCATGACCGGAATTTCGAACCAGGTTTCCGTCGGAGATGGCGCTACAGTAGGTGCGATGTCTTTACTCTCTAAAGACGTTCCTCCGAAGGGTGCTGTCCTTGGTAACCCCCAAAGAGACCATAAAGAGCATTTCAAAGTACATGCGATGCTGAATCGGATGTGTGCCGATCGAGAATCCAAAAGAAAGACAAAAGAATGAGTGAGAATCCTTTCAGATTAAATATCGAACAAATAAAGAGGTATCTTCCTCATCGGCATCCTTTCTTGATGATCGATAAAGTTTTAGAAATTCATCCTACGCCCGGTGATCCAAGGGATTTCAGTTCCGGTAAAGACAAGATCGGAATCAGAGTTGTTGCGATAAAAAATGTTACGTATAACGAGCCTTGTTTTCAAGGTCATTTCCCTAATTTTTCGTTATTTCCCGGGGTTCTGATTATTGAAGCAATGGCTCAGACGACCAGTTTCACATTATATCCGTATCTTCAGCATGATATCGACAGGCTTTCTCGCGATTTTAGATGCGTCCTCGTTGGCGTAGATTCAGTTCGATTCAGGAAACCTGTTTTGCCAGGTGAAACCCTCAGAATCGAGAGTGTCGTAACGAAGTGTAAAAGCAACCTCTGGGGTTTTAAGGTTGTGGCTTCCGTCGATGGGCAAAGAGTTGCCGAGGCTGAGATAATGGCTAATCTGATAGTAGCAAAGGGGGACAAGATATGATCCATCCTTCAGCAATTATTGATCCTAAAGCTGAACTGGACTCGAACGTTGAGGTTGGGCCTTATTGCATCATTGGGCCGAACGTCAAAATAGGGTCGAAGACAAAACTCCTCAGTCACGTATCCATCGAAGGTCACACGGAGATCGGAGAAGGAAACACGATATTTCCCTTTTCAGTGATTGGTGCTGTTCCTCAAGATCTAAAGTATAAGGGTGAGCCGACAAAAGTAATTATCGGTAACAATAATTCCATTCGTGAGAGCGTGACGATAAATCTCGGAACTGTACAGGGAGGCGGTGTTACCCGTGTGGGAAACAATTCTCTTCTCATGGGTTACACGCACCTCGGTCACGATTGTATTGTCGGCGACCATTGTATAATAGCCAATTATGGCGGGCTTGCTGGCCACGTCATTCTCGAAGAATACGTAACTATTGGCGGCATGACGGGGATTTCTCAGTTTGTGAAAGTCGGTGCTCATGCCTATATCGGAGGCCAGTCAGGACTAGAAAGAGATGTTCCGCCCTTTTGCATTGCCTTTGGCGCAAGGCCCACTAATATTCGTGGTGCCAACATTGTAGGAATGCGCAGGCGCGGTTATCCGGCAGAAACAATTCAAAAAATTAACGAAGCAATAAAGTTGTGGTCGCGTCCGGACGTACAAAAAGAACAGTGTTTACTCGAGATTGAGTCTCAGTACGGCGAATCGGCTGAGATTCAGCGTTTTGTAAGTTTTATCAGAAATAGCGAAACGGGTGTTGTCAGATAGTGAAGATTTTGATTTCTGCCGCTGAGGCCTCATCTGATGCTCACGGTGCGGCTTTGCTAAAAGCCCTGAAGGAAAAAGCCGGTTTAGAAATAGATGCTTTCGGTATCGGAGGTCCTCATCTGCAAAAGGCGGGGTTAAGAACCGTAGTAGACGCGCGCGAGCTTCTTGCAATGGGTTTTTTTGAAATTCTCGGAAGGCTTCCTAGAATTATAAAAGCATTGAATCAGATACATAAAACGGCTGTTTCAGAAAAACCTGACGTTGCTGTAGTCATCGACTATCCTGATTTTCATTTTCGATTCGCCAAACGGCTGAAAAGTTCCGGCATCCCTCTTGTCTATTTTATACCTCCCAAGGTTTGGGTATGGAGAAAGAGTAGGCTTAATTTATTGAGGGAGTTGTTCACAAAAGTGCTTTGTATTTTCCCTTTTGAAGAGAAGATCTACCAACAAGCGAATATTAATGCTTCCTACGTTGGAAATCCTCTCATTGATGAGTTACCGCTTAACCTTACAAAACAAGAAGCTCGCAAAAAGCTTTCACTAGCAAATGATGATAAAGTTTTACTTCTCATGCCCGGTAGCCGGCCTTCGGAGTTCTATAGACATGTAAAACTAATGATGGATGCTTCGGTTGGTGTTGCGGAGAAAATGAGGCAAAAAGGATATATTGGTTCTCATCAGAAACTCATGGTGTTGATGACGTTTCCTACCACTTCAATGATTAAACCTAAGTGGAAAAGAGCGGCCGAGTTGATCAATCAAATCAATGATTGCATAGAATTGAGATTGTCTCTCGGTGATTCGCATCTGGCACTGGTGGCGGCCGATGCTGCCCTTGTTAAATCCGGAACGTCGACCCTGGAAGCGGCTCTTTTAAAATGTCCATTAGCAGTGGTTTATAAGCCAAGCAATTTTGCCGGTTGGGTTTGGAGAAATTTTATAAAATATAAGGGACCCGTGGGTTTAGTAAATCTTATAGATAGTAAGAACCAATATGTTGCTAAGGAAATTCTTTGCAGAGACGTAAAGCCGCAGGCTCTTATCGACGAAGCTTTTTTCTTGTTAACTGATGATGATCGGCGACGTGCAATGTTGGAGGCCTTCGATAGGATAAGAGATAAAATTTTCGAAAAAGGTAGCCCAAGTCAAAAAGCGGCTGAAGAAATCATCGCTCTGGTAAACACGCGAGGAAAGCTACGGTAATGAATCCGTTCAAACTTACGGCTTCTCTTGCTTGGTCGTCGGTATCGTGGGTCGTCAGATCGGCTCTCGTGCGAGGATGGATCAAATCCGAAAAGCTGGACGCGCGTGTTGTCAGTATTGGCAACATTCAAGCGGGCGGAGCAGGAAAGACTCCCTTAGTCGCACTTGTTGCTAAAGAAGCGATCGGAAGAAATCTTAGAACATGTATTCTTACCAGAGGCTATCGATCAAAAGCGGAGCGCTCTGGTGGTACTATCGTTCCAGGTAAATTAGAGTACGACGCGGAAACCTATGGAGATGAGCCAGTTCTATTACATGATCTTGTACCAGAGGCGTACATCGGTATTGGAGCCAATAGGATAAAGCAATATCGAAAATTAAAATCGCTTTCAGACAGCAAATTCGATCTGGTGATTCTTGACGACGGTTTTCAGCATTGGAAAATAAAAAAAGATCTGGAGATAGTCGCGGTTACTTCTTTCAATTACTTGAATGCATTTTTTCGTGATTTCTACAGCGCTCTTAACTACGCCGACCTTGTTGTATGGACAAAGGGCGAGCGAGAACCGAAAAACTACGGAAAACTAAGAAATAGCAAAGTTAAGTTGAGGTATAAGCTTCAGCCCAATGAGGATAAGGCCGGGCGCTATTGGCTGATCGCCGGAGTCGCTGATCCCCACTCGGTTTTTGATTCAGCAAAAAAAGCAGGTTATACAATAGAAAAAACCTTGTTTTTACCGGATCATTTCAATTACGACGGATCTTTCTTAAACAAAGTAATCGAAGATACGACAGCAGCTGGGTCTAAAATATTAGTGACTAGCAAGGACTGGGTTAAAATCAGGGATATAAATAAGGAGAACTTGAAAGTAACTGTATTGGAACCTGAATTGATCTTTGAAGAGGGGAGGGAAACTTGGCTTCAAAAGCTGTGGGGATAATAGTCCTAACAATTTTAAGAGCAGTTTCTTGGTGCTATTATTTCAAGCCTTTTTTTGCAAAAAAAATATTTGGCCAGTCAATCGGTGCGCTTTGTAGTTTATTCAGAATGCGTTCAAACGTGATCGCGCAAAATCTTGCAATAGCTTTTCCTGACGACGCGGAGAAAAGAAAAATTCTTCACCGCGAAGCGTACAATCATCTAGGGCATTTGGTTTTTGAGATTATGATGCTTCTTGGTCCTATGAAAAGGTACGCGCAAAAACATGGAGTAGTGAAAGGAATCGAACATTGGCATG
>Ga0208375_1002776_pt1 | contig 15791 bp, 14 predicted proteins | sample RifOxyD1_FD_184038 | JGI IMG/M metagenome (GOLD analysis project Ga0208375, IMG submission 184038) | Soil microbial communities from Rifle, Colorado - Rifle Oxygen_injection D1 (SPAdes) | ecosystem: Environmental > Terrestrial > Deep subsurface > Rock core/Sediment | place: Rifle, Colorado... | reverse complement strand
AAAGTCAAAACCCCTATGCTTTTTATCAACAATCAATCAACCCTGGCCGGTAAATTCATTTTAGCTCCTGCAACAAACAATCAAGACGGTAAATTTAATGTGACCATCTTCACTCACCAATCCAGAAAATCACTGGTTCGGGCAATTCTTGCTATTAAAAAAGGCAATTTTCCTAAACATGATCCTGATTTAATTTTTTTTGAAACCGACAATGTCAAACTAACCAATCTGGACAAGAAGCCTCTGCTTTTCTTTGGTGACGGAGAACAGCTTATAACCAACCCGACTTTTAATATTACCATCCAGCCTAACTTTATCCATTGTTTTTGTTTTAAAAGTGGCCGAATACAAGAACATAGCTACGGATTGGATATGATTGAGGCATTTTAGTTTATATGAATATTTTAATTACTGGATCTACCGGTTTTCTTGGAAATGAAATCACAAAACAAATCCTGAAGGATTTCGATAAAATATATCTCTTGATAAGAAATCCGGACAAACTGGATAAGTCTCTTCTATCAAAGACTTCCAATCTTATTTTAATCCAAGGGGATATTACTGAAAGACAGATTTTCTCAAAGAAAGAGGATCGCACAATCATCTTGAAAGATGTTGATGTAATACTGCATACTGCAGCCTTGTATGATTTACAGGCCGATGCCACCCAATGTTACCTAACTAATATTATAGGCACTTTCAATCTATTGACCTTTGCTTCGCAAATTAAGAAATTAAAGTATTTCCATCACCTTTCAACCATTGCCGTAAAGGGAGATCTTGGTGGAGATCTTTATGAAAATGTCGAGCAAATTCCAAAAGTCAAGTACTCCAATAATTATGCACAAACCAAAATGTCGGCTGAATTATTAGTCAGAAAATCCAATTTCACCCACGCAAAGGTTCGAATATATCGTCCAGGTATTGTGGTTGGTGATAGCAATACTGGAAGAATCAATAGAATAGACGGGCCATATTATTTTCTCAAATTTCTATCAGGAAATTCTTTTATCACTCAATTAATAAAAAAACTGCCTTTCATTTTGTTTCCCTTCAACCCCCATACCATTTTACCGCTTATACCTGTTAACATGGTATGTGACTGGATAGCGCACATGTTAATCAATCCTCAGGGGGATGAACCTATAAAAATATACAACCTAGTTACAGAGAAGAATCCAACTGTAAAAGAATTTCTAGAAGCCTGTAAAAATGAATTTAATCTCACTGGAAATTTCAAACCCTTTGACGCTTTTCAATCCACCTTTAAGGCTTTTGCGCCTAAACTGGATATTCCCAGCGAAATTATACCCTATATGAATGATCAAGGTGGCTACCTTATTGACAATAGATTAAAGGATTATCCCGAGCTCAAGGATAATTTTTTATTTAAAAATTATCAAAAAAAATTTTTTAAGGGTTTTAACGATTTTATCAAGAGCGAAAAAAACAAATGAAAGAAATTATAAACATTTCAACCAACTCACCCAATACTAATTTCAGCAAGATTATTGAATTTGCAGGCCGGAAGTTTCGCATCACCCATTATGGGGTTGATTTAAATATTAAACTTTATTGCGATCTGGTTGCTCAACACGATGGTCGAGCGGATGTCATTGCTATTTCAGGACTACCAAGCGGAACTAGCATCGGGAGAAAAAACTACCTCCATCCTATTATTTCCCAGATCAGTAAACTGGTAAAGCACAGCATGGTGGTCGATGGAGGTAAATTCAGAGAGATCTATCTTCCATGGACTATTCAAAAATATATAATAGCAAACCCCGATTTGATGATTAATAAGAAAGTAGGTTTTTTAAGCGGAATCATCCAAACCAAGCTCCTTAATATTTTTGAAGAATATGCCAACGAAATCATCTCTTGTGATCCTTATTTTCTGACAGGCGTCCCGCTTGCATTAAGCGGAAGAAAAAACATCGAAAGATTTTTCTATACCATTAAAAGATTTCTCTTGAAGAGTAATTTAACCAGACATAAGGAAAAAGATTTTACCAGGGCAAAATTATTAAAACATAAATCACTTGCCAGATTTTATAATTGCGACATTTACGTTGCCAACTGTGCGCAACTGGAAAGAGTCAAGATTGACAAACTATTGGGAAAAACCATGGTTCTCGATAGACTTGACAGTCAAAACAAGAAACGACTTGGACAGGCCGGAATCACCAGAATCATAAGCTGCACCCCTGCCCCATTTTGTCATGAAGATATTAATTATGCGGTTATTGAAGCCATCTTTCAATTAATCAAAGGTACTAAATTACCTATCACTAATGAGGACATTTTTGAATGGATTGATACCTATAACTTAAAACCAAATATTATCGATTTTAAAGACAGGCTTGAGGAAGTGAAAAAATTTGGTTTTATTGTTCACCCGCTTTCCACAAGAGATCTGTTCAGACACCCTTTGCTCAAACCTATTTTACCACTCAGTAAAAAGATCAATCCGCTAATCGAAAAAATGATCACCTTAGCTCCTGGGGTTATATACGGAGAGATTGGTGAAATAGTAAGTCCAAATGGAAGTAAGGCTAAAGGAATTATCTATACCCTGTTTGAAACTCCCAAAATGTTACTGACCAGCGAACCTGAACCTATTTATAAAAAACTTATCGCCATATGCAAGCATGCGAAAAAAAATGGTATCCAAGTCATGGGACTTGGTGCTTATACAAAAATTGTTGGTGACGCAGGGGTCACCGTAGCCAGATTTAGTCCGGTGCCCGTAACCACGGGTAATTCACTTTCCGCAGCTGCCACTCTTTGGGCCGGAAGTTTTGCAATTGAACGAATGGGCCTGGTCAAAAAAATTGATAAAACGTACTATGGACAGGTTATGATCATTGGCGCGACCGGAAGTATCGGTACCGTTTGTGCGAAACTACTTTGCCAATCGTGGACCAAGGTCGTACTAATTTCCCCCCGTCCCCACGCTTTATTGGAGTTAAAAGAAGAAATCGAAAAAATTACTCCACATTCTGAAATTATTATATCCACTGACAGCAATAAATACGCCCCAACCTCAGACTACATTATCACCACTACCAGTGCTAACAAGGCAAGAATCATCGATATTGAAAAAGTTAAACCAGGATGTGTTATCTGTGATGTCAGCCGCCCCTTTGACATAGGAAAAGAGGATGCGGCTAAAAGACCGGATGTTTTGGTAATTGCAAGCGGCGAAGTCAAGCTTCCAGGTAACCCGCAAATTACTTGCGACATAGGACTGCCTGGCAATACAGTTTATGCCTGTCTAGCAGAAACCGCTCTGCTGGCTTTGGAATCCCGTTTTGAATCCTTCACCCTGTCTAGAAATCTTGACTATCACAAAGTCCGTGAAATAGATGCCCTTGCCAGAAAACATGGTATCAAGCTATCAACCATTATGGGCCATGATCTGGAAATCACCCCCGAAGAAATCGACCTATGCCGTGAACATGCATTAAAAAAAATCAATCAAAAAACCACTACCCGCTCCACCTGAAAATTAATTTTTTTAAAAAACCGTGTAATTAATTACTAAGCAAGTGCACTCTATATTAATAAACAATAATTAACCCGGATAATCCAGTTATGCGCTACCTCCTATTATTCTTCCTTTTAAATACGTTCTTACCTGCGTTAGCAATGACTGGGCAAGATTTCAAATATTCCGTTGAAGATAAATCATATGAAGGATTCATGGTAGTTGCTAAAAACAATGCTCCTTTGGTCATCATGATTCATGACTGGGATGGAATTACAGATTATGAAAAAAAACGAGCCCAAATGCTTGCCGATCTGGGATATAGCGTGTTTGCGATTGATCTGTTTGGAGCAGGTGTGCGACCAATCAGTACACCAGACAAGCGCCGACAGACTGATGAATTGTACAAAGACAGAAAAAAAATGCGCAAACTAATAAGTCAAAGTATAGAAACAGCAAAGGCAAAAGGACTTAACACTGCCAATGCAGTCATGGTCGGTTACTGCTTTGGAGGTGCAGCCGTGCTTGAATTCGCAAGATCTGGAGCAAATCTGAAGGGGTTTGTAACCTTCCATGGTGGTCTAGCCACTCCTGAAGGTCAAAATTATTCCATTGCAAAAGGGCAGTATTTAATCCTACACGGAACCGCTGATGCTGCAATCTCCATGAATGAGTTTGCTGACTTGGCTAAAGAACTTGAAAAACATAGCATTTCCCATGAAATGATCAGTTATAGCAAAGCCCCTCATGCTTTCACTGTTTGGAACACTCCCTCATATCGTGAAGATGCTGATAAAAAATCGTGGCGGCGATTCACTGAGTTTCTTACCGATACTTTGAAAGTTAATTAAACTGCAATACCCGACCATATCCCTCCTTGGTTTTTAAAGTTGGTCTCTTTTATGCTGATATAAATCAATCAGAATTATCATTTAAAAGCTTCAGGTCATTACAGAAAACTCCGAGAAACATCTACACAATCTGAGGAGTTTTTATGAAAGTATTTTTATCGCTAGTTTGTCTTTGCTTAATTTTTAACATATCAGCCAGCGAACCAAGCTTCACATATTTTAAAGTCGACTTAAGCAACAAAGATCAAGACAGTGAACACTTTGACAAAATTCAGGCATCACTGAATGAAAACTTTGAAAAAATCTGTCAGGAAAAATTCGATGCCAAGGTTTCAGAAATTTTAAGCTGGGATTATTTATTCGAGCTAGGTGCCAAAAATCAGATTGGTTTTGATTTTTCCGTAAGTATTGATTTCCTAAAAGTTAAAGTGGAGAGGGAGCTTTACCCCGACCTATCACCTGCTGGTGGCTGGATTGTTGATGATACCATAGAAGTAAAAATCAACGGGTCGGAATATTTAAACAAACTTGCCAATGAAAAAATAGTTACTATTGACGAGGACGACATTGGACTCTTCGCTAATATTTACTATAAGCGTATATATAAATATCAACATCGTGCCCCTACCTACAAGCAAGCTCTTTTATCCAATTACAGGTATATAACTCATAGTTATAAAAAATTCATAAATTCAAATTATACAAGCATTCTCCCCGGTGAACTTATTAGTAAAGCTGATTTAATCGGAATTGGTTTATCCGCTAAATTTACCTATGAATCACCCTATTTCATCGAAATAATCAACAAAGCCAGTATTGGATTTAAAAATTTAAATGAAATTATAATTCAAAAGCCTATAGAAAACATCAATCCACAAATGTTTTTAACTTACATCAGAAGTAAAACTAAAACTACCACAGCAGAAATGTCTGTCGGGAATGACTTTATTAATCTAGTCTACCTGACCCTGATCAATTTAGAATATACTCACACCAGCGTAAAAGAGACTGCCAGAGTTTTTGAATTTGGCCAAAAAGAAATTGATGCCATTAATAACCAAGAAGACCTTGTTTTTGAAGTGAACGATTTGATTAAATTCAAGGGAGTTTCTGAAAATTTAATCACCAACTATCAAAAGTCAGAAGAGGAGGCGTCATTAATCCAGGAAAAAGGACGCTGGTTATTTTTGATGTGGGGAAAGCACGGTTTATCAGAAACACAGTACTTTGATTTAAATAACGTTGGAAACGAACGTAAATTTTTTACCCGGAAAGTAAAATCATCCACCAGCTTCTCTCGAACCCCAATAAGTATGATAACTTTTGGCAGTGATAAAATTAAATATGACGCTTTTAAAAACCAGGAACTCAAAATTGAATATGAAACCGATGAAAATAAAAACCCTGTTCTGATTCCCGTTGATGGCAGTGATTTTTCCTCAGAGCTACTGGCCAGGGCATCCATGAATGTCAAAGTCAAGAAAGACTCCTCAACTTCAAAAAAATATCAGAGGTTAATTATTCAAATTTTAAATAATTATCAAAAAGAAGGGTTGGAGATTGTTGACAATATTGAATCCGGAAATCTTATCGCCCCCTTTGAAGTTATGTTCAATAACAGCATAACCAGCGCCGGACTCGATTATATAATCAATTTAAGTAGCAGTTACAGTGGCGAATTGGCGCAGTTGTGCAGGATCGAGGATATTGATGATATGGAGCCAATCGAGCGATCCTGTTACTCAGCACTTAAAAAGGAACTCGACCAATTATATGCCAATTACCATGAAAATAATGGTAAAATTTCACCTGAATTTGTAAGAGGCATTCTGCAAACACTTAATAAATACGTTCAAGGTCCGAATGACTACAAAATACTTTTTGGTGATAATGGAATTTTTACCAGTGGTTTTTTCAAATCAAAAACCAAGGAAGGTCCCCCTTTCCAAATTTATCTTAACGATGAAGGTTTTGAGCCGATTAGTATTATCGAACCATATTTGTATAAATACTAAAAGCTGCGTCGATAAAATCTGGTAGTGGCATATTGATTTTTGGTATGTTTAATACTTTTGATCCATATGTTTATATGGAAAAAAATATAATCCATCTTATCGATTGAAAACACCTCAGTTAACACGCCTTCTTTTTGAAATACAAAGTCATCTTCCAAATAGATCACAGTATGATGTGGCACATCTCTGACAGTAGACCAAACTCTTTGCATGTTCATTCCAAGTTTCCAAGATAGATAGTTTTTATCAAATACCACTATATCACCGGTATCTAATTCCTCTTTACCAATAGGTAAATAACCTTTTTCCAGGTAGTATTCAAATTGCTGTACTTCCAATGGTTCTATTGCAAGCTCCTGCTCGTGATAGGAAATCGCATTCCAAAAACAATTTGGATATGCCCCCCACTGCCATTCGCCATTACGAATGGCATTTATAGTTGACTGCACCCGGCTTAAGGTACTTAACTTTAAATGTCGGTTAATCAATTCCTCGCATTTTTCTTTTGGGACCCGGGGTAGGCAACAGCTAATATTTTTATAGAGGTATTGGTCATTTTTATCGCAGTAAATTGATTCCCCTAGGTTGAAGGCCCAAACTGCCTGCACCAAGATAAAAGAGCTAAATATAGATAAAATCACCTTCATCATAATGCTATCTGTATACCACTAAAATCCATTCCTTTCTTAAACTAAATTGAATATCAAGTAATCATTACAGCATCTCTAGTCGTATTTTGAATTGCGAAGTTGTAAATCAATGCATACAAACTAGCATACAAGATTTAGTAAATACGACGGGTGATCAAGCGAAAATAGATTAACATCTTGGAAACTAAAAAGCACAATGATAATTATCATTAACAATTGTTCCCTCGAAATTTTTATCTACATTATGAACACATGTGACTGTTGATTTTTTGAGAAATTTAATAAATCGTTGAGGAGCTACCTGGGACACAAACTCAATTTCATTTGCCTCCAATTTCTGATATATTTCTTGAGAATATTTATTATCTGCCATATTGCAATAATAGGAGTCATGGATAATATTCCACTGAAGATCCTTGTCAATAATATGAAGGCATGTAACTTCAGATGTTTTGTATGCGTGCCAAAATAAATCTGAAGAAACCTCTGAAGTCAAAATTACTTCATCAACCATTAACCTTTCATAAACATTTTTAGCAAAATTGCTTTCATCATAAGACTCAAAAGCGAAAAGATTCGCAGTGTTGAATATAAGTGCAACAATCATCATTTTTTTCATAGCATTACTCCTGTTGTATACAAACACGATATTGTGTTTTTTTGAAAATATTCCTGATACACATTTTTTAATACTAAAATTAAATTAAGTTTAAATATTATATTTCCGAAAAGGAAATATATGAATAAATATATCAATATTTTTAAATACTTAGACTACCGAAAGATCATTCGGGAATGCTTAAAATTTTACCACAAAGGTAATAAAAAATACACGCTAACAAACATGGCGAAATCTATTAATGTACAGGGCCCATATATTTCCAAAGTATTAAATGGCAATGCTAGTTTCAATCAAGACCAAATATTTCTTGTATGTCGTTATTTTTCATTTGATTCTGATCAAAGCAATTTTATTTCTCTCCTAATGGAATACGAAAGAAGTATTCTTACTGAGAGAAAAAAAAGAATACTCGAACAGATTAATTTACTAAAAAGCAAGTACAGGGACTCAAGTAAGCACATCACCGCAAAAAATATTTCTATCGATGGCAATATAATGGAAAAATATTATTTGAATCCTTTAATCCAAATTGTTCATATATGTCTCACCATCGAAAAATACAGCAAACAACCCCATGACCTTATTAATAAATTACATATTGGTGAAGAATATTTAAATACAATTCTCGGCTTACTGGAACAGATGAATCTAATCAAAAAAAATGATAACGAGTATAAGATTCTAGAGAGAAATATTCATTTACCTAAAGATTCTTCCGCTCTTAAAATACATCAAAACCTTGTCAGAATGAAAAGTATTGAATCCTACAATTCATCATCAAATAAAGAGGATTATTTTTTTAATGTAACCTTCTCTACAGATAAGGAAACTAAAATTGCAATTCATGAAGAATTTCTAGCTTTTTTAAAAAAAATTGAAGGGCTTGTTAAAAACAGCAATCCCAGCAGCGTATATCAACTCAATTTTGATTTATTCTCGTGGCTGGATTCTTAATTATTTTTGATAGAAGCCTCTTTCCAGATCATACCAACCTGGAAGTGTTTTTCTTAAACTTACTTTCATAGATTGGAGGTATAACATCACAAATTCATTTCTTGTAAACATGTAGTTTGAATCTATTGGTAGATACTTAACAAGCAATTTCGTAACTCTTGCCGCAACATTTGAAATATCATTTGAAACCATATCTGTTTGGGTGTGACATTCATCCAAATATTCATATTTATCTTCAAATTTTTCACACAATTGTACCAATTGTTGTCTCAATTTATCGTCTGGGTATTGGACTACATCAGATAAAAAATCCCCGAATTTCAAATTTTGAATAATACCATCTGCCGGATCATCCATTATGATCATTGCAGTGAATTCTTCTAAAGTTTTATCATTCATGCGATCATTATAAGCAATCTGAATTTGTCTTAAGGCCTCGTGGAGGAGTATACCGGCCTTTGAATTTATTCCTGTTTGATTCCACTCTTTACTATAGATAAGAACTCCGTAGCTTAACTTATCACTCAGATAAGCGTAGGTAGCGACTCTTTTGGTTTTAGCTTTGGAATAATTTAATTTTAAATCAAATGGTAGCTCATAGTTTCCATGTGAGGTTGTCCCCCTGATATAATAAAAATGCGTGAATTCTAATGTTTGTTGTATTAGGTATACCAAATCTGGAAAATGTTTTCTCCATACATCTAGTCTGCTCTGAAGTATCTGAAATGATTTTAAAGTTTCAATGTCCAACAACTTAATCTCGGCATTGCGTCCTTGAAGCTTATCTTCTCCATTAAAATTATCCTCATAATTTTGATCATGTAAAAACAAATCTACTAACGTATAGTTACTTCCTCTTCCATGAAGATTTATAATTGTTCCCCCTCCGCTACTCCATCCCCCGCCTTCCGCCATTGATAGATTATGCTGGAAAGATTTATTTATAGAAAATGATTCTGATGAGAAACCCACATTGATTGAAATAGAAACACATATAAGTATCAGTTCAACAATAAACGCTTTAACCATAAAATCCCCGACAAAAGGTTCCGTTTGCATAGTTATTAAATTCCAATAAAGCTACTTAACACATATTGTCATTTCACACAATACAACGTGTAGTTAATCCAATGCTATATTCGTAGTTAATTTTATATTATCAACAGTTTACAACGAGTTAGCCATCATTTGAAATATCTGGTAATGACTTATCCGTGATCAGGACATGTCAATATTACAAAAACCAAATATGCACCTCATGCGAATTTGCAGGAGAGGCAGTCTCTATAGAAAAAAAATGCGAATTTGTGCAAAAGGCATTTCCAAACATCCCAATAATTTATCCACCTCCCAGGTTTTCAAATGAAGATCAAACCGGGTTTAGAAACAAGGCTAAACTGGCCGTGTTTGGAAATACCCAAAATCCAAAGCTGGGTATCACTACCAGCGATTTAGTTCAAAAAGACATATGTGAATGCCCGCTTTATCTTGATGGGATCAAGAAATTAATTCCTCATGTAAAAAACATCATCAGCCAAGCCGATGTTCCGATCTACGATATCAAAACCAGGACTGGAGAACTCAAATATATAATTATTGTTGGTACTGCCAATTCAAAAGAACATATGCTCCGCTTTGTCCTTAAATCAAAACTAAAAATTGATAATTTTAAAAAAATGGTACCTAGTTTGATTTTAAATTTTCCCACTATAAAAGTAATATCTGTCAATATTCAACCAATTCCTCATGCAGTAGTGGAAGGTACGGAAGAAATTATCTTAACCCCTCAAACTGATATAAAAGAAACCCTGGGTGAATACCAAATTTTTCTAGGGCCTAAATGTTTTTTTCAAACCAACCCTCAAGTAGCAACGTCTCTCTATCTAACTTTTCAAAAATGGTTAAGTGAAACAAATGCCCGAAATGCACTGGATTTATACTGTGGCACAGGTTGTTTTTCTTTTTTTGCGGCAAAACATCTCAATTCTGTTTATGGAATCGAAATATCTCCTGAAGCTATTAATTGTGCTCTTAAATCCAAATTACTAAATAAGCTCAAGAACACTGAATTTATAAGCGAAGATGCTACCTCTTATTTCAGCCATACCCCTCTTAAATTCGATACGCTTATCATAAACCCGCCAAGAAAAGGCCTCGGTGTAGATTTATCCAAAATGATCATCGCTAAAGATAATCTAACTCACCTTTATTACTCAAGTTGTAATGCTAAATCATTAGTCAGGGACTTTGAAATATTAAAATCTAAATTTACCCCTTCAAGAATGGCAATTTTTGATATGTTTCCTTTCACAAGGCATTATGAGTGTTTAATTGAATTCAAAGCACTGCTAGTCAACTGAGATTTAAATAAAAAATCATTTCGCTTTACACACTCATTCAATACGTGTACAAGAAAGACAAATTTACTTAAGAATCACTCAACTCACCGGTTCTGTTTGACTCTTTTGAATAAAAATTAAGGAGTCAGGTCATTACGACGCTCACACAATACAAGGAGAATATTATGAACAACAAGTTATATGTTGGAAACGTTTCTTATCAAGTCAATGAAAGCAGTCTGGAACAAACTTTTTCAAGCTTTGGAAAAGTTAAGTCTGTTAAAATCATCACCGATCGCGAAACTGGGCGAACTAAAGGTTTTGCCTTTGTCGAAATGGAAAGTGATGAAGACGCTCAAAATTGCATCACTAATCTTGATGGCAAGGAACTCGACGGTCGACCACTTAGAGTCAACATTGCTCAAGATAAAAAAGAGACCAAAAGTAACGGTCGCTGGTAATACCGCTGTCTAGCCAGGACATTTTAATAAATTCTTCTAATTATAGAGATTTTATAACAGATCCTGGCATTTTTTTACCTGATGCGGGAAGATGTCCCCGGCGTTATTCAAAGGAACTGGACCGGCTTTTAGGGTTTGATATACCCAAACTTGAACAAAAGCTGTTACAAAAATATCGCGCTTATTATAAAAAAACAGATATCTCCAATAACAAAAAACATTTTGAGAATACCCAGGCCTGGATAGGTTTGCACCCCCAAGTACTTCAAACACCTTACAGCGAAATTTATCACTTTCTATCTCTTTTTAAAAAATTTAAACCACAGAAGATAGTTGACCTCGGCGCAGGATATGGCAGGGTGGGAATAGTGATGAATGCCCTTTATCCCCAAGCTTCATTTGTTGGTTACGAAATTGTAGATATCCGGATTAAAGAAGCCAGAAGAATGTTTAAACTGTTTGGACTTGATAATTGCGAGATTATCAAACAAAACATTCTTGATAAATCTTTTGTTGTTCCCGCTGCGACAATTTATTGTATCTATGACTTCAGCTTTCCTGAAGATCTGGAAATTATTTTAAAAAAATTATCTGCTTTAATTTCAACAGAGCGTTTTTTTATTGTAGCAAAAGGTGATAGTGTCCAAACAATCATTCAGTCAAAGTTTCCTGAATTTTATGCAAATAAACGTTTTGCTCATGGGAAACAGTGGAGTATTTTTTCTTCTTTTAAAGACAATTATTAACCAGAGGTGACACCAGATGAATAATAAAGTTCAACCCGGAAACAGCGTTACAATTGAATGTATAGGTCAACTGGAAAATGGAATGGTTTTTTTAGACACCAAAGAAGATGAGCCGATCATTTTTGAAGTAGGAACTTACTCGGTTATCAAGGGTTTTAACGAAGCCGTAATTGGCATGATCCTCAACGAAGAAAAAAAAATCACTCTCCCTCCCAAAGACGCATTTGGAGAATATAACGACTCACTTTTTTTGAATGTTCCTTTGAATCAACTTCCAGCGGAAGCGACCAAAGGCATGCAACTAAAAAGTCAGGACGATAAAGGCAATGAGATTATTTGGAGTATCAAAGAGGTACAAAAAAAGAATGATTTAGCCGTACTTGACGGTAACCACATCTTGGCCGGTCATACTCTCTCTTTTAATATTAAAGTCATTAATATCGCATAAATACAAGGCAAAATTACTTATATTATTTACCTGGTATTCTCTCCGTGATTTTAATTCCGGATAAAAAATCGTATGATGCCTCCCATGGAACTTCTCGCTCCCGCCGGTAATCTTGAAATTGGTATCTATGCACTTAAGGCAGGTGCCGATGCACTGTATTTTGGACTTCAAAATTTCTCAGCTAGAAAATTTGCCGGAAATTTCTCTCTTGATGACCTCCGGCGCCTCAAGGAATTCGCCTCTAAAAATAACAAAAAAATTTTTTGTACACTGAATACGCTGATATATGATCAAGAAATCGAAGAAATGCTGGGTACGCTTTATAGGCTCCAACTTATCGGAATTGACGGGGTAATTATCCAGGACACTGGTCTTTTAAAAATTATCAAAAAACATTTTCCTCAAATAAAAATTCATGCTTCCACGCAAATGGCAATCCACAATAATCAGGGAGTGAAAATAGCACAAGACCTGGGTATCTCCCGGATAGTGCTCTCGAGAGAGCTACCATTCAAATATATAAAATATCTTCGTGAACAAAACCCGGCCATTGAACTTGAAGTCTTTATCCATGGAGCTTTATGCTATAGTTTTTCCGGGATGTGTTTATGGTCTGGTCTGGAACTTGGAAGATCGGCCAATCGAGGCGAGTGTGCCCAAATCTGTAGAAATTTTTTTGAAAATAAAGATCATTCTAAAAAATATCCTTTTTCATGTAACGATCTAGCCTTAATGGAGGATATTCTTCAGTTAAAAGAGATCGGTATCAATTCATTAAAAATTGAAGGTCGAATGAAGGATACCTCTTACGTTGTACCAACCGTAAAATATTATCGTTCGCTTTTGGACTGTGGTAATGATCTGTCCAAGGTGGATAATCAAGCTAGACTTAAGTCTCAAATATCCTTTGCCCGCAAACAAACCAAGGGTTACTTCTATCAAGGATCGGGATTGGATCTGATCAACCCAAACTATGCAGGTCATATGGGAGTCAGGGTGGGCAAAATAAAAGATATCAATTATCCACATAGTGAAATTAAAATAGAGCTTGATCCAAAGTCTTCTTATCAAATTCATCCAAACGACACTTTATTGATTGTCTTATCTGCCAAAAAATGGCGTTTCAATGCTTTTAATTTAAAAATAAATGTCACTAAAACCCTCGCCACCATTAAAATGAACGGCGATATCTCACAAGATACCAAAGCTTACAATTTAAAAGATCAGTTTGTTTATGTTACTCAAAGCAGTGACCAGTTGGATAAATATCCTCACCTGGATTATAAAAACTATCCTCTCCACCATCTGCCCCTCAAACTTAGTGTCACTATCGATCCAAATCAAATATTGTTTCAATTAAAAGAAAATGAAAATTTTTTAAATACCAACAGCTTTGCATATGAATTAAAGTCTGATTTAGCCAAGAACAAGCAACCTGTGCAAAACGTAATTTTAGAAATGTTCAATCAACCCAAGGATTCCTTGTTCAAAGTGACTAATACTTCAATTATCAATAAGACTCCCTGGTCTGTTGATCAGATATTTCTGCCACTTTCTGCTCTAAAAAAAATAAAAAATGATTTTTATCAGCAGATCAACTCACTTCATCAAGAACTTGTACTCAAACATCTTGATAAGATTTCAAAACAATTGTCCCACGATCTGTTAGAGGTGAAATCAACCATTTTTACCTCTAATCGACCACTACCTTTTAAACAAACCTGGCCGTTCGTTTCAACTAACACACTCAACAACTACCTCGATCATTTCGACACCTTTTTTCATCAAAATCTGCTTAATAATTTAAAAGATGAGGAGTTTATTTATCTACCCTTGATGCCAATCCAATTTGATGAAATATTCTACTGCAATCAACTTATCAAACTTCTGAAGAAACTAAATGATGTATCATCTTTAAATCTGGAAAAAATCAGCATTGGACTCAACAACATATCCCACCTTAAATTGGCAAAAACCTTAAGTGAAAACTTTCCCAACCTATCCTTCTATCTTGATATTTATGCCTACGCTTCCAACTTATTCGCCTATCATTTTTGGCTGGAACAAGTACCAAACATCAGATTTATTTTTGGCCATACCGATCAGCTTAAAAATAATTCAATGAAAAATGTTCCATTATTTATATCTCGAGGATGTTTCAAAAAACACAATCAGATCCCCGGCGATAGTTCCTCTCCTACTGTATTTTTTAATAATAAATCCAAATACAAAGTATGGGCTGAAGAATGTATAACTATAATAATGCCGTTTACTTGATTCAACCACTCGGGCAATATTTTTTCAATTCAATTTATTACTGGTTATGACGAAAAGGTAACATGAAGGTTATGCACTTCATCCTTACCTTAAGTTTATTCACAATAACTTGCTTTAGTCATGAGGCATGGGCTAGTGAAACCTGCCAGAATATTATCCACCCTTTTTTACAGTCTCCACTAAAGCTTTTAAAAAATCATGAGCCAATATCTGACATTAAAAACAAAGTTAAAATGCTGACCCTGGCAGAAAGAAAACAACACACCCTCTATATCTCAAATGAAGGTCTTTTTGTTGATCACCTTGGTAACCCATATTCCACTGACAACGCCCAAATAATTGTCGACGGCGAAATTGAAAGTACTGGTTTTGCGATTTTTGTTTTAAGCAAGGATGGGGATCTGATAATTTCAAACTTTGCCAAAAACAACGAATTCCATCATTCAAGCCTGGTGGGAGGAGAGGATGTTTGGTTTGCGGGTGAGATAAAAATTCAAAATGGTGTTTTAATAGAAATAAATAACTATAGCGGACACTATCGGACCCATGAACGATACTTAAAAAAACTACTGGAATTTTTTCAAGCTAAAAAAGTTCCGATTCGAAACTACGCCACCAGAGGGGACGAAGAGCGAGTCACCCTGAAATTTGAATGATTACCCCTGCAATTGGACTACTGTTTGGTCCATTTTTTGAAATTTATTAGAAGGAAAATTCAAATCATTTTTTAAGCAGATTGTTGCATCAGCCACGGAAGATGAATAGACTGATTTTAGTTTTTTGTCCACATTCTCCACTCTTTTTATACCATTTTTGTCCACCACCAGTCTGACTCGGAAGGTTTCAATGTTTTCTCGATCAATTTCCTTTTGACTTAGCCAGGGCGTAATTTGAAAAACTACGTTAATGTGATACACCTTGGGCAGTATTAACTTTTG
>Ga0208375_1002774_pt1 | contig 15806 bp, 18 predicted proteins | sample RifOxyD1_FD_184038 | JGI IMG/M metagenome (GOLD analysis project Ga0208375, IMG submission 184038) | Soil microbial communities from Rifle, Colorado - Rifle Oxygen_injection D1 (SPAdes) | ecosystem: Environmental > Terrestrial > Deep subsurface > Rock core/Sediment | place: Rifle, Colorado... | reverse complement strand
ATACCAAAACCCCCTTTTGGTCGTGGGGTATGGTGTCAAGGGGGTTTTGGTATCATTCAGGCACCTACCCACCTCCGCCTCTACACTCCTATGATACAATATTCCCATATCATCAGATTTTCCATTTCTACCATGAACACTTTTTATTTAATCAGGCACGGAGAAAAAACAAACGAAGAAAATGACGCCGTTCTTACAAAACGGGGTAAAATTCAGGCAAAAAAAACCGCGAGATTTTTAAGTGATAAAAAAATTTCAAAAATAATTTCGAGTCCATACAAAAGGACTGTGGAAACTGCCGAAATTATAGGTGGTTTATTGAACGTCGATATTGTTATTGATGACAGATTAAAAGAAAGGATGACTTGGGGAAGCGTTACCGGTCAATCATTAAGGGGTTTTTTAAAGGAATGGAAGTATTCTGATTCCAATCGAAGCTTCAAACCAACCGCTGGGGTCTCTGTATACAACTCTGGTAAAAAAGCAAGGGAAGTTATGGATGAATCGTTTATAAGTTTTGAGGGTCAAAACACGGTTTATATAACCCACGGAGGGGTCGTAAAAGAATTATTGAGAAATATTTTTGAGGCTTCAGAACTTAAAAGATTTGAGGCAGAATTTCCGGATCAAAATGGGAAGGAATGTTCTGTTACCATTCTTAACCGTATTGATGATAGATTTTTATTGGAAAAAGTTGGTTATACTGCACACCTATGATTACAGAAAAAAGGTACAAACATTTACTGAAAATTTCAAAAAAAACAGGTTTACCGATAAAGAAAGTTAGTGATTTTCTATTCTTAATTAAAAACGGAAACCCAATTGAAAATAATGATTTAATTCGAAAGTTGGGGGTTTCTAGAAATGTGATGAATCAAGTAAAGGAATTGTTGGCACCAATACTAATGCCCGCTTCTGCATATACTCAAATTAAAGATGAGGCATTAGAATCAGTAAAATCTGTTTTTGAATGTGAGTACGAGATCGAGAGTAGCCTGTTAAATCTTGCCACCGGTATATCACAAGAAGAGCTTTTACAAAAACGGTTAGCGCCATTGAGAAAGTATGACCAATTTACAGCCACCTCTGAAACCGTGGTTAAACGCGCGAAACTAATGAATTTTTTGGGGGATGTTAAAGGAAAAAGGATTTTATTTCTTGGTGATGATGATTTTACTTCTATATTGGTAGCGGGGCTTAATTTAGCAGAGCAAATAACAGTTCTCGATATTGATTCTCGAATCCTAAATTCGATTAAAAGCATTTCATCTGAAAATAATTCAGGGATTAAAACATTTGAATACGATGCCCGAAATCCCCTTCCAAATGATTTGGTGGGTCAATTTGATGTTGTTTTTACAGACCCCCCATATACTTCTGAGGGTGTTGGTCTTTTTGTTTCAAGAGCCGTTGATGCCATAGATAAAACCAATCAAACAGCAAGGGTCTATATCTGTTACGGAAACAGCGATCGTGCAAAGGAACGTTTTTTACCAATTTACGAGAAAATTATTGAGAGCGGGTTTATGATGCGTTATGTTTTTGACAAATTTAATAGATACGAGGGAGCCGAATCTATTGGTAGCTCAAGTACGCTTTTTGTAATTGAGATTACGCCCAAAACAAGATCAATTGTAAAAGGAAAATATGAAAAATCAATCTACACCAACAATTAACCAATTTGTTGGACTAGTCAAAACCAACCCTTTCGAAAACTCACTCGAAGCCATAGAACAACTTGCAGGGTCCATTGTAAATGACTTAAATTTGAATGTGGTCAAAAAGTTTTCTCACACGTTTTCACCTAAGGGAATTACCTTAATTTACATCCTTTCCGAGTCCCACCTGGTGATACACACCTGGCCTGAGCTGGGAGTAATTCATATTGATTTGGCAACCTGTAGCTTTAGAACCCTAGAAGGGTTTAAAAAAACACTCAAACATGCTCTATATGATTATAACAATCACTCAATCCGTGTAAAACAAATAGATATTGACAAACTATAGGTCTTAATCTATATTACTGATAATCGGCAACAGAGCCATCCGTAGCCAAGCGGACTAGTTAAAATCTGTATGAAAAGACTAACATCTCAAGATTTACAACTTCAAGATGCAGTAAGGCAATTTTTTATTCAGTTAGGCGAAAACCCAGACAGAGATGGTATAAAAGAGACACCCAAACGATTTATTGCTTGGGCAAAAGAAAAAAAGTCCTTCAGAATTAGGGCTGGGATATATGAAAAAATAGACCCTCTAAAAAACTTTTTCTAAAATATGGATTTCAACCGTACCACACTACCTATACTTACAATTTGGAGAATAAATAGTTCACTTCTTGACAAACCATCAGTCTGTTATCTCAAAAATAGAAACCATGTGTGGCAACCCCCCTCTCCCTTCTGAAAAAATGCTGTGGCTCTTGGATCGAGTGATCACGTGTCCTTAAATTGAGTCCGCCAGCAATACTATGGGGTGTGGTGTCAAGGGGGGTTTAGTGGGAGGAATCACATCACCATCCCAATCTGCTTAACGATATTGGTCTCGAAAACCTGCAAAAACTCCTTCAAAAAGAGGTCCGACTCAACCAATGGCAACATATCCTCATAAACAACTTTTGACTGAACCTTGGCCACCTTTTGCATCACTTCCTTTCGCAAGTCAGCCACCTCGTTTCCGGTTAACGCTTTTAGTCTCTCCGGGTTTGGTTTCAGGCTGTACCCACTTTTGGCCGAGAGCTGTAAAAACCAAAATAAGTCATAAACATCCCGACCCTTTAAAGGGATGGTCTGGAAATTGCCTTTGAAAAAATTCCGGCGCAAAAAAGCCACGATTTTATTGGCAAACATGGTCTCCAAATCATACGCGTTAACCAGAAATCTAAATTTGCCGGCCGTAATCATGCCCTTGTTTAGGCCAAACACACTGCTGGTCGTTTTAGAAAAATCACATCTGACAAAGATATCCTCTGGGGGAAACCTGACAAATAAAGTTTGCCCGTTTCCTGAAACCTTGAATTCCGCTTCTTTGTACTGGAGCTTCGACACGAAATAAGCTTTCAGGTTCTTCAAAAAGTCGTTGATATCAAACCGGAAGGTGTAATCAAAATCCAGATCTTCCGACAGACGGTCCAAACCGTATAGCTTGCGCAAGGCTGTTCCACCCGTAAAAATCAACTGCTGATAAACAGGGTTTTGGTAGACAAAATTCAAAATGTAGTTTTGGATCTCTTCTTTAACCAAATTCCGTACCAAAAACCGATTTTTGCCGGAGGCCTTGGCTTGGATTTCTTTTAAATCGTCGCTTAACATTAAAGTATTCCTTTCGTTTTCAAAAAACCATACATCTTTTCCATCTTTTTAACTTTAGCCCGAACAACTATCTGCCCGAAAACTCCTCTGTCTTTTTTGCTCAAAATCTCCCAGTTAAAACGAGAGTCTGTCAAAAAAACTTCCATCTCCCTTTTGTCCATTTTTTGAGTAGCCAAGTAAAAAAAATCAAACAGGGCCTTAGCCAAGTTGGCCACTTTGTAGTCATATTCTTCTGCTTTTGCAGTTTCAAAACCAAAGAACAAACTGGTTTTAATTTTTTGATAAACAAAAACACCGCGATCGGTAACCATCCTGCGGGTCTTTTTGGTCGTAATATAAGTTAACCCATAAACCGACTCGGCCAAAAAACCCCTCTGAGCTAAAACCGACTCGCCCGACAAATAACTGGGGTAAACCATAACCGACCCCAGGTACTCCAACAGCTGGCTTTGCTTTGAGCTTTTATCAAAATAACCAAGATTTAGGTAAAATCCCTTTTTTAAGCGCAGCAAAACCCTTTTTTTGATCAAAGAAGCAATCCGGTAATCTAACGTCCGCCGGTTTTGACCCAGTATCAGCTTCAGATTTTGTCTGGTCAGATAAACTGAGCTTATTTGGTCTAGTTCCATATGCACATGATTATATGTGCATTCCGTATTCTTGTCAAGGGGGCTTTGACCCCTGATTACTCTATCTTCCCCACATACTCTCCAGCCGTGGAAAAGCCGGGGCCAAAGTCCCCCGTTCCCTGACCCGGACGTTAATTTTGCTGCCTTTTTTCATTTGATTAAGTTTGATTTCGGCACCAAGTGATCAATTACCGCTTTATAATTTTGGTACTGGCCGGGAAAAACTAGGTACTTGGATAAGTCACTAGCCTTAACCCACATATGAGCTCTAAATTCCTTTGAATCGAAAACCAGCTTTTTCTTGTTACCGATAAATCGCAGTACTACTTGGCTATAAGACTGGCCCCTATACTTTCCCCCGTTGACTTTTGTAGCCATTTCCGCCGGATAATCGTACTCGACTTTGTGATCACTGACACCAACCATCTCAAAATCATTCCTATCCGCCCCAAGTTCCTCTTTCAACTCTCTAAATAAATTTTCTTGCAACGTTTCCCCATCTTCCCTTCCCCCACCAGGAAAATTCCACTCATTTAGCTGGTATATATGTTTCTGAATTATTAAAAACTTGCCCTTGCAAGTAATTATTGCATTAACCCCTTTTCTGTAAGGTTTACTGGGCTGGTCGTCTGTCATATCAAATTTTTATTTGCGGGAGCGTTTTATCCCCCCAATTTTCTGGGCTGTTAGTTTATGAATAGGGCCATATACTTTTCCATAGTCTCCCCACGAATACTTTCCCTCTACCCCTTCATACCAATTATTCTCCCTCAAACTATCGTAGTTTTCCCCAAGTTGATAAAGCTCATCAATACTGAGTTTTTTTTATCTGCTTTACATCATCCCCTGCTTTGTACTTATTACCCTTTAATTTATAAAAAAATACATATGTGCGGTTTTCAAAAACATTTCCCTCTTCGTCTATGGCATGTATATCGACATTGATTACGGTACCAATTCGTTGATTGTGGCAATTACCCCCAATTCCTCTTCTAGTTCCCTCAATGCACCCCGTTTTTTATCTTCACCATTCTTCACTCCCCCTCCAAGTAGGCGACTAATTCCTTCGGGATAAAAATTAGGTTTTGATCCTACCAATATGTTTCCCTCCAAATCTTGTACTGCAATTAAAGCAAGTTTTTTTCTATAAAGATTTCCAAACGCTTTTTGGACTTTTATGTTCAACTTTATATAATTCATATCGTTAGATGTTTCACAGAAGCCAACTCAACCAGTTCATATTTTTTGGTTTTGGGATCAAAATCAACGGTGGTTATTGAACATTCGAGAACACCGGCGTCTTTGGCCTTGTCAAAACCCGCAAATTTGGCGTCAAGCTCGGTGTCAGTGAAAACGTTACGCAAAAAATCGGTAATGATTCCACCATGCGTCACAAGGACAACGTGTTCAGGCTTACAATTTTGCAAACCAACTAGCTCTTCCAAACGTTTTCCGGCCCGGCTTGAAGAATCCCCCACTGGTGGCAGCCAATCTCTCTCTTCCGACGCCCTCTCCCACATGGCCAGAAAATCGGCAAAGCTTTGGGTTGGATCATCACCCCAATTCACCCTTTCTTTAAGAAAATCATGAATTACAAAGTCAAGCGCCAGCACTTCGGCTATTTGTTGTGCCGTCTGTTTAGTTCGTAAAATGGGGCTACTGATTATTTTTTTGATGGGGATCGTTTTAAAATATTTTCCGGTCAACTTTGCCTGCAATAGCCCCTTTTCCGTTAAGGGGGGGTCGCCAATTTGTTTGACTTTCTCCCCATGCCGAACCAAGTAAAAACGTTTTTTCATATACAACACCTATCATACACCCTATAATACGTTCATGAATACAAAAAGCACAGTTGAAGAAGAATCGTGGGGCCTTTTGACCAAAGCCCAATTTGACCTGTTTTTGGACCGATTTACCAAGCAGTTTGGCCAGCCCACCCGCTCCAAACGGCTGTCCTTCTCGTTCTGGGACCATAACCGAAACAAAATTGACACCAGAATAAAGATTACCGATGGCCGAGCGGAAATTATACAAAAAGTAGGCACCTGGGAAGGGGTAACCAAGTGGGCCAGAACCGAACAGCGGGTCAGTTTACCTTCAGACACCCAGGAAATCTTCAATGTTTACCAGATATTCCGTGTACTTGTTCCCGGAAAAAACACTTGTCACATTCTCCAACACGACAATTTCCTCTTCAAGCAACCGGGTTTTGAAATCAAACTCACCCACCAGTACGGCAAAACAGACAAATATAACTTTGAAGTGGAAGCCAATAACCAAAAGACCAACCTGGCCCGGATTTTGGACAGCCTGGGACTGACAAAACTGGTGACCGTCACCGATACTAAGTTCTGGGATAAATGGAATGGTGAGTTAAACCTCAAAGACACCGATTTAAGCACTAAACAAATCCAAGATCTTATTAAAAAGCACCTGAGTTAAACTTTATCACGAAAGGCTTGCCTGATAGCTTCTTTAGTTTCTTTGCTTAGTGAGTAATTATCCAAGTCACCCTCTCCCACCCCGCTGGACAATCAACATCTTTTTCCGATCAATAATTATTCCCGCCACAATGATTTTTTGAACAATCGTTTTTTCCATAACTTTTTATTTTACCTTCTTTAGTATCTGTAAATACTCGTCAGGAGTGATTCCCAAGGTACGCAGGTTATTACGGATGATAAAAACTGGCACTTCACGATCAGCAGTAATGATCACCGGCCTGGCTAAACCCACGCGATCATATTAATGGGGGTTAAGTAGGGCATTATCAGGCAACACAAACCGGCATATTAAACACCTCTGTCTGGTGCATAATCACCTGCGGTGGAACCCACTCCTTACGAACACTTTGCCAACCTAAATTACTCAAAACTGTCTCCAGAGTACCTTTACTCACCAATTCCTCGAAAAATATCCCCACCACTTCGTTAAAACGGGTTCTGGCCTCATCTAATGACTTTCCCGATGTCGACAAATCCAAAGCCGGGGTGTAGGCTACAAAAGCCTCCCCCTCCCTAAGGATTGATACCGGCAGACTAACCTGGAAATAGGCACGTGTTTTCTTGTTCACAATCTGGCTCATGTTAATATCTTAACACAAAATGCAAGTCGTGTGTTAAACCACGCATTCTTTGAGGGCTTGGTAGTATTTCAGAAGCTTTTTTAATCTCCCGTTCGGCCAAGACCCGCAAGTCTTGACTAAACTGGGACTTGACTGGGGAAATAGTCTATACTATTATGGAGGTAATATGTTTGTCAGGCATGCGGACATGGCTATCAGCCAGCATTTTACTAAATATCGGGAGATCTTGGTCCTTTTGGGGGCCAGACAGGTGGGCAAAACCACCCTTTTACAGCGTCTCTTCCCAGACGCCCAGTACTTAAACGTTGACAATGATCCGGTCAAAAATAATCTCGAAAGGTATGACCCGGCTGTCTACCAAACCCTTCTCGGTCAGGAAAAACGGATCGTGGTTATTGACGAAATTCACAAAACCACTGATCCCGGTCGGGTAGCCAAAATTATTTACGACCAAATACCGGGGGTCCAATTAATTATTACCGGCTCTTCTTCCTTAGCCATAAAAAATAAGGCCACAGAAAGCCTGGCCGGCAGAAAGATTGATTATCATCTCTACCCTTTAACCATCAGTGAATATCTGGTCCAGCGGGGCCTGGAAAAAGAATTGACCTACCCTCTTTTAAACAAAATCGTCTCCGTCAAAAAAAACCAGATGCCCGTCAAAATTTTTGACTGGGAAGCCCTTCTTGACAATCTTCTCGTTTTTGGCCTTTATCCAGCCACCCTGGCCCACCCTAGTGATCCACTTTATTTAAATAATCTGGTAGACAGTGTTATTTTTAGAGATTTGGTTGAGTTGTCTCTTTTAGAAAACAGAGTCGCCGCTTTATCCCTCCTAAAACTTTTAGCCCACCAAATTGGTTATCTCGTCAACTATTCTGAATTGGCTACCCAATTGGGAATTGACGTCAAAACTGTTCAAAGATATATCTCCATTTTCGAACAAAGCTATCTTATTTTCACCCTTAAGCCCTACTCTACCCGCCAACGGGACGAAATCGCTAAAATGCCTAAGATCTATTTTTACGATAATGGCTTAAGAAATGCTCTCATAAGCAATTTTCAACCCATCAACGATCGAGGTGATAGCGGAGCCTTGTTTGAAAATTTGATCATTGCCGAAATTCAAAAGGAAAATTATTACGGCAATTTTGGCTACCAGTTAAATTTCTGGCGAACCAAGAGTGGGTCAGAAGTGGATCTGGTTTTAAGCCAAAACAACCACCCGACCTTTGCTTGTGAAATAAAAATTCGTGCCAAGAGAACCAATCAAGCTTTTACCAACCGTTACCCCAAAACAAAAAGTATTCTTGTCTCAAAAGAAAGTGTCTTTAGTTAGGCCACCCGTTCTCTCAAGTACTTCCACGCCGGAACAATGTTTATTTGAATATTGTCCGTCACCAGCGCCTCTTCCTGATCCATAGAAATAATTGTTCCCTCAACTAGTAAAAAATTCTTACAAGTTGCAACCAAACCTTTAACCTCACGGCTCCGTGTTTCTTCATCGGCCAAACTGTAAGCTACCTGCAAGGCCCGGACAACCCTTCCTTTATCCATAATTACAAAGTCGCACTCGGTTCCGTTTTGCGTGTAGGCAATTTGCTTGCCTTGCTTGATAAGCTCAAGACCAACGGCAGTCTCGAGCAGTCTCCCCTTATCCTGGCTCAACTTAAAATCCATGGCCACCCCGAACCCCTGATCAATCACATAGCATTTCTTTTGAGACATCTCTGTTTTTACTACAGAATGGGCATATTTAGGGATAAATCTGGCCAGATAAATCGATTCCACATATTCTTGATAGGCGTAAACCGTATCCTTGCCAATTTTGTAACCTTGAGATTTGATTTCATTGTAAATTTTGTGGACACTAAATTCACCGGCGGTACCCCCTATAACTCTTTTACAGAAATATTTTAAAATCTCAACTTGAGAAATTTTATATCTCTCAACTAAATCTCTTAAGACCATCACATTAAAATACTCCTGTAAAATTTTATTTTGGAGCTCCTGATCTTTACCTATCAGCTCAGGAAACCCACCTTGTTGTAAAAATTGTTCAAAAAGAAGTACCAGTTTTGCTTTGCCAACACTTGTTTGAGAGTTAATTTTCGGTTCTAAAACGTTAACAAATTCCCCAAAAGACAGAGGGTATACTTCAAAAGTGACCGTTCTTCCTCTTAAAGCACTGGCAATCTCCTTTGAAAGAAGGGTTGAGTTTGAACCGGTGATAAAAATGTGGCTACTGATCGAACGGTAAAGCCGGTCTATAAATTTCTCCCAGCCGGCAACTTCCTGAATTTCGTCAAAGAAAAAATAACATTTCGAAATATCCAAATCGGGGTAAAGTTCACGATAGGCTTGCAAAATAAAGTCAAGATCGTCGGTTGTCAGCCTTAACCGTTCATCCTCAAAATTAAGATATAAAATGTACTCCGGTGGCAACCCCCCGTTCCTTAATCTTTTCATCAAATTAAATAAATGGTAAGTTTTCCCACTTCGACGAACTCCAGATAAAGTGATAATCTTCCCGCTTTCCAGAGGTATTTCCAGGGTTCTTTGCCACAAATCGGGCAGACTTCGAGCCTGGTTGTCCGAAATGATGGTCTTTAGGAGCTCTTTTTGGTTCATATTAAATATCCCTACTACAAGGAAAGTTTACCCCAAAAGTTTCCTTCTGTCAAGGAAACTTACTCTATCTTCCCCACATACTCCCCTGACTTGGGAAAGCTGAGGCTAATAATTTCATATTAACCAGAAGTTGTGATCGAGTGATATAATTCAGCAATTTAAAATGAGTAAAGAGGGATATTTAGCCTGCGCTGAAACATTCATTGCCCACAGAATCAATTATTATGGCGATACCAGCATTGTAGACCCCCAGTCCCATCCCGATTTTGAAACCTTAAAAAACTGTTTTGTGGGTAACAAACCTGATATTGTAATTACCACAGCGACCCACAACAGAAAAGTAAATTTGGAAACCATACACAAAAACCTGACTGACCAAAAAGGAAGATTGAATTGGTCCTGGTTGGTCATAGACAACTTATCAACCGACGGAACAGTAGGCTATTTAGAGTCTCTTAAAGATGACAGATTATTTGTTATCAACTCCCCTTCTCCCATAAAATGTGCTTATCCCGTCAGAAACATGGGTCTGGATTTTCTATCCTATGCCTACAAAACTGGTGCAACTAAATTTCCGTGGATTAGCGTGGTTGATTCCGATGATTATCTTCACAACGAATATTCACTCCATGAAATGCTGAAAATTCGGAATAGCGCATCGGGAAAAAGACGTGGGTTATTTTTGGTACACGGATATTCCGACACAATTATTAAATATTCTGATAAAACAATGGAACATGTAGCTAACCCTCGCGACACTTCAAGTAGTTTTCCTATTGTCGAGAATTTAAGAGAAACATTTTACAAGGGACTTAACATATTAGCGGGGGCTTTCCCTATTGAATTGCTTTCGTGGCTTAGATACCCAGAAGAAAGATCATTCGAAGATGGAGGTTTTAATGAAAAACTAATGCTTCAAGCTCAGAAGCAAAAGGGTTGTTGGTATGGAGAACAATATCCGGTCACAGTCAAGGTATTTCACCGAGAAAGCATGTCTGGAATCAACAATCAAATGGGTGATACAGCAAAACAAGATAGAGTCGGTCCATACGAAGTAACTGGCATACGGGCAGACATTGTTTCATACTACAGAAAATTAATGGATTGGTTTACCCGAGAACAACTATGAAAATTTTATTTGCCAACGGAAGACAAACCTACCCTCTTTTCCGTGGTGGGGATGGAGTTTCAATTCATGAAATATTAACACAGCTCAGTCAAGATGGTCACGAGGTAACTGTACTTGGTAAAATTAATCCAATAACACAACCACCAACATCCATCACGGAAGTTTTTAATAAGCTCATAAAACTATCTATCAGGATAAACAAACAGAAACATAGTCTTCTTTATCAAGTTGGAAACTATAAAGCTATCATGAGCGAATCCGACTTTTTTGAGACAGATCTAAAAAATTACTTAGGGAAGAACAAACCAGACATCGTATTAACTCAACTTGAGGATTCTCATAAAGTAATTAATATCTGCCATTCAATAGGTGTTAAATCCATTTGTTTTATCCACGACCACGATCCGCTTAACTTTCAGGTTTTAAACATTAGTCATAAGACAAACGCAATTATTTTTAACTCGAAAAATACCCATCGTCATTTTGGTCAATTTTGTAAGTGCTTAAATAAAGTGATTTATCCGGGAGTCAATTTTCAAAACTACATTACAAACAAATCTCACAACAAATACCTTCTTTTCATAAATCCAATAAACATAAAGGGGGCGCAAATTGTAAACTTTTTAATTAACAAATTCCCCCAAGAAAATTTTATGATCGTAAAAGGCTGGAAACCAATGGAATTTAAACTTAATAACCGAAAAAACATTAAAGTTGTTGAAAGATCTCTTGATATGAAATCGGTGTATTCAGAGACAAAATTACTTCTTGTTCCCTCTCAATGGGAAGAGGCTTTCGGAAGAATTATCCCTGAAGCGGGTATTAATAAAATTCCTTCGTTATCCAGTAAAATTGGTGGGGTACCAGAAGCTGTCGGTAGGGGTGGTATGTTAGTTGATGATTTTGCCAATCCAGAAGCTTGGGAAAACAGTCTCAAAGAATTAATAACTGATAATGTTTTATTAGACAAACTGGGAAAATCAGCGTACACGCAAGCAAAAAAATTTGATTTTAACCGGCAATATCAAAAGTTAATTGACACCATCAACGCTATATATTCTTCTTGAATAGTCTAAACTTAAAATCTGCTTGACTCGAAAAAAAGTGTTTTTCCTGCCTAACTCGTTAATAACCCAGTTTAAATTACCACGTAAGGCGGAATCGACTTTTGCCAGTAATCCTTTTGCATTAGCAACAAATTCATCCGTAGTTGGGCTATCTGAAAACGATTTTGCAATAGATATTAAAACATCTTGTACTTCCTCCGCTTTGGAATAATCGATACTTAAAGCTCGTGCTATTACAGGTGTGTTGTAACTTAAAAACCTGTCTAAATTTCTCGTCCTAACATCCGAATCAAACAATGCGTTTCTTAACATAAGGATCGTAAGTGATTTCAAAGTCTCATTTGATCTCCACGGCAAGGATGTTCCAACGGACAGTAGATCAACCCTATCGTCGTGGGCTACGATAGCCTTATTATCCAAAATATAACCCATATCCAACCCAAGTTCCCGTAAAGATAAAAAGAAGGGCACATTTTGCCAAACAACGAAATCTTTCAGCCATGGCGTGTGTTCGGGATTATGGGTTGCTATCTCGTCGATTGCCTTTCTTCTCAGCATAAAAGCACCCCTCATCATTGTTGATCTCATTAAGTCATTCTCCCTAACCCATATTTCTTCACCAATTTCCCCGGGCATATGAGTTTTTCTTCTTGTGGCCGAATTTGTCCCTATATCTCTATATAATTCAACCTCTTGGCAGTAATCATCAACATTAGTACCAATCATAACTGGAGCAATAGCATTAATACTCGAGTCGTTATCAAGCCGGTTTGATAAAGCAAAAAGTGTATCTTCCGATGAATAGATGTCTCCATCCCAAATAGCTATTTTTTGCGAATCCCCCACAACTTCTGCAACGGCTTTGTTTCTTGCAGTTGACTGTATCATTCGGGCATCGTGATAGTAAATAATTGATTCAACGTTAGTGGGAATATTGGCAACCTGCTCGTGAGCTTTTTCTGGGTTAATCGAATTATCCATTACAATTAGCCTCACCATGTTACTAACTTGTGAGGTGGCACTAACCAAAAAACTCAACGATTTTCTGAATTTGTCAGGTCTATCCATTGTCGCCAAGACAACAGATAATTCTGGATTCCCGGGGTTAAATAACAGTTGGGTTACTTTTGATCCTACCTCCACCAAACTATCGAGGTTACCAAAATTTTTCCTTCCATCAATAATGCTTGTTTGGTAATGTATCTGCCTTACAACCTCCGGATTTAGTTCCAAGCTCATTTGCGGTGAATTTTATCACCTTTTTGGCAAAATCATATTCATTCGAACTTTTAGATATTTTATTCATCTTAAGAGAAAGCTTTAAAAAATCATTTGTGATTTCCAGTATTTTACTGTCTTGAATAGAAAAAGAAAGGTAACTGGAATAGTCAACATTAGCCCCATCCAAACCCATATAATCCTGCAAAGAAATGTTTAGTCTTGGTTTACCATCAAGGGATTCAAGTTTTAGTTTAAGCAACATCTCAAAAGAGGCCTCATAAAATTTATAAGCAGCCCAAAACATGTTTCTTTTACAGTATTTAACCATTCTGGTTACCCCAATCAGGTAGTCATAAAAAAAACGCAAATTTTCGTCAAATGGAAAGTTGATTGGCTTATATATTTTTTTGTCAAAAACAACCCTTAAGTCAAGTTTTTGATAAAAAGGGATGTTTTTCCACATAATCGTATAGACCGCCTCTTTCGACGTCTCCTGAATAGGTAAAGCAATATAATAATCATCAATCCGAGTCAAAACACTTGGTAATAAATTTAATAATTTTTTGGGTTTATCGGTTTTAACTATTAAATCAATGTCAGAGTATATGTCCGATTTACCGTCACTTAAGGATCCGTAAGTCGAAACTTCTGTAATATTTTTATTGGATCTAAAAACAGTAATTGTTTTTTTGACTAAATCACCATTATTCATAACGGTATGATGCCATATTAACATCCCAAGTATTTAAACAAAACCACACAGTACCTGGGTGAGCTTACACTATCTTCCCCACATACTCCCCTGACTTGGGAAAGCCAAGGTCAAAATCCTTCAATAACTTTGGGGACAGAGTTTTGGGCATAAGATTATCCGGCAAATTATCAATATCCAGCCAGGTCAACCAGACATCACCCTGGGGGTGCTGTGGGTCTTTTCTTCCTTCCAGCCCCTCCGCCTTATTAATACTCCCCACAATAAACAGCTCCACACCATGCTCACTAAATTCAGGCAAGATAAAATCGCGAATGTATTGCACCTGTCCAAACTTAAGGGTAACCCCATCCCCACACTCTTCCCTGACTTCCCTTTCACTGGCTTCCTTGATTGTCTCGCCATACTCCACATGACCGCCAATATAGTGGTAAAAGTCACCCTTCTGCCGGTACTGGACCAACACTTTCCGGTTATTGATGATGATTAACCTGACCCGGACGTTAATTTTGCTGCCTTTTTTCATTTGATTAAGTTTGATTTCGGCACCAAGTGATCAATTACCGCTTTATAATTTTGGTACTGGCCGGGAAAAACTAGGTACTTGGATAAGGGAGGGTCGCCAATTTGTTTGACTTTCTCCCCATGCCGAACCAAGTAAAAACGTTTTTTCATATACTTATAACTATATGTCTATAGCAAATGCGCCATCTTTCCTTTCTTGATCTCTTTCTTGATAGATTTAAACAACCCATCTACTAATCCTTGTATTACCTCCTTGGGAATATATGGTTTTTTTCTGGTCATTTTCCTGAAAGCTGGTAGTAGGTAGCTTTCCCTTTTCCTTTTCTCTCAATCAAACCCAAATCGATCAGTTTTTGCAAATCCAATGCCCGGGTTGGTCTGGCCCTCCCCACTAACTTGGCATAGTCACTATCCTTAATAAACCCCTTGACCTCTATCATCTTTAAGATTTTTCGGTGGTAGTCTTTGATCTCACTTTGAGGATTGACGGCTATTTTGGGCAGGAGTTTTTGGACCCTCAAAAGCTCGTCAATAATGCCCTCACTAAAATATTCTAGCCAAGGAGTAAAATCAATCTTTTTTAAAATCTCGTAATAGTCACCCTGCTCGCCAACCTTCTCAAAGTAGTGGCTGACATTCTGATTGTAATAATTTTCAAAACTAAACAGGTTAAAGGTGTTTAGTCCCATTTGGGTTAAAAGAACCTTGGTGGCCAACCTGGCCGTTCTACCGTTTCCATCAATAAATGGGTGAATCAATACCATCTGCTTATGAAAAATCCCCGCCAAAATTAAGTTATCAATCCGGTCGTGGCTGTCAGTAATAAAATCTACCAAATCCGTTATTAACAATTTAACCTGATTCACATCTGGAGGAAGATACACCACCCCACCGGTACGAGGATCATTAACTACCACTGGGTTTTGCCTTATACCTCCCACTTCAGACTCCAACAGTAAATCCTTCATCACCAGTTTATGGATCTGAAGGATCAGATTCAAAGATAAGCCAACATTCTTCTTTTTAAGTATTTTAGCTAAATATTCCAAGGCCTGATTATAATTAAGAATCTCTTTTTCACTCTGTCGGATGTTGGTGGGAGTAGATTTTAGGATTTTTTTGACTTCTGTAAGAGGCAGGTGGTTTCCTTCAATGCTATTTGAAGCATAGCTGGACACTTCCCGAGCCGTTCGTTCCATTTCAAAGAGGACAACTTTGGGAAAACGTCGGTTATTAAGCTCACCAACCAGCCTATTGATGCGCTTAATATTGGCTAAAAGTTGGTCAGTAATGGTGTAGGTGGGAGCAAACATCTTAGACGTATTTTAGACGATTGATAGACGATTGTCAACTAGGCTACCCGTTCTTTGAGGGCTTGGTATACCCACCTAACTCCAGTTTGCAACTTTTATGTTGGCAACAGTTGAAAATTATCAGTTAAAAGTGTGTCTAGTTCTGGTTTATATTTAGACAGGTTTCTGAAAAAAGTTAGTGTT
>Ga0208375_1002772_pt1 | contig 15810 bp, 17 predicted proteins | sample RifOxyD1_FD_184038 | JGI IMG/M metagenome (GOLD analysis project Ga0208375, IMG submission 184038) | Soil microbial communities from Rifle, Colorado - Rifle Oxygen_injection D1 (SPAdes) | ecosystem: Environmental > Terrestrial > Deep subsurface > Rock core/Sediment | place: Rifle, Colorado... | reverse complement strand
CGAGTTTGTGTTCTCGAATCTGGCAGTCCGTTCGAAGATCAGAGCTTCGCAGAGAGTGGAGACCCCCTCCTGTCTCGCTTTCAAGATGATCATTCTTATCGGCTTACCGAGTGCTCGCAGTTGTTTGATCCTGTCGTGGATCATGGTCTGTGCGGTATTCAGGTGTAAAAGAACTGTCTGCTGATTTTTGGTTTTTATTGATAAGCAGTACTCGATGAAGGTTTGCGGATCAGCATCACAAATCCTCATCACTTCGGTGATGTCTTTAACCATCTGGAGGGGGCTTTTCTCTGGCTTTGCGGAGGATTTGTTCATAGCTTATGTCTGTGCCAAACAGTCCATCACGATCGAACGTCTGCTTGGGACTACCGTGTACACGGTCGTGCATTTCTTTGACGGCACGAAATTTAACGTTATCGTCGGGACTTCCCATGAGGGCAACGAGCATGTTGGAAGCGGTGTGTATGTTCCTCTTGAGGATTTGGTTCGATTCACTGAGCCGAAGCTCATTCTGCTCGTCGGCATAGGTGTCGTATTCCTCTCGCAGTGGCCCCTCACTCCGAAACCAGCCCTTGATCGTGTTGAGTGGCGTTTTGGTTTTCTTGGAGATTGCCTCATATGATTCACCCTCATACTTGAGTCGTATGGCTTCCTGACACTTCGCACTTTTTATTTCAACAGTTTTTGCCATTTTAGTGTTGTTTAGTGTCATTAAGTGTCAGTAAAAATCGACCACAAATCTCCGCAATCGCCTCACTGTCGGTCATCTTTTCGGACTTGGTTGACGCAGAAAGTGCTTCATCTACAGCGTTTTTCTGCGGATTGGTCACGTTGAAGCTTATAAGAGCAATGGTTTCTCTCTGCGAATTTACGTCTTTCACCGCCTTGGACACTTTTACACCCTTGGTTTTGGCAAAAGCGGTCACGGTGGCGATGAATTCGTCGGCCGACGCTTCCGGGTCTTTGTCGACGATAAAGTTCAGTACGACAAAGTTTTCTCTCTCGGCTTTCTTAAGCTCGACCATTTTCTTTTCGATCTCGTCTTTCACGAGGTCGAGTGCGTCTTTAACATTCACATCCTCCTCGCCGAGATTACTTGCGATCTCTTTTATCGAGTAACCATTCTGCGTCAGCTCGTATGCGAGCTTGCCGAGTTTGATCTGTTGGTTGGACCCGTGAATGTTATCGGTCAAACCGTAGAGCTTGGCTTCGTCCTCACTTTTGAATTCGTGGACGTTCGCTTCGATCTCTGTGTTGCCGAGTTCACCGAGCACTTTCCATGTGTGGTAACCACCGACGATGACATAACCATCTTTTACTTTCATGTCCGGCCAAGTGCAGATTTGGATCGGCTTAGTTTGTCCGAACTTTGAGATTGCTTTTTTGAGCGACGCAAATTGGCGTGCGTTCATCTCGTTTGGATTCCAAGAGTTCGGAACGCATTCCTTAATTTTCACCGTCTTGATTTGTGCTGTTGGTTTTGTCATATGGTTACGATCATGTACTCGATGTTGTCGCTCTGGCCTCGACCTCCGGCGTTTGATACCGACCACTTGTGATCGAGCATCTGTATTTCTGCTTTGCGGTGCTTCTGCACCATTGCCAGAAGTTTGTCCGGCTTCACTCCCACGTCCTCTTTGTTCTGGCCGAGGGAGATAATCCATTGCGGAATGTGTTTTGCCGACTCGAACATCCGCTCTAGAAATTCATCGGCATCTTTGTTGGAGAAGGGGCTGGGTTTGTTGTCGAGTTTTTCTCCGGCGAGGATGTTGTCCAAGATCCCATACTCAACCTCGTAGGAAGAAGAGCCAGGATAAGGAGGATCAAAATAAACAACATCACCAGTAACTTTCTTGAGAAAGTCGAACACGTCTTTTTGGTGTATTTCATTGTCTTGATGGTTATCAAAAACGCCATGATTAATTTCGTCTTTTAATTTTTCCAAAGTCATCATCGGATTTTGGATCATGCGGAGGTTTTTCGGGGCATGAGACTTGGACCGGAGCGGCCACTCCCATTTGCGAGCTTCGAGATCGAGCGTATCTCTGGTATGCGTGAACTTTCCGAATTGTCTGCAGGACAAAATAAACTTTATGAGGAGATGTAGGAGGAGGTGCCGCTTGGTTTCGTTCTCGACGGCTCGTGCATTCACGATCGCATTGTCGAGGAAGTCTGCGATCCTGCTGGTGAATACTTTCGGGCAGTAATTCTTGCGGATAAAGCCGTCGTGTTTTGCTTTGAGGAAGAGTCTCGCCAAGTCCTCGGTCTCAAGCTTCACGCTGTTGTTTGAGATAAGAGCTCGGCCGATGATTACGGATCGGAATGCAATGTCGTTTGCAATAACTTTATATCCTTTTGCTTTTGCGTAGAGACTTACTGATCCGCCTCCGAGAAATGCGTCAATGAAAACTCCCTCCGTCTTTTTGATCGGCTTAAAAATATACTTGACCAGCTTTCGCTTGCCGCCGAAGTAACTTGGTAATGATTGAAATTTACTAAACATAAATATTATTTGTTCCAGCTCTCCGACACTCCTACATCCGCTGTGAAATTTTTTTATGTACACGAGACCCGTGAGTCGCGTGCAGTGTGAGGTCGATCACAGCTGGTGGATGTTCGACCCGGAGGAGTATCAGAGAGCTGGAAACAATCGGATAACGAAAAAGAGCTCGCGATCGTTCACCGTTGGGTGATTGATCGCGAGCTCTTAGACTCGGAATACCATTCAGGATGCCCCTTGAGGCATAAGTTATTCGATTGTGAATTTATTATAGCATCCAGCAGAAAGTTTCCACAAGCATGCACCCCTGTGCATAAACTCTACAGAGGAAGATCGTCAACGTCGTATCCGAGTTCCTCCATGCGAGAAAGTGCTTCATCCGGATCACCGTTTGTTAGTTCATCAGCAAGATCCTCGAGCAAGCCGTCTTCATCGACTTTTTGTCTTACCTCATCATTTTCTGGATCGCTGTTCATGTTGATATTATGCCACTAAGTGTCAATTTCTGGCAAAAACCCTTATTTTCTGTGTCTTTACGTCGCTCACAGGGCTGGGGCTTGCATTTACTCATATAATCCCATATAATCACATACATAACGTATATGAGCAAAATTATGAACGACATCACTCAAAAGTTTGATCTCCGGATCAAAAACCCAGAGCCACACATCGTCGCCCTCTTGGCGGAGATCGATGGTATTCGAGGTGAATTTAAGTCGGGTCTGCGAATGACCCCACAAGCGATCACTAGCTTGAAGCAGTCGGTGCTTATTACCTCTGCTGGTGCGTCCACTCGTATCGAGGGTGCAAAGCTCACCGATGAAGAAGTTGAGAAGGTCATGCAGGGTCTTGCGGTCTCTAAGTTTGCGGATCGTGACACACAGGAGGTGCAGGGCTATCTTGAAGTGCTTCAGAATGTTTTCGATTCTTTCCAAACTCTACCACTTCGAGAGAGCGTGATCACGTCACTCCACAATCAGCTTCTCAAATACTCCAATAAGGACGACACGCATCGTGGCGGTTACAAAAAGAAAGAGAACACCGTCGGCGTACTTGGACCGGATGGCAGAGTGGCGCAAATTATGTTCGAAACCACACCGGCATTTCTTACAGCAAAGGAAATGCAGGAGCTTGTTGATTGGACAACGGATGCTTTCGAGAAGAACCGCTTCCACCCCTTGCTTCTTATCGCAAATTTCGTAGTTGAGTTTCTAAAAATCCACCCATTTGAAGACGGCAATGGGCGTCTTTCCCGTGTGCTTACAAATCTTTTGCTACTTCGATCCGGATACCAGTTCGTTCAGTATGTCTCGCATGAGCAGATCGTCGAGCGACGCAAGGATGAGTATTATCTGGCACTCCGCAAATCTCAAGAAACGTTTAAGACCGAACACGACACCATTGTGCCGTGGCTCAATTTCTTTTTGTCAGTCGTGAAAGAGCAGGCAACGAAGGCTCTCTCGTATTTACAGGACGAAAAAGTTGAGGACACTCTTTCTCCAAAACAATATGAGGTCTGGAAATATCTCTCATCTGTCGGTGAAGCCGCTCCCGGTGATATTGCCAAAGCTACTGGTGTTGTCGGAGTTACGGTTAGTCAGGCACTGGAACGACTTATAGAGCTCGGATTGGTCAAGCGTGTCGGACGTGGCCGAGGAACGAGATACGTCAAATTATAAACTAACCTTAAATTGGAAATCGCCTATGAAAAACGTTGAACACAAAAATGATGACGGAAAACGTTATCTCAAGAAATATGAGATCGTTGAGACCGATGTAGAGCTTCCGATTCAGGGTCAAGTTCGTGATCCGGAAGACCTGTATAAATTCCTCAAAGATTTGGAAGACGAAACAGTTTCCAAAGTCATCGGAATTTATCTCGATGATAAAAACCTATTCCTCGGACATCAGGTCTTTCTTGGTTCCTCCCCCAAGAATTTCGACACCCAGATGCTCTGGCACTACTACTCTCTATTCCTCGCCAAGAAATTCATGATCCTCATCAATCATCCCGGATCGACTGATCCGACTCCGGATGAGGCCGATAAAAAACTTATGCGAGCACTGCAGGCAGACTCGCAGGTTTTGTCGTACAAACCATTCTTTGCAGACTTTATTATCGTTGCGAAGAAGTCGTACTTCAGCATGGCAACGAATGACGGCACTGCATGTCACTGCGGTCATCAGGAATACATTCAGGCGTAACTTACAGATATGGCGTTCAATGAATTAAACACAACCGAACACTACATCTTGAACGAACTTACCGGTACATCGCCGGAGGTGCTTCAGGATGCAAACTATCGCGCTCCGGAGAGTGCTTTTCAGGCTGGCATAGGATCATGGCAATACGTTCCGGCCGTACAACTCAAACGTGATCCCTCAAATCCGGTAGTGGATTCACTCGTTATCGACGCGTTGGTTCGTCTCAATCCAGATATTGCATCAGAGCCAAGTAAGGCAGAGGAAGTCTTGCATAAATTACGTGCTATTTTCCTCTCTGTTGGCACTTCCGGTTTGGTGCGAGCCAATGAAGAACTTTCTGCATGGCTTCGCAGTGAGAAAAGCATGCCTTTCGGTGAGAACAATGAGCACGTTACGATCAATCTCATTGATTTTGATAATCTTGAAAATAATACTTACCTCGCTACCAATCAATACACAGTGCAAGGCAGGGCTGAAAAGCGTCCCGACCTTGTAATGCTGGTCAATGGTATTCCTCTCGTCGTTGGAGAGTTTAAGACACCGGTACGGCCGGCCATCTCTTGGCTTGATGGTGCGATCGACATTCACGACGACTATGAAAACACGATCCCTCAACTTTTCGTGCCTAACGTATTTGTTTTCGCAACGGAGGGCAAGACGTTCCGATATGGATCAATTCGTATGCCGCTCGAGCTGTGGGGGCCTTGGCGAGATTCTGTCGGCCGTGCCGCAGGTCTATCTGAAATAAAGCAGGCACTCGGTGTACTTAAGCCGTCGGTCGTTTTGGATATGCTCCAAAACTTTACATTGTTTGCGACTGATAAAAGAAAACAGCGAATGAAGATTATTGCTCGATACCAACAATTGGAGGGAGCGAATCTTATCGTTGAACGTGTAAAGAATGGTTACCCAAAGAAAGGTCTTATCTGGCATTTTCAGGGGTCTGGAAAATCTCTCTTGATGGTCTTTGCGGCTCAAAAACTTCGACGCGATCAGGAACTCAAAAGTCCGACTGTTATCGTTGTTGTCGATCGTATTGATCTGGATACTCAAATCACTGGCACATTTAATGCTACGGAGATTCCGAACGTGGTATCTACCGACAAACGTTCCGATCTGCAGGAAATGTTGAGCAAGGACACGCGCAAAATTATCGTCACTACCATTTTCAAATTTGCTGAAGCACCGGGTATCTTGAACGACCGGGAGAATATCATTGCACTTGTCGACGAGGCGCACCGCACTCAAGAGGGTGACCTCGGTCGCAAAATGCGAGAGGCTCTGCCAAACGCCTTTCTCTTCGGTCTCACCGGGACGCCAATAAACCGAGCAGAACGTAATACATTTTGGGCATTCGGCGCAGATGAAGATGATCAGGGGTATATGACCCGGTACACATTCCAAGATTCCATTCGAGATAAAGCCACTCTCCCTCTCCACTTCGAACCACGCTTAGTTGACGTCCACGTAGAGCGCGATCTTATCGACGCCGAGTTTGATCAAATGACCGATCATCTTTCGGAAGAGGATCGTCAGAACCTTGTTAAAGAAGCGGCAAAAATGTCTGCGTTCTTAAAATCTCCGGCTCGTGTCGAGATGATCGTCAAAGACATCGTGAAGCACTTCCAAGAAAAAGTTGACCCACAGGGATTCAAGGCTCAAATCGTTACTCCCGATCGCTATGCTTGCGATCAGTACAAAAAAGAGTTGGATAAAATATTATCCCCGGAGGCCAGTGCAGTTGTGATCTCTACCGGGGGCAAGGGAGAGGAAGATACCATGCTCAAAGAGAGATACGAGATGAGCAAGGCTGAACAGGAGAAGCTTCTCGATAACTTTAGGGACCCGGAACATCCGCTCAAATTCCTGATCGTAACAGCAAAACTTTTGACCGGCTTCGATGCGCCGATTCTGCAGTGCATGTATCTCGATAAGGCTCTCAAAGATCACAACCTCCTACAAGCGATCTGTCGTACCAACCGTGTCTACAAGGACAAAGCGTATGGGTTGATCGTCGACTATTTCGGTGTATTCGATAACGTGGCAAAGGCTCTTGAATTCGACGATGCCAGTGTTCGCTACATCATTACCAATATCAACGAACTTAAAGGTCAGTTAGAGGAGGCAATCAATACTTGCCTCGACCATTTTCCCGGCATCGATCGCTCTCAAGGTGGCTACGAGGGTCTTTTGCTTGCACAGGATTGTCTGAACACGAACGAGAAGCGTGATGCTTTCGCCTCTGACTACACCGTAGTGGGCAATATGTGGGAGGCGTTATCTCCTGATCCGATTCTCAATAAGTTCCAGAAGGAGTACACGTGGCTCACACAGGTGTACGAGTCTATGCGGCCACCGTCCGGAGACACTGGACGCTTGCTGTGGCATGCACTGGGAGCTCAAACCATGAAGCTCATTCACGAGCATATTCAGGTCAAAGGGGTAAATACCAAACTTGAGGAGATCGTTCTCGATGCAGAGGTCATCGAGGACATCATGCAGAGCGCAGACAAAAAGAAAGCAAAGCTCATCGAGGTAGAAATCACCAAACGTCTACTTCGGCACAAAGGTGATCCAAAGTTCATTGCTCTTGGTGAACGACTTGAGGAGCTGAGGGATAAGGCAGAGCGAGGACTTATCAACAGCGTGGAGTTTCTGAAAGACCTTATCCAGTTGGCAAAGGAAACGGTACAGGCTGAAAACGAGATTGATGCGAGCGCACAAAAGGCGGGAGCAAAAACGGCTCTTACCGAGCTATTCCTAGAATTGAAAACGGATCAGACGCCGGCGATCGTAGAGCGTATCGTGAACGACATCGACGAGATCGTGAAAGTCGTTCGATTCCCTGGCTGGCAGAGCACCGCGGCCGGCGAGCGTGAAGTAAAACAAGCTCTCCGCAAGACTCTCTACAAATACGCTTTGCACAAGGATAACGCCCTGTTTGATAAGGCCTACGAGTATATAAGGCAATATTACTAAATGAGTAGCTGGTTTAGGATCGCCGAGCGCATTGCGATCGCTTGGTGAATTGAGCTAGATAGCTGATTTCCTATTGCAGAGAGTTGGGAAAGATTTTCCAGAATCCTCTCCTGTTCTTTGATATCGGGAGCGTAAACTTTATACTCGGAGACGATCTTATGGGATATGCGAGGCATTTTAGTGCCGAATCCTCTGGAGACTGCGTAATGGATGAAGTCGTCCGAGTGCAGGTAGTGGAGCATGTACTCAAGATTTATTCCCGGCATGGCATCGTAAACCAGAAGTTCGGTCGTGCAGACTCCGTCAAAGGTTGCGATGATGGCTTTATCCAAGTTTGGTCGTAGTTTGCTGTAAAGAAGCTGTCCACTCTTAAAGACATTACAGGTTGACTTGGCTTGCTTCGCGTCCACGTATAACTCTGAGGTGAAAATTCCGGACTCAATCTGCTCAAGACCCAGATACTTCTCAAATTTGTGAGGGTAGGCGCTCTTTATTTTTGATAGTTTTAGACATTCACCCAACGGCTTCTGATCTTTCTCTATTCGTGTAAGTTCTGCAAAAACTGCCTTCCTTGTCAGGTTGAGCTTGTCCATTGCCGTTCGATACTTTTCCTCGGATTGATCTAAGGCTTTCAGGAATTCTGATATCTTTTCTTGGACCGGTCGAGGCGGTAAGCGAAACTTTTGACGTTCGAGTATTTTCCACTTAATGGTAGGAGAAAGTGATCCCTCGGATATTTCGACGGCTCGATTCATAAATACGTCCGAGTGCATAAAGAAGGGTAGAAAATCTGGATCAATATTTTCCAGATTAGCGCGGATCACCATTGCATGTGCAGAGCAAATTCCATCAAATTCTGCGACAGCCGCTTTACGCTGGTAGGCGCGGCGTTTCCCAAAAATGATATCTCCTTTGTACACTCGTAACTTTGTTCCTTTCACATCAGCAGGAGCACCCCAGCGGCGTATGTGTATTGAGTCAGAATCTAAATGTTCTAGCCCAACGTAGATTTCTGCATTTGCATCATTCGGATCGACCCGTTCTGAGATATTTTTTGCAATATCGCCAAACTTAACCATCTCCCATTCTGAGTGGTTTGTGGTATGGAAAATATTTTTGATTTGAGTGTCTAAGGTTTTCATAATTTTTTACTCTCCAGTGTGTCGAGAAGTTTCTTTGTACTCTGCTTTAATTCCGAACTCGTATTAAGCCAAGCGCCAACTACATCGTGAATCTTTTTTTCTCCGTTTCCGTTATTTGTTCCACTGACGTAAAGCGGGATGTTGAGATTTGAATTGTTTGTAAGAATCGTGGAGTCAGCAACAATCTTTGCAAGCCCAGGAATATTTTTAAAGTCCTTGTACGCTTTATAAATCTTTTCAATATGACTATCCTCTAGAAAAGAGGAAGCGTTTTGTCGCGTCACTTCTTTAACAGCATTAATAAATAAAATCTTACCCTTACGTTCTGTCGGCTTATTCCATCGGCATACCAACAAGCAGGCTTCCATCGGGGAGTTATAAAACAAGTTGGGGCCTAGACCAATCACAGCCTCAATAATATCGTCTTTGATCATTTTTTCTCGGAAAATTTGCTCGGTATCTCGGAACAAGACCCCATGTGGCCAAAGGACGATGCTTCGACCATGTTTTTTATTAAGACTTTTCAAAATATGCTGTTGGAAAGCATAGTCAGCGCATCCTTGTGGAGGAGTGCCGTAAATATTCCGCCCGTACGGGTCGCTTGTCCACGCATCACGATTCCAGCGTTTAACGGAATAGGGCGGATTGGCAAGAATCACATCAAAGGTTTTAAGTTTGTCGTTCTCCAAAAACTTTGGCTCGGAGAGCGTGTTGCCTCGCATGATCTGAAAGTCCTCGATACCATGTAAGAACATGTTCATTCGTGCGATCGAGGAGGTCATCAGGTTTAATTCTTGTCCATAGAGTTTGAGAGTGCGGTGCTCTTTGCCTTTTTCTTTCAAGTGATTAACGCAGTTTAGTAGAAGGCCTCCTGATCCACAGGTAGGGTCGTAGACACTCTCACCTGGCTGCGGATTCATGATGAGAGTCATCAGATGCACTACGGTACGATTGGTATAAAACTCTGCGGCAGTATGGCCACTGTCATCGGCAAACTTCTTGATAAGAAATTCATAGGCGTTGCCAAGTTCATCGTTTGGCACGTTTGCAATACTCAAACTTTCCTCCGAGAAGTGTTCTAGCAAGTCTGTCAGAATTTCATCGGAGAGACGTTCCTTGTTCGTCCAAGAAGCGTCGCCGAAGATCCCGAAGAGTTTGTCCTCGTTGGCGTTTTCTATTTTCCGGAGTGCTTTCTGTAGAGCATCGCCGACATTTACCGTTACTTGCCGCACATCATGCCAGTGAGCCCCCTTGGGGACTTGGAAGCGATGGTTTTCGGCAAACTTGGCATACTCTTTGTCGCCTCCAGATTCATCCATCGCTTTCTGGTACTCCTCATCATAAACATCACAAATACGCTTATAAAAAAGCAACGGGAATATGTATTGCTTGTAGTCACCGGCATCAATGACTCCACGTAAGAGCGTCGCCGCTCCCCAGAGGTATCTTTCTAAATCGTGTTGCTTAATTGCCATAGTTATTTTGGAATCAGTGAAAAGTCTTGGAGAATTTTCTTGAGATGATCCTCTGACTCCCAGACATCCTCAAGCGACTTCTTAAGGTCTGCCGTGGCTTCTTGCACGGATAGAAGAGAAGTCTGAGAAGTCTTGCCCACATATAGGGAGATACTTAGATTCCAGTCCTGTGCGGCGATATCCTTAAGAGTCGATATCTTTACATGATCCTTGATATTTTTGAAGTCTGCATACCAAGAGTAAATTTGGTCAGCATGCTCTTTTTCGAGATAGTTCTGCGCTCGTCCAACTTTGATTTGATCGGAGGCATCGATAAACAAAACCCTGCCTTCTTTGCTATCAGGCTTATTAGCTCGAAATACCAATATACATGCGGCCAGCGTTGCGCCGTAGAAGATGTTTGGACCCAGTCCTATGACCGCCTCAAGCACATCTGATTCGATAATTTTCTTGCGAATCTGACCCTCTTTTCCTTTCCGAAACAGAGCTCCGTGTGGGAGGACGACTGCAATGCGTCCTCGAGGATACGACATCGACTTGATCATGTGTTGCACCCACGCAAAGTCTCCATAGCCAGTCGGTGGTACACCGGCAAAGTTTCTACCGAATGGATCGTTTATCCATAGATCGTCGCCCCACTTCTTGAGCGAGAATGGAGGATTGGCAATAACACAGTCAAAGGTCGCAAGCTTATCGCCGTCATAATAGGCAGGACTACGGAGCGTGTCGCCGCGCTGAATATGGAAGTCCTCCACGTCGTGCAGGAACATGTTCATTCGTGCGATTGAGGAAGTAGTCAGGTTCTTCTCTTGACCGTAGATTTTGAGAGTCCTCGCATCTTTACCCTGTGCTCGTAGAAGCTCTACGGACTGGAGGAGCATGCCGCCAGTACCGCAGGCAGGATCGTATACGGTTTCGCCTTCGTGAGGATCGATGATCCGACCCATAAGTTGAACGACGGAACGTGGGGTATAAAATTCGCCGGCTTTCTTGTTGGTGAGATCTGCAAACTTTTTAATAAGATACTCGTATGCTTCGCCGAGCATGTCGAGATTCACAGTACCGTTTGCAAGTTTATATTCTGAAAAATGTTCGATCAGTTCTATGAGTAGGCTATCGGGCAATTTTTCCTTATTCGTCCATTGAGCGTCACCGAAGATCCCGAATAGATAGTTCGGGTTCGCTTTCTCGATTTCTCTAAATGCGTACCGGAGTTTCGCACCAACGTTCTTTGTCGTCGCCCTAATATCTTCCCAGTGACATCCATCCGGAATCACAAACCGATGGAATTCTGGCAACTCGGCATAGCTTGTATCACCACTAGATTCCTCGAGAGCTTTTTTGTATTCATCGTCATATACGTCCGAGAGACGTTTGAAGAAAAGAAGAGGAAAGATGTAAACCTTAAAGTCTGCGGCGTCGACAACACCCTTGAGTATCCATGATGCTTTTGCGAGGTGCTGTTCAAGTTGTGGAAGTGTAAGTCTCATAAAATTAGTTCACTAATTCCTCAACCGATTTTTCAAGTGCGAGAGCGATTTTTACAACGGTGTGAACTCTTGGATCGGGCGTTCGACCATTCTCGATCTTTGCGATGGTGTGATAATCCAAGCCCGTCGCACTAACAAGCTTACTTTTCGATAACTTCTTTTGCGCTCGAAACTTTCGCAGGTTCTCTGCGATTTTCGACGGCTTCTTTTTTGTACTCCCTTTTTTCATACTGGGTAATCTTGCTTAGTATCATTATACCAAAATGTAAAAATGTTATCCAGCTTTAAAAGGTCGTTGCAGTGGATAACTTAAAGTTCGTTCGTTGGTGGTAAAAGGTCGATTTTAAGCCCTGGATAAGGTGGATCGACCGTGGTAAAATGAGATCAATGACAGAGCTTTATCTCAATGCCGAAGAACAGAAAACACGGCGCATTGTTTTTGCGAATTGCGAGGACGAAACGTGTGGTTTTGTCGTTGAGTTCAAGCATCCGAACAGCACCTTTTTCTTCTGTAAGGAGCACGGGACCGGTTTCAATCTTGATTTGAATACTGTAATGTCGGCCGGTGTCGAATGCGAGCAACACGGAAAGATGGAGCGGTATGATCTCGTAAAAGACGATAATGTTTGTCCACGTTGCGAGCAAACAACGCTCGCTGTCCTTTCAGCTGGGAGAGATAACTAAGCGATCGCTTTTTTGCTCTCGTAGCTCAATGGATGGAGCAAGCCGCTTCTATCGGCGAGGTTGAAGGTTCGAGTCCTTCCGAGAGCACAATATTAATGTCTGAATACCACACACAACAAAATAAATAATATGGAAATTGTTTACATATCATTACTAACCCTTATCGCCGCTACGATTGGCACGATCACAGGATTCGGGACATCTACGCTTATGATCCCGGTCTTGGTTATATTCTTTCCGCCAGTAGAGGCGATATTTTTAGTGGCGATTATTCACTGGTTCGGCAATATCTGGAAAGTTGCGCTCTTCCGATCCGGTTTCAACTTACGTCTGCTTGTTTTGTTTGGAGTCGTCGGACTCGTTACCAGTTATCTTGGTGCATATATCTCGCTTGGAGCGAACGAAGAAATACTGCTCCGTGTCCTCGGTGCGTTCCTTGCAGGATATGCATTATTCGTGGCTTTTCAATCAAAATTCAAAATACCCGCTGGAAACGCAATGGCAATATTTGGTGGAGGCTTGTCCGGATTCTTTGCCGGAATGTTTGGAATTGGTGGGGCGATCAGAAGTGCGTTTCTCTCTGCTTTTGACTTACCTAAAGCCGTTTTTATTGCCACCGCCGGAGCGATTGGTCTTTTGGTCGACTCCACTCGTATCATTACTTATTTCACAGGAGGCGCAACACTTCCAAAAGAACTCTGGTACGGGCTGATCCTGTTTATTCCCGTTTCTTTTATTGGGGCACAAATCGCCAAAAAAGTTGTTGACCGGATTCCGCAGAATAAGTTTCGCATCGTGATTGCCGTGTTTCTGCTCGCCATAGGTATCAAACTGATTTTCTGGCCATAATTTACTTAAGTTGAACAATTCGGAAATTTTTGACAAACAATGCCAAATTTAACATACTAACGCCTAGATGTTTGGGACAACGTAAAAAAAGAAAAGGAGGTGATACAGATGTCCGACACCTGCCCATTCTGCAAGAGTGAGATCATTCCAGAAGAAATGGCCGCAAGTGTACGCCACCCGATGGGGCGGGTGTTCCACGGAAGCTGTTACAGCGAGGTGGAGAGAGGTAATCTCTGGACAGCGCTGGGACTGCCGAGTCCCGAATTTGTGGAAGCGGCACAAAATGGCAACTGGAAGAAGACCAGTAAGCCCCCCCGATAGTCTAGAGGGACGCACCAAACGGCGTCCCTCTATTTAATTAAGTCTACTGGTTGGTAAATTTATGTCTGAATACTACACACCACAACGAGTCAGAACAACGGCAAAATATTAAGCGAATTTTTCGTGGCAAAGCCACGCTTGCGAAGAAATATTCAATGATATAAACTTAACCTATTGGTTAAGTTTTATGAAATATGAAAGCAAGCAACTAGACGCGGCATTTACAGCACTCGCGAATAAGCATCGCAGGGCTATTGTGTATCGCCTAAGTTTGCAGCCTTCATCCATTTCGGACCTGGCCAATGAGTTAAAATTGTCGCTTCCGGCAATTCACAAGCATATTGGAATTCTCGAGGGGGCAAAGCTCCTCAAGCGCAGGAAAAGCGGTCGATCTAATTTCCTTGCGCTCAACAGAGATGCTCTAACGGCTCTCCGCCGTTGGATAGAGCAGTATCATGCCTACTGGGGCAGTAATAAGGAGTCGCTCGAGAATTATGTGAAGTGGATTGAAAAAGGAGAGCAGAAAAGGTCGAACAGTAAAAATTAACCCAACTAACTAACAATCATATGAAAAAATTTGTTTTCGTGTATTACGGCCGTGTGCGAGCCGAAGACATCAGCAAAGAAGACATGAAAGCCACTATGGATAAATGGATGGCTTGGTTCGGATCGTTCAAAGATAAAATGGTTGATGGAGGAAATCCGTTTGGCCCGGTGGCTAAAGTGGTGACCGCAGAGGGCGTAGAAATCATCTCCGCCGACAAGTGGCCGGCCAAGGGCTACAGTATCGTCAACGCAAAGGATATGGATGAGGCAGTGAACATTGCCAAAGGATGTCCGGCACTTGTGGATGATGAAGACGGAGCGGTTCGTGTCTACGAGGCATTGCCGATGTAGCATGCCGGAATCGCGCTCCAGACAGCCTGGAAGGGTCAAATTCCGACTGGGTTGTCTGGGTCACGATCATTAGATCGGTACAAAGCTCGCACCTCTGGGTGAAAACTCGCCACAGGGGCAAACAAATGGCAAAAACGGGGCTTCAAAAGCTCCTTTTTTGCATCTTTCAAGGTACTTACGGTTGATCAGGCAAGAATATCGATAAATCCTTGAAGTATCGGTAGGTTTAGAAACAGGATCACTGCGACAGCACCGGGGCCTTTTTTCTTTATCTCTTGGGTAGCAGAAAGGATTATGATCTCAATTTTTCTTTTGATGATCACTTTCAGTGTCTTACTGCAATGTGGACACCGCATAGAGAATCGACCCTCGGAGTTGAAAACGGCATCTTTGAAGATGATGTTAGTGCAGTGAGGACAGTTTCCTAGATTGGTTGATTCCTCTGCGGCCATAGTTTTATTCCAGAGGTTCTGACGCTTGCCCGATAAGCTATTGGTTCTTTGCAGGCAACGGAGAACCTCGGCTTAGAAAGGGTGAAAGTACATTCACCGTTTCCTTATCGGGTTCGGCCGCAGAAATCCTCGATCATGGTTAAGTTGGTTAATAAATAATCAATAATTCGAGCTCGACGACGCCCGAATGATTAATTGCATTTCAAGGTTCCTCCGTTGCCGTTCTGCTACGCCTCTTGTCGCCGTTCATCGACATCTTGGCGACCAGTACATCTCTCATTTCCGCTAAGTTATCCCCAGTTTTTTGATCGCGAGCGTAATTCTTTTTAATAAATTCTTTTTCTTTATTCTTGTTCGTAGTTCCCGCTGACTGATCTGACCGGTCTGTATGACCGATGTGCAGGTCTGACTGACCGCTCTTATTTGAGTTCGGTCTCACTGACCTATCTAGTTTCAACAGGTGGTACACATTGTGATAGCGTCGTCGGCTCTTTCGGATGATCTCCAGTTTGATGAGTTGCCGGATGCCTCTTTGCACGCTCGAGATGCTTGTGCCGATCTTATCGGCGATGGTCTTGTGGGCAGGAAAACAAAAACCCTCCTGGTTCGCATGCTCTGCCAGACAGTTATAAATAGCGATGCCGATTGGACCTATCGTGCTTCCGTATTCATCAAGAAGTACCTTGCTGATCCAATACCAGTCACCCTTACGAAGATCCCGAATTGTAATTTTTTCATCCGGCATACACGAGAAATAAAGGCGTGGTGAGGGTCGACCAAAACCCAGACCGCACCTTATCGCTCCTCTCAATGAGG
>Ga0208375_1002771_pt1 | contig 15820 bp, 11 predicted proteins | sample RifOxyD1_FD_184038 | JGI IMG/M metagenome (GOLD analysis project Ga0208375, IMG submission 184038) | Soil microbial communities from Rifle, Colorado - Rifle Oxygen_injection D1 (SPAdes) | ecosystem: Environmental > Terrestrial > Deep subsurface > Rock core/Sediment | place: Rifle, Colorado... | reverse complement strand
TGCGCATTTTTTTCAACTATGTCAAAAGCCCTGTTGCCGTTTAGAAAATCAACCGTCAGAAGTCTTGGCAAACTATCGGGGAAGTCTCCTGACTTTCCGATAAAAAGTATTTTCTTTCCTGGATTGGCGTTTACGATATCCTGATAGTGTGTCCCAGAATCTCCCAGGTCGGGAAAATAAAACTTGTCAAAATTCAAAACCCATATCCACTGGTAAGCTTCGAAGCGGTTAAGATTGGGGTCATTTTGGTAGCTTGCCGGGTTCCAATTAAGGAAAAAAAGAGTAAACATATGCGGCTCCCCGTAGGTCCTGCTAAAAACTATCAAATCGTAGTTGTTGTAGTGATCTTTGATATATGAAACGGCCTCTTTATACCCGTACTGCCAGTCGCGGGAGTAAAGTTTGGGATATTCGTTGTAATAATTATTCAGGTATGCTTTAAAACTGAGTACAAGCACTATTGCCGAAACGGCGACAAAAGCCCAACGAAGAAAATTTTTCCGGTTGAGTATTTTAAATATTTCGTAAAATCCCAGGGCTGTAATTATCTGGTAAGGAACAGCCGCCAGAAGCGTTCTCAAGGCGTTGGGAATGCTGTCAACCGTTACCGATACGGGAATAAATGCCAAGAGTAGCCATGAGGTAAGAAGCCATCTCCATTTATTGTTCTTTTTAAACAAGAAGTAGAGGCCGGCTAAAATAAACGGCGCCTGGATAGCGTAAAGTTCCCCTATCCCCTGGACATGTTGCTGCTTATGACCCGCGCCGTTAATAAACAGGAAATCCGGAGTAAAGTGGCTTAGATAATTCCCGGCAAATACGTATTTAAAATGAGTTGCCTTGTTGTGGATCAAACGCGGTAAAGGTTCGGGAAGGTTTGTTGCTCCCCTAGCTTCGTTGATGCGGAGTGTAAAACCGGGATCATCCGTAATGCTTACCAACTGAAGTCTTGCCGTTGCCTCCCCGCTTATGATAAAGCCTGCCAAAGGTATCATTGAGAAAGCAAAAATTAGAAGGCCTAGAAATACTGTCTTGGTACTTTTTAAAATTTCCTTTCGGTAAATTAGAAAAAGTGCAATTAAGAATAGTGGGGTGAAAACCCGGGCGGCGTTATAGGTGTAAATTGAAATTATAAAAGGAACAACCGATAACAACCAATACTTTTTATTGGTAAAACCTTTAATAAAAAGCCATGTTCCGAGGGTAACCCAAAATACCGAGAATGATGATTCAAAAGACGCTCTGGTCAACTGGATATGCCAGGGGGAAATGGCAAGAAAGAATGCCGAAAGTAGTCCAATCCACCTATTCTTAAATAACTCTTTCGCCAGGAGGAAAAGAAGTAAAACTGTTAAGGTCCCGTAGATAACCGGCGTTATTCTTACTCCAAGTTCATTAAGACCCAATATGGCAATTCCTGGAATTGAGGCATAAACCTGAGCAGGAAGTTTATATTCCCCGTAAGATTTAAAGTGAACTGATAAAAGTTTTCCCCACTCATCTCTTCCCGTTTTTAAAATCGAGTACGCGTTATAGGCGATGGCGGTCTCGTCCCAATTGAGGGACGGCGGAACGGAAGTAACTTTATATAATCTTAGATATAAAGCCAGGGCGATAACCAGGAAAAGAATAATTTTGGACAAATTACGCTTCATTTATAGTAATTATCCCCCAAATATCCTTACTTGCATACTGTCTGTGTAGAATAACCAAAAAGTATGGGTTTTCCCAAGTAGTCGGGGACCGTGAACTCTTCCTTAAGCTTGTGATTGGCAATTTGCTCAGAAGAAAATGAAAGTTCATCACCTACTAAAATAAGATTTGGTCCACACACCTTAGGCCAATTCATCGGTTCAAAGGTAATATTGTCAATCTTAAAAATTTCTTGAGCATTTACATCCCGGCTGTAGTAATTTGTTTTTAACTGAGATTTTAAGTTGGCCTGAACCAATCTGGGATCAACCGTCTTAAGATATGTCATTCTGATTCCCGCTCCCCAGGAACGACCGCTGAAATCTACCCTAATCTCCTTATCTTTATATCTATCCAAAATAGGCATCAATTTTACATACGGCTCCCCGGAACCTATGGCTAATTCATACTTAAAGATAACAAAATAGGAAATTCCAAAAACAAGCAAAGAATAGCCGACTAGCCCCAAGGTAGCTAACATTTTTACCCAATTATTTTTTATCTTCCCCCATACCTCAAAGATACCCAGCGAAATAACCACGGCGATAGCCCAGAGGTAATCAAGTGTTCTTAAAGGATAAAAGAGATCACCTGTTAATGCTGCCGGAATGGGTGCGATTAGAAGCAGGGCTAGAATAATTTTAAAAAAATTATTTTGTCTGTTTTTAAATAAATACCCCAAACCAATTAAAAAGGGAGCCAACATCCAGGGATAGAAAACCCCCAAGTCCGGTGTGGTTCTACCCAAGCTACTACCCGGGTCAAAAAAAAGGTTTTTGGGTGAATCATAGATTAAATAATGATTAACAAATTGTTTACCGATTTCCAACCCCTTTCCTGTAAAAGTTACTTTTTCTTGAGAAACGGTCCCCAGATAACTCACCTGCGAAAGTCTTTTGGTCAAAGCTCCGGTTGTCAGTAAAAATAGATGCGGTAAAAGAATTAATACAAAAATCCCCAAACCAAACGCTGTAATCCGTTTAGTTTTAAAAAAAATATTGCGGAATCCGATAACCACAAAGGCTAATAGTAATACTGCAATTACCCTCTCAGAGTAGTATGCATGGGTTGATAGTCCCAAAACCAAGCAGGCCAGAGGAAACAAAGAAATTTTATTTAAAGAACTCGCCAGTAAATAAACACCGGCTACAAAAATCAAGACCCCCAAATTCGCCTCAACTGCAAGTCTGCTGAAATGGATTGACCAAGGCGAGATTGCAACAATCCCGGCCGCAATTAAACCTAAAGTAATAGCTTCTTTTTTACTCTTGGGAGATAAGCTGCTTATCAAAAAATACGTTAATAAAACCAACCCCACTCCGGACATTGCCGAAACCGATTTAACCGTAAAAATACTGTTGCCGAAAATAATTGTGGGGATTATTGTCAGATAAGTATATATCGGGGGTTGATACGAGCCGCTTGCCCTAAAAAGCATCGGAAAACTCTTTCCGTACATATCTTTACCAGTTTTTATTAGTGAAAAGGCGTTAAACCCCTGGGAGGCTTCGTCTGCATGCAACCCCGGAGGAACCCTGTATAATTCATAAAATCTTAAAAAAAAGGCTACGGAAACGATTATTATTAATACTGCTTTTTGAAATTTGTTCATTCTGTTTTAACTTTAAAAAGTTTCATTATAATTGTTACGCCCAGTAGCAGTCCTAAATTAATCAGCGGGGTAAATAGCCAATAGGTCATATCGGGGGGAACCAAAACGGCTCCGATAGTCGCCAAACCGAGGTAGTATAAGGTTAGTTTAATTTTCGTTGATAGCATAAATAATAACCCCAAGGCAAAAAACGGGAGAAAAAACAGCGGATAAAATGAAAAATTCTCGGTTGAAAAATAATGAGTCAGTTCATATGGTTCCGTAATTTTTTGGTTAACTTTATCAACCACAAGTTTTGTCTGTTCGATGAATCTGTTTCCAAATCCAATCCGACCTAAATAACCAAGTTCCCTTCTGTAAAGTTCCCTCCTTACCCATAATTGGTTTCTTTCAAGACTTGTAACATCAAAAGTATTTTTATATATACCGCTTCCGATAATAAACATACCTATAAGGATTGGCACGGCCAATAAAACCATTTTTCTCGGTAGGACGGTATGAAGTTTTTCTTCAAACAGAAAAAATAGCAGAGTGCTTTGAAAAAATACAAAAATTATCAACCAGAAGTTGGATGAAGATCCGGGTTTAATAAAAATAATAACTAATGCCAAAAACAACAACGGCAATATTGTTTTCATCTTGGTGGTTATTTTTTGCTCCTTGGAGCAAACCTTCTATCATTAATGATTCCGGTCTTGTGGAGTAAGTACATACCTATGGCTTCAAATCCGTCCAACAAAAATTTAGCTCCTCTTAAAAAATTTATCGATGAAGCCTTATCATGGTATCTTGTCGGAATTGGAATCTCACTTATTTTTAATCCAAAACTGATTGCAGAAATCGTCATTTCCTGATCAAAAACAAAATCATTCGAGAACCTTTGAAAAGGAACTGTTCTTAATAATTTCGCTGAATAGGCTCTGAAGCCCGAAAAGTATTCACTAAAATTTTCACCCAAAAGGATGTTTTGAAAAAGACACACCAAACGGTTCACATAATATTTAACTTTTGGCATTCCACCGGCAATGGCCATCCCCCGATTTTTAATTCTGCTTCCAAACATATAGTCAAACTCCCCGGATAGTATCGGGGTGATAAGGTCGTTAATTTTTGTTGCATCATATTGATAGTCGGGGTGAAGCATTACCACCACATGCGGATTTAATTTTAAGGCTTCCCAGTAGCACGTTTTCTGATTTCCCCCATAGCCAAGGTTATTGGTATGACCAAACACCTTAATCCCCAGTTTTTTAGCAACTTCGGCCGTATCGTCACTGGAATTATCATCAACCAAGATTAAATTTTTTCTTAGTTGGGCAGGAATTTCCTTATAGGTATCCTTTATTGTTTTTGATGCATTATAAGCAGGCATTACTATTACAACTTTGGGGTATTTGGTATTTATCATGTTTTTATTACGAACTTTGATTCCTTCACGAGTTTTATATGTCTTTTTTCCGCTAATTAATCCCCTGTCTTGACTATAAGAAACGCTAAACTTCCATTTTCCAAATATATCTTCTTCAAAACATTCCCCGCACCAATATCACTTTCATTTAAACTCCATGGGCTACCGATAAATAATACATCTTTTGAATTTTTATCCCTAGGCCAATATATTTTCCTAATTGTATATTTCCCAAAACCATAATAGTCATCGCCAGTTCTTTTCAATTCCGTTTGGTATATATGTGGATCATATTGTGAATAGAAAAGAATATACATATGGGGAATACTTACTATGTAGGGAGCTATCACTCCTCTATATGGGTCAAAAACTATTTCTTTATAGTTATTCTGGTTTTGAAGCATATATTCCACAGCCTCTTTGGTTCCATTCATGAAATCCTCATCCCTTTCTTTGGGAAAATATACGGAGAAAGCAACTAGAGCATGGGCAAGGTCCCAAATTATCAAAAGTGAAAACACGGCAATTACGGAATACCTTACATATTTTCTCGAGATATCTATAAATAATTTCATTAATACATATAACCCTAAAGCTGAAAGTAAAATAATTGCAGGTAAGATCAGAATTGTTCTGCCCGGATGCTGTTCGTTATTTGTAAGGGATGCGGGTAGTAATCCCAGGAGTATCCAAGAAACCACAATTCCCTTCTGAGCCATCTTTCCTTTTATAAAGGTGTAAATGCCCAAAGGAAGGGTTATAGCCTCAAACAAATACAATGCCCCAAGACCGTAGGATCCTTGAGTGGTCATGGGTAATCCACTATAAAAAAGGAAGGATGTACTAAAGTAGGCCAAATACTTTCTGGCCCAGAAGAAAAACAACAGAGGCGCATTTGCTATATTGGAAAATGACACTGTAGCCCCGTCCAGCAAAACATTTCTGGTAAATTCAATATCCTTAGTAATAAACACCATGTTTGCTCTGGCAATATCATTACCAAAAAATGTGGAATACAAAAGTGGTATTTCCAAAATAAAACAGGTGATTACAAAGATAAACAGCTTATGTTTTTCTTTGATAAGAGTTTTGAGGTTTATCGCTAGAATTACAAATAAAAATAAAGGAACAAACAACCTTTCGGCGTAATAAGTATATGTAGAGAGCACGAAAAAAAATGCGGAAACAAACGCCCACATTCTTTTTCCCTCTAACATTTTGATGAAAAAAAATATTCCCGCTCCGATAAAAACGCCGGCCATCATAAGTTCGGAGAGATACCTCGAGAAGTAAATATGCCATGGCGATATTGCCAACAAAAATGTAGCAAATAAAGTGATATTAGTCTTTTTTGTTAATTTCTTAAAAAGAAGAAAAAACAGTGGAATCGATAATGTTGATATTAAAGCCGTTGGAAATCGAACAGAAAATTCGTTTAATCCGAAAACGGCAATTGAAGGAACCATTGAATAAAGTGGAAAGGGATTTTTGTAATCTCCAACCGATTTGAAACTCAATGGCAAAAATTTCCCGTATTCGTCTCTTCCGGTTTTCAAAACCGAATATGCGTTATATCCGAAGGAAACTTCATCAACAGTTAAACTAACCGGATTCTGCCAGTTTTTGTAAAACCTCAACAAACCACCCAGAAGGGTTATTGCAAGAATAATTATTAAAATCTTTGTCTTACTCATCTTTCTGGTTGTACTGAATTTTGATATCTGATCGGCTCCCTGGTAGATATATCAAAAAGAGTCGTGGATCCTTGCAAAAATACCAGCACAATTACGATAACTACAAATAACCTTTTTCTGTTTTTAATTAATTCCTCCGTACCCCAAGAAGATATAAAAAGTATCGTAGGGAGTATTAAAACTAGACTATTTAGATCCGGGGAATACGTTCGAAGTATCGTTGGGGCCAGAAGCGGAAGTGTTAATAAAAAAAGGTACCTTTTCTCTACTTTTATTTTAAACATTAGGGTTATGGCGTAGAGAAACGGAATGAGTAAACCAAGGAAGATGGGGGGCGTAAAAGAAAAACCAAGAAGTTTAAATTGTTGAGTAAAGTAGGTATAAGGAGCAAAAGTGGTAAGTGTATTAAAAATAACATGTCTGCCTAAATATGTTATTTTATTCTCAATCAACTTACCCAAAATTGGGTAGCCGGCACTACTTACCTCTCCCCTAAAAGCGTTAACTGAGTTAATTAACCCGACTTCATCAAACAAACTAATGTCTTTTGCCGCAATTTGTCTTAATGAATCTTGATGCAGAGCAGAAAAAAAGATAATGGGTAGAAGAACCAGCGGTAATAAAGTAATAATTGCTTTGCTTTTTTTCTTTGTGAATTGACCGCTTTTATAAGCCCCCCAAAGTAGAAATGGCAAGACGAATAACATTGAGGAGTTTGAGTAAACTGTAATCCCAAGTCCCAATAATATAAAGGCCGTTCCCAAAAAATTTTGGTCTTCTTTAATTAGAGTTAACCCCAGATAAAAAAGCAGCACCCCAAATAGAATAAATATGTATATCGAGCCACTTAAGGATAAATAGGCGGGCCAAGGCGAAATTGCATAGAATACGGGTGCTAAAAATCCATAATTTTTACCTAAAATTTTTTCACCAACTATTAAAAGTAGCACTAGGTTCAAAACATCCGACAAGATTATTAACCAAAGAGGGATAAGAAATCCTTTTCCAAGTAGATCGGCCAGAAACGGAGATCCTAAATATAATCCTCGAATCGGAATATAACGTAAGATAAACAACCTTAAAATTCCAAAAAAAAATAACCCGCAGGCTATAACAAAAAATCTTGTTCCCCTTTCATGGATTTTTTTAAACATTCTTATTTATCGGTTATGATAACACTTCCAAAAACCTTCGGGGACTTTCCGTATTGGCTGATGACTAAACTGGGGTCAACTTTTGCATAAACCTCATAAGCATATTCAATATTGTCAATTTTTGTTGACAAAACCACAGATTTACCTGTTTTTGAGTTTGCAATCGCTTGTTCTGATGCAGCTTTCGCCTCAGCCGACCAAAAAGAAGCAAACTTATTTGGTGCCAGAAAGTAAACCCGTTGCATCACAAAAATAAATTGGATGAAAATTAGGGCGGTCGCTAACAGGAATAATTTCTTTGGAAGGTTATAGAGTGCATATGAAGATATCAAAATAAAAGGAGGAAGCATTAAGGCATTTCTCAATCCATGAGCTTCGTTAAGAAACATTGTCGCAAGGGGTGTAATTAGAATCCAACCGGCAAGTAATACTAAAGTCTTCTTTTCCTTTTTCCAAAGAGAAACTATACCAATAAATAAAAGCGGGAGTTCAACCAAGTAAAGCATTCCCCATTCCCCAGGATTATGACGTGGATTTCCGTCACCTCTTAAGTATAAAAATTTTGTCGAGAGATTATCCAGATAATTTTCAAGGAGGGTGCGGGAATATTCCAATGGTTTATTGAAAAAAAACGGTTTCAACGGAATCGGTAACGTGGATAGCGTCCTTTCTTCATTATTTAGCTGGATTATTTGCTGTTGTAACTTCGTATCCGAAAAAATGTTAATGCTAAAAAATCTCTGTTCGCTTAAGCCTCCTAAGGTTTCTTTTATAACCAGACCGCCAAAAAGCACAAGGATGACCATGGAAACAATGAATAACTTATTTTTAACAACATTTTTTACCCCGCTAAACCAAATTAAGATTACAAACATCAAAGGCAGTGTCAACTTAAAAGTCGGGTAAGTATGGATGGCAATACCCCAACCGACCGCCCACCATAAATATCGCTTATAAAGAAACATTGTTATTCCAAAGAGTGCAAGGAAAAGTGCAAAATGGGCCTCGAATCCTCCCCTTGAAAGATATATGTCCCAAAGCGATATGGAAGTTAGAAAGCTTGCGATTAATCCGACCCTTTCACTAAACAACTTCTTTCCCAAAAAATACATCAAAACCATTATCCCCAAAGATGAAAGCAGAGATAAACTCCTCACTCCCCATTCCGAAGGACCAAAAAGATAAACAAAAGGGATGGAGGCGTAAATGTAGCCTCCCGGTCTTCCGGATCCCATCCTAAAGGTTAGTGGGAAAGCCTGACCAGTGGAATCCTTGCCGGTTTTTAGAATTGAATAGGTGTCATAAACCATCGTTAACTCGTCGCCGTACATGGGCAGGGCTGTAATTTTGTAGATCCTGATCAGAAAACCAAAAACAATTATCGCCGCTAAAATTAGAAGTGATTTCCTCGACATACCCCAATTGTAATATACTTTACGTATGGAGAAAATACTAATGGGCATACCGGTAGTTTTTGCCGGTTTTACCCTACTTTGTTATCTCCTTATCGTTCTAAAGGCCCCAATCTTGATTATACCCATAACCATTCTGGCCGTAATATTTTATTGGAAAACATTTTTGAAGGAAGTTAAAAAAATAAAGATCGTATTTGACAAAAAAACCTTCATCATTCTTACCGTATTTATTATCGGAATCGCCGGCCAGCTTGCAGTAATTTCACCGAGCGGAAGGTTTATAAACGGGGATTTGGTATTTTGGAGCTCTCACGGACATGATGCTTCCTGGCATATCGCACTTGTGAACGAGATTCAAAAAGGTTGGCCTTTTCAAAATCCTGTGTTTTCCGGCGAAAAATTGATAAACTATCATTTTTTTTCCGACATTATTCCTGCGATAGGCAACAAGTACCTGCGCATTAGTAATCTTGATTTATACTTCAGAATCCTCCCGATATTATATTCTCTTCTTTTTGGAGCATCGGCTTATTTTCTTACAAAAAGAATGACGGGTAGTTTCTCGGCCGGTATTTGGGCTGTAATGTTCTCATATTTTGGAGGAAGCTTCGGATATATCGCGACCTATATAAAAGATAAAACAATCGCAGGGGAAAGCATATTTTGGGCGAGCCAGCCCCAAAGCTCCAGCGGGAACCCTCCTCAAATCATATCAAACTTCCTGGTTCTGACTTTTTTATATTTTGTTTATTCCTATATCAAAAATAAAGATAAACGTTCTCTTTTTGCCTCGATTTTAATTCTTGGAACGTTAACCGAATTCAAAGTCTATGCCGCTATCGTCATCCTCGGCGCAACAGTTCTTAGCGGAATCTGGCAGGTCGCAATTCCGGCGGGGATTTTGGCCGCCGCATTGTATTTCCCAAACGCCTCCGGGAGCACCTCCTTTTTAATTTTCGAGCCATGGTGGTATATCAGAACAATGATCGTCGATCCTTCAAGGCTAGACTGGCTAGACTTGGAATGGAGAAGGCAAACATACATTTACGAAAACAATTGGAAAAGAGTAATCTCTATCGAAGTTTCCGGATTTTTAATCTTCTTTTTCGGGAACTTGGGGATGAGATTTGTCGGACTTTGGGACTACCTAAAATCTGTTAAAACATCTCTCAAAAATAGATTTAACTTGCTTTTCGTACTAACAATCTTCGCATCACTGGCCCTTCCCATCCTCTTTCTGCAGAAGGGCGTAGCCAGCAACACCAGTCAGTTCCTGCAATACTTTTTACTTCTTTTGGGAATTCTTGCGGGGGTCTCTACCGCCGGCTTTATAAAACTCCTCAAACACCCGGTCTACAAAGTTATTGCTACTGTCTTTTTTATTTTGCTCATGATTCCTACCCAAGTTGCTCTGCTCTACCAATTCTATTCGCGGACCCCCGTTGTAAAAATCTCCGGGGCAGAACTTGAAGCACTCAGTTTTATAAATAAAAATTCGGATGAAAATACCGTCATTTTATCCCCTTTACCGGATCCTTTCTTTAAAATTGAGGGCCCGACACCCAATTTTTGGGCTTGGACTGATACCGCATATATTGCTGCTTTTTCCAATCGAAGCGAGTACTTTTCCGACAAAGAGCAGGTAGATATCATGGGTTATGATTACGCCTCAAGAGAAGCGGAACGAAAAGCTATTTTTGAAAGCAATAACCCGGCATTGGTTAAAGAAAAAATTAAAGAAACCGGAGCAAATCTAATTTACTACCCGAAAGCGTTAAGCCCACAAGTAGATTTTGGAAATCTTGAACTTAACTTGTTTTTTGAAAATTCAGATGTAGAAGTCTGGAAAACAAATTAGAATAAATATCCTTTATAACCGCAAACTTACTCACCGGTTTAAAATATAGAACCATGGGAAGACCTCCGGGATACACTTTTTGGTCGTAGGTATATTGTTGTATCCAGCCTGGCATATCGACAACAAAAACTTCAATCGTTTCTTCAGGACCAGCATCGGGTGAAGCGAGAGTAAAAATATATGTCTCATCATTTGAATCTGGAATTGGATCAAATACAAATTTTACCAAACTACCATCTTCAACATTTTGACCATTAATGGTAACTGTCCTCAACAAATTCATTCTGTCGTCAAAGAGAGCCAGTATTATGTCTTGCTTATTTTTTAGATTAGGATTTCTAATTGATGTTCCGATCGCCGAAAGATTCGCATCTTGAGAAATAAATCTTTGCGTCACATCTCTATCCTTATAAATGCTCAGGCGTAGATCCGGATTATAACCAGGTTGGCTATCACCTGGAACCAAACTTATCCCCAAAGCAAGAACTGCAGGCGCAATAAAAACCAAGAACAGTATTGAAATTGTAGTAAACCAGATTAATTTTTTCACAATACTTCTTTTTCTTTGAAAACCTTGTACACCATAGCTAAGCTTCCTGCAGCAAGAACCGAATGCAATACCGCCAGTAAATTATATGGGTCATAAACCTTCTGTATTATGGTGTAGGGTGTAGGAGCCAGATCGTACCAGGTACTGTAAACCCTAAATAATGAAACAGTCATATATCTATCCATATAAAGAATGGGTATGGCAAAAGACAAAATCCCCAGAAGGAATATTAACCAAGAATAGTTTGGTTTTTTGACTGCAATTAGGATTAAAAACGGTGCAACCCAAAGAAGCCATTGTATGTGAAATAGCGAAAAAGAAAAAATAATCAAAAATAGGGCCACCCAATAATTAAATAGGTTTATTTTTTTACGATCTTGATCGCCTTTATCGACAAGAACTGCGTAGAAGAAAAGAAGTGAAAGGCCCAAGGTTGTAGAATTGGATGTAAAAATACCGGTGGTAAGTCCCGAAACCAATGCCGATTTGAAAAAGGCTCCTGATATAAACGGCAATATAATGAGCCCAAAAGTTACCAAGGGGGTTGCTGCAAGAATAAACTTTTCTTTTAAATTACCCCCGGCCAAAAAAAGAAACGGAATAAACAAGAGCGGGTACAACTTAAATCCTGAAGCTAGACCCAAGAGGATGGATGCGGGAAACAGTTTCTGTTTTTTTATCATTAAGAATGCCAAGACTGTCAGAATCATTGGAAAAATATCAACGTTGGAATATGCATAAAGAAGAATTATTGTGAAGGGGTTGAACAACCAAAATGTAAAGACTTTCTTCTTGTCCTCCTTGTTTTCAAAAAAACGCATCAGAAGAAATGCGATTGCGATGTCCAGAACTAAATAAGGAAATTTCAAAGCTGCCAAATATTTAAAAATGCCGGGGTCGGCAACCACTGAGTTAGAACCGGCATTTGCCAACCATGAATCAAAACCGCTGCCGAGAAGGGGTGATATGATCGCCTGATACCCTCCTAAGGCAAAATAAGTTAGCGGAAAATACACAAAATCGTCTTTAAGGGGTAGTGCCTTTTTATTATCTACGAGGTATGTATAAATATTAAAGACGCCCTTTTTCAAAAATGACGCCTGATAGTTATAAGTTTTTATATCCGGATGGAATAAAAACACGGAGACAAGAGTTCTTAAAAAAATTGCCAAAACGAGTAGTTTTTTCACTTTATGTCTGATTTCTATCGCACCCTGTAAATATTAGCATCTTCATTCTCAAAAATCTTTGTCATGGAATATTCACTCTCTGCCATAGGAAGATAATAAATCTTGGGTAGGTATATATAGCGGATTCCGGCGTCTTTCAAAAATTGGTTTGACCAACTTAAATCCTTCTCAACAAAAAAACGGGTTGCTTCACCCACCCTGTCTTTGTAATTTGTGTTAAGAATAATCTGCTGTTCCGCATCCTCAATAAAAACAGGCTTCCCCGAATACGCCGATACATAGGCATTATCAGCATATGCAAAAAGCGGATAAGGATCGTTATATTTATTTCTAAGGCTTGTGTCGTATGTGTGCTTCAAAATCGTTCCGGGTGCTTGCAGTTTTAGAAAGTTGAGTGCCTGGTATTCCCCTGGCGGTAAATATGCGGGTGGGTTTGGGTAAAGCAAACTTCGGAACGTAGCAATGGAGCTAATTGGTGTAATCAATATAATTGCAACCATCAGGGGAAACGCGAATCTTCTAAAGGAATTTGCGGCGTATAGTCCTGCAAAAAATAAAAAGTAGTAAAAGAATTGGATAACGTTCCAGGGGTTACCTTTTTGGACAAAAAGAAGTGCGGGTACTACGGAAGCTGCCATCAGCAAAAATATAAATAAATGTAAATCATCTTTAAAAAATTTCTTACTGATTCCCCATAAACCAACAACTCTCGTCCCCAAATTTCCAACAAAAAATATTACCAGACCTATAAGCTCAATTACTGCAAAATTAAACCATTTTCTCCCACCCAAATAGGCAAATCTCTTTGCGGTAAAATCCGGAATACCGACCCGGTCCCCCGCATCGATCATTGTATTGATTAACCAAAGCGGCTGAAATCCAATTAGGCCTGCGGCACCTTTCCCGATTGATAGATAGATACCAATAAAGATAATTGAAGAAAAAATAAAAACCGGCAAAAGACTGAAATTCTTGTCAAAAAATATTTTCTTTAAAGTCAAAAGGGAAAGTGCTGTTAGCGCTATTGCTCCCGCATATGCTTTAAAACCAACCAGAAGTCCCACCCCGAGAGACAAAATTACGCCTTTAACGATGCTTGGCTTTTTAAGGAACAGATCCAGTAGAAGAATCGCGAATATAAGTATCACGAGAGACGCGGCGTAGGGAGGATTAAGATTCATAGAAACGGGCTGATTAGCCCAAAAAGCCGATTCTCCGGCCAAAGGTTCGCCTTTGAAAAGACTTACGATCCAGCCGAAACTACTTCCGAAATAGGCAAAAAATACCGCCAGTATGCTTACCTTATTAGATTTAAAAAGTCGTTGTGCAAGAAGATAGGTGCCAATTCCCAAAAGAACCGAAAAAATTACCGGGAAAAATCTATATATGAGAAAAGACGAATTAATATTCAAAAATCTGGAGAGGGTTGCTATCACCAAATCATAAAGATAGTGATAATTGGAAAGCGTTTGTCCGGCAAACCCCGGATTTTGGGGAGGGATGGCCAGTTTTAACTGATTAACTAGTGCCTCATGCCAAACTCCGTCACGCGCAAGGGGTCCGAAGTACCCTACACCATAATCATAAAGTAACCCGCTCCGAAACATACCCACTCCCTGGAAAGTCGTCCCCAAAAAAATAATAACGGCCGGAAAAATCATAATAATAAATATAAAACAGCCAGTAATGCTCCCAAAGATACTATATCGAGAACTTTTCTAAACAAAGTTTCCTTGAAAGCAATTTCAACTGCGTGTTGCCCGGGGGGAACCGTAAATGTTATCTGACCGTTGGGATTACCTGCTTTAATGGCAACCTCCTTACCGTCAATTTTCGCAACCCACCCAGGGAAATAATATTTGTAGTAATTGAAAGTGGTTTCTTCCGTATAATCCGTAGTAAAGGAAGCGTCCAATCCCGGATTCGGAGAAACTTTATCGGGACGCACTTGGGTTGCAATCGGTAAGCGCAAATATTCTTCTCCTGTTTTAAGATATTCGGCGGAAGCAACCGGATACGGAATATATCTATTGATAAAATATTCGTCGGTTCTACCTAAAAAGTCGTGGGGCTTAAAATTTCCAAAATTCAAAATGATTGCTGCAAGAATGATAAAAAGGCTTACTTCTCTGCCAAATTTTACCTTGTCAAAAACAATTACAAGAATGGATGTTGCGAATGCGGTCAAACTTAAAAATCTCCACGGAAACTGGAAGTAAGGAAGAAGAGGAACAACATTCCAAACAAACGTTGATCTGTAATTCATCATGAATATGGAAATAAAGATCATGCCGAGCGCCCAAAGAGAAAATTTGTTTAACTTTTTGAAAAACACAACGGCAAATATAATCAGGGCGATATTCACCGCTCCCAAAAAGAAACTCATGCCGTCATAGGGTCCGGGGACACTTGCACCGTATCCGAAATAAGGCGTTATGAGTTGTTTAAGGGTCGGAAAGTGATCGACGAAATTAAATACCGTATCGTATTTCATAAGCCTGCTTTCGGTTATTGCCGGCAGCCAGAAATACAAACTTACCAAAACGCCCAAAATGAATCCGTAGGCGGATCTTGCTATTCCTTTCAACTGCCAAAGGGCGATAAAGACCAAGAAAGGAATAAACATGTAGGCCATAATATTGTGCGACAAAATAAGTCCGGCGGTTGAAAGCGCCAATAAGCCTATCCATCTTTTTGCTTTGTTTTTAGCTATTTTTGAAATGGCAAATGCGGCCAAAGGAGGAAAGACAAAAGCCACTATCTCTCCCATTGAACCCCTGACGTAAATATCAGTAGCTCTATAGGGCGTGTAAACATATAAAACCGCACCGGCGAGAGCCAGGATGCTTTTTGTGTGCTCTTTCAAAAACTTGTACATAAAATACATTGAAAGAGGCACGCTTGAGATAAATACGGCTTTAATACTGTCGACAAGCGTCAGACCTAATTTATGGAAAATTTCCCCTATATAAAAAGGCAACGGAAATACAAAGTTGAAAAGCGGATAGCCGAAACCAAAACTCAGGTCGGGAACAAATCTGGGGGGAAATTTACCGAAGTTTACCACTCTGTCCATTTCAAAAAGCCAACCGATATGCAAGTCGTCGCTGGCTCCGTAAAACCCGTGAACAAAAAGCGCCCGGACTGCGGGTACCGACAAAAGGACGATTATTAAAAACGAATACTTAGCCAAAAATTTTTCTATTTTTTCCATATTTGATGAAAAGTAGCGCTCCGCCAAAACTTA
>Ga0208375_1002768_pt1 | contig 15845 bp, 17 predicted proteins | sample RifOxyD1_FD_184038 | JGI IMG/M metagenome (GOLD analysis project Ga0208375, IMG submission 184038) | Soil microbial communities from Rifle, Colorado - Rifle Oxygen_injection D1 (SPAdes) | ecosystem: Environmental > Terrestrial > Deep subsurface > Rock core/Sediment | place: Rifle, Colorado... | reverse complement strand
AACAGGTTTTTTTAGATCTTCTTCTGTTATTGGCCAACATGCATATCCTGTCTTGCAATTGATGGTTCCAGGAACTCTAATGAATCCTCTGGTGTTGCGTGTGACTTCAGAGTCCACATAATTCCCGAGATCCTTTTTTTTCATAAAAGAAATCAATTCGTTGATGAGTTTCTTTCGCTCATCTGCACACATCTTTTCCCTTATAGACGGATTGGGATTTTCATATTTTTTGTCATCATTATACTTTATGTGAAATCCCTTGCTCCCACTAAAGATTATTGATTCTGGTTCGTATCCCTTCTTTCTCATGAAATCAATCACTAGTAATGCATTCTTTTGTGCTTTCTGAAGATCCGTAGAGTCAACATCAAATATTATATCATTATATAAAAAAATATTCTGATTCATTACGCTGTTTTCATTACTTGCAGGCCCAAAATGTATAGGATTCAAGAATGCCGATGCGGAATACGTCACAAATATTGGCGAATACCTCAATAAATATTTTCTTAGAGTCAAATCATCACGTATCTGCGCCTTTATTTTTATGCATCTTCCATTGCTCAACCAAAACCTATACTGACGCCATTGACTATCCTTTGGGAGAAATATCTTGCTTTCTAAGTAATATTCTTTAAGATTTTCATTATTAGGATTCATCATGGAATTAATATTCTGCACGAAACCTAAAACTTTATAGTAAAATATATACTTACGAAAGAAATGTCTGGTTTTGTGCAATGTTTTAGATATCATTTTTTATCATTTTCTAAGGCATGTTTCTTAAGAATATTTCTTAAGAGTATTTTTACCATGATTTTTGCCATAAGTACTCTCTTTCATTCTCATTATTAATCTTTCATTCTCATTATTAATATTGTGAATATTACCATAGTCACAAACTCAGATATTACTGTAGTGATGCTCGCACCTACATATCCAAAGGCTTTTATGAAATACAGATTCATCAAAATATTAAGAATTATTCCGGCAAACATCACTTTAATAATCAATTTCTGATGTCCTGTTGCTGATAAACGATTTTTTTGAACTATTGTTACAGCTGAGAATAATAAGAACAAAGAAAGAATTCTTAAAGATAATGCTCCAGTCTCATATGACTTTCCAAAGATTATATTAAGTATTAACGAAGGGAATAATGCAATGATTATTGCTATAGGGAGAACTATTGCAAGTGATATTTTGATGTATCTGTTATACTTTTCTACAAAACTCTTCGAGGTCATACTTAAAGATGAGAGGATAGGAAATATTGTATACCCGAAAGTCAATGGAAGAAATTGCAAGTTTACTATGATGTTCGTCGTAGCATTATATAATCCTAACTGAAAATCTCCAGTATTCATCCAGGACATCATAACCATATCTATCTTGAAGTATATCCTGCTGATTGCAAAACCTATAGTGAAGGGGATGGCGCTTAATAATAATGATTTCCACATCTCAGGTTTTATTATTAATGTATTTATTGAAAATTTCTTTCTGACAAGAAACATTACAATAATACTTATCAGTGCACGGTTTATCAATGTCACAATCGCCAATGCCATTAATCCTTGATGAAAAAATATTACCCCAAGATAACCAATTATCATTAGTGTAGCGCTCGCAACTCTCACAAAAGAATTGTATTCCATCATCTGCTTGGCACTGAAAGTATTCATTAATGCGCCAGAAACTCCATTAAATATTCCTGCTGCAAGTATAACTATGCATAAACTCTTTATTTCACCGTCTAAAATTGCGCTTGGCAAAAATATCGTTATTATGATGAGTGCGGTAGATATTATTACGCTTAATATCATTACATTCCCTATTTCTGTTTTTATCTTCGAGAAACTCTTAGAAATCTTTCTCATCATGTCGATTCTCAAACCGTAATCATTAATGATGGAAATGATCGCGCAGAAAGATAATACTAAACCCCATTTTCCATAATCTGCGACACCCAAATACCTTGCAAGGAATACGGCCGTCAATAACAACAATATCTTTTCAATTACAGAAGTGATAGTTAGTGCAATATTATTCTTCAATAATACTCTGTTATCTTTAAGAGTTTTTTTTATGTTGAACATTTTTTATGTTGGCGTATTTTATGTTGATGTCTTATTTGGGTATTTTTTTATATTAATATTATTCAGGTCTTTTATACCGTCTTGTTTTCATATCAATTCATAGATATATCTTCCTTTGTTGTAGACTTCTTTTAATTCCTGGCAATTTATAGGATATGCGCTGTATGCTAGCGTGGCTTTTCCTTGCCGCATTGATTGGATTTTTGTGTAACAATCTTTTGAAAGATAATAGAAGTCATATACTCTTTGTATATTTCCAGTCTGTAAATTAGATGCCGGCACTGCAACTGTTTTTATTCTTGCTATCGGATATACTGAATACGCTGCGAACATGTCAGACATCATTATAGTGTGCAGGTCCGTTACTCCATAGTTCTGATTAATCCACATCAACGCATTATAATCTTCATCTGTAACATAATGTGTCAGCAAGAATCTATCATCTTTTATTGTATAATATCCTATGAATGATGTCACAACAGAAAGCAGGACTATCAATCCTACAATTCCCATCGATAAATATTTGTTCCATCTTAAGTGTTTTAATAAATGTGATAGATATAAGCAAGAATAATATAGTCCGAGTCCTGAAAATATCGCAAACCCATACATGAAGTAAACAAATGAACGCTGATAAGGGATGATTATGCTGAACCTGAATAGCATATACATCAACATAGGAATAATTGTGATTAACATTATATACATTGGAGAAATTATCTTATTTTTGTATTCTTTTCTAAATATAACGAAAGCAAGTCCTATAACTGCAAAGATTATCCCTACCCATCCATAAATATCCCATGGAACATACGTATGTTCAAATACTGGAGTCCATCCATACTCGAAATTTATTAAAGGTATCTTTTTTCTGAATAGTATAATTAATGAGAATATTATTGCAAGAGTTCCTAAACCATAATGCCAATACTTCTTAAGTCTGCCCTGCAAAAATTCATATAATAATCCTGTTCCAAAAGCAATAATCGCAGCTATCGGGTAAACAGTTGCTGTCATCAACAAGAGTATGCCTGCAATGATGTATCTTTTTGAAAAGTATAATGCAAGTGTCAAGAACATCAATGATAAGCCAAATGTGAACGGCAAAAAGAACCATGATCCTTGAATGTTTATGTTGCTTTGTATAGATGCAGCAAATATTGCTGACAATAACCCCGCATAATATTTTTTGGTCAACACATACACAAAGAAAAATATAGCTAATGAAAGAAGCATCGCATTGAATGCTGGAAAGAACTGATATGATTTTACAGGATCCATGATCATAAACAATAATCCCAAGAATACATGGAATCCTGGCTCTAAATCAGTATGTTTCCATCCACTATAAGGATTGATTTTAGGTATTTTTCCTTCTTCAACTAGATATATTCCTGATGCCATATGTGTCCATTCATCTGCATGATACGGATATGGATAGTATATGTTCTTTCCTTCTACTTGTATGTTTGCAGAGTATGGATCAAAATATCTTCCAGTAAAAGAATAATGAATTTTATAGACTAAAAATCCGGAAGCCAAGATTATCAAAATCAAAAGAACATACTGCCAGTGTTTTAATGGGTTTGACTCCATAAATAAAAGGTATATTGACGTTATATAAAGATTACGATGATTAATGTTTTGTATTAATCTATCTAGGTTTTTATTATATTATCTAGTATTTTATATTAATTCATCAAATATTTAAAATTGTGCAGTTTCACATTATTATGCGACTGTAGTATAGTGGTAGAATTCGAGCTTCCCAAATCATTACGAGTGTGATGATAGAAAAAGCTTGAGACCCGGGTTCGAACCCCGGCAGTCGCATTTATTCTTTTCTTCCAAGAATTTTTTTTGTTGTCAACAATTTTTTATTTTTAGGATATCCTCCTAAACATATTTGGTATACCACATTGTCAATAGAATGCTCTGGAGGCCATTTGCCCCATTTTAATTTAATATCTATTTTGTTCATCGTTGTTTGATAATTAACACCATGGGTTTCCGGGCATAAATCGACTATGGTGTCAGGGTTATTATCCAGAAAATTTTCTACTTCATCATATATTTTTCTTCTTGCCCTATTCTGCCAATATCTAATATTATAAAATTCAGCCATTGTCTTTAGATTAGTGTTTGTTTTCATTCTGTTATCTGCATCTTTACCTACTGGGTATATGTTATATATTATGTACGTTGGTTTTGAGAAATCAAATATTTTGTTGATAAGAAAGTCTGATGGGGGACATTCTCTAATAACGCGTGGTTTTATATCTGCGCGTATTCCATCTAAGCTTCTATGTTTACCATAATTTGGACAGCCATGTGAATGTTTTGGATATGGAAGAAGACACCAATTCTGCGTTTTTGCATCATAGTCAATCAGTTTTGCATCAATTTCTTGAATCATTGATACTCGGGAATGATTATTATTTTTTAAATTTAAGGTTTTTTTCAATAATAATATAAACAAAAGTGATTCTCTCACCTATGTGCCCAGATGGCGCAATCTGGTACCGCGACGGTCTCGAAGTTCGTAAGAATAAGAAAACCGTTTCCGAAAGGTTTCCCGGTTCAAATCCGGGTCTGGGCGTGGAAGGGAACTTTATGTTCCCTCCTAACTTTCTTTTCCTAGGTTCGCAAAAGACTTTGTCTTTGCGCACAAGAAACGTAGTTTCTTTGTGTTCTTTTAAGAAAAGCTAGTGGTAATCCGGGTCTGGGCGTTTTAATCTATTGTTATTTTAGAATTATCTTTAATTTAATATGCTTTCTATTCTATCCACAACTTCTTTTCTATTTAGCATATCGTTATGTAGAAGTGATGTGCCGCCACAGTTTCCATCAATGAAATATGTCTTGTAATTATTTAATTTTGCATTATTTACAGTCACTACTCCGTCACCGTCTACGCCTTGCATATCACATCCTCTTCCTATTATTAAAGAAGTTTTTGGCATTGGATAACTTTGATTTAATAATTTTATAAATTCTGAATCGTGAAGCATTTCGTTACATTCTTTTTCGTTACCAAAAAATTTACATGCACTATACACTCTATCAGTTATTCCTGTGTTTGGTGTTCCTATTAAAATTAATTTATCAATATCCTCGGGGCCATATTTTTGTATATATCTTCTTGTGACTAGTCCGCCCATTGAGTGTGCAACAATATCTACTTTATCGCTTCCAGTAATTAATTTTATGTTATCTATCGAATTTTTTAATCTATCGGCGTATACTTCTATGCTCTCATCTTTTGATTGTATTATCTTTGCTCCTAAAACATTATCTGTTCCAAAAACAGTGTTTGTTCCTAGGATATCTTCATATATTGTTATATAATATGTCGGCTTAAATAATGCGCTAGTCATTATAATATCTTTCGGGTTGGAATAGGGTTTCCATATTCCTAAATTCACATATTTTTTATCGACTAGATTAACTGCCAGTTGATTGAATATGTCTGTACTTTGATATGCTGAATTCTTTTGGTTAAATGAATGCCCGTGAAGAAGTAATAGTGGATTCTTATTTTCTGTACCGCATTCATCACATTCTCCATTAATACAGCATTTTTGAATTGGCTGGCTGATTGTTTGCATTTTTGGTTGTTGAATAAACTCTGGAATTATCTGTTCTTGTATTGTATAACTATCGAATGTGAACTTCATTTCAGGGCGACTGCAATAAAATGATATATTGTTTAATGAATTTATCATCGGTTCGAAATCAAGAGCATAATAATTAAAATTATTCTTAGATGAGATATTGAGTGAGTTGTTAGATGAAGCATACGAGGCATTTAACAGCTTCACGTATTCGTTTATCTTTGAATTAATTGAGCTGTCATTCAACTTCATGTTGCGTACGAGATATAAAATATACGCTTGCTCTTCATTATCGATGCTTAATAATGACCCGTTATATGAATCTCTATTTTCTCTTGTAATATTCTGCGCTTCAATTAATCTATGCATTATAATTTTATATAAATCACATCTATTCGTTGCGTCATCAATGCTTACAAGAGAATAATTTATGATTGTCTGATTGCATCGTAGGATGCTGCAAGACAATGCATTTGCAAGATAGATATCTACATAATCTGATTTGGTCTCAATAATCTTTGAGTCAAATACTGTGATTGTGTCGTTAATTTTTGTCTTTTCCAGTTCTGCTTCCCTAACTAGATAATCATAATCTGTCAATTTATTCATCTTTAATGTGTTTATGTTGACTAATGAAAGACTCGTCATAGCGTCATTGCTGATTTCATTGACGTTTCCAGGGTAATATCTTAACATATCTTTTATCATTAATGCGTCTATTAAATTATCCCTGTGGGTCTTGACTATGCTGTTATGTTTGAATACTATATCATTAATTGCAGATATCAATATTGATGTGTTATACAATAATTCATTGCTCTTCGGATATGTTACTGATATAGTTTCATCTGCTAATTCATATTCATCATCTTTCCAATCGGATAATATTTTTTTCTCAGAATTTTGAAGATTTGTCAAGACGTTATTGTAAGCTAATGCATCATTTTTTAATGATGAGGGGAAATTAACATCTAAATTATACATTATGTTTGTAGAATTATCAATATTCAATTCAGAATATGCAATATTATAAGATATGTTGTTGAAAAGATAAATCGCTTGAGCAATCACTTCTTTTTGAAAATCATTAGGCTCATAGTTAACTATCAATGTGTTTTGTCTCACATATGATACATTTCCTGTAGGACAATTATTAGTATGAATGTTTTGACACTTTATTTCATATTGATAGATTGCTTGTCCATATCCCTTGTATGGCGTGATGGTGAAAGCAGTAGTCTTCTTCTTATTATTAGTCACATAAAATGTCTCATTCAATAAACGTTCCCCACTACTTACGTCAATTATATTTTGTTCACACACTGCGTTACATAACCAATAATTATTTATTTCTGCAGTGGTGCTAAAATCATAATATTTGCCATGTTGTAACCATATCGAATCATAATTAGTATCCACATCAAGTATTATATCTTCATTTATTATGAGATTAAGTTTTCTATATGCATAGAATCCTGCTATTATTATAACTATTAGAATAAACACCATGAGTCCCCTCTTAACTTTCTTATTCATAACTTAATGTATGAGTCCTAAGTTTAAATGTTTTATCGAAGCATCGCGAAGCATCTTATAAATATCTATATAAATATCTAAAAATATATAAATGATTACCTAATATTAGATTTCATGGCAGACATGCACACGTTAAGAAGAAACACATTCATTATTGGTGGAGCAGTACAGACATTCTTTCTGTTATATGCAATACTTTTCAAACAACAGTTTATTTTAGACACATTATTTTGTCTTGTGGCAATTGGAGTTTTTTATCTTATTGAGCAAAAGTATCCATTAAACCCTGTAGTAATAGTCCTGGGATTCATTCCATTCTATTTCCATAGTATGGGGGTGTTGTTCGGATTCTTCGGCGTTTCAATTCTTGGTTTAGGGTATGACAAGTGGACGCACCTGATTAACAGCATGATTGCAACAATAGTATTATTCTATATATTGATAGCACACTCGAAAGAACGTATAGTCAAGCATATAACGCTTGCATTTATGGTAATGCTTGGAATAAATTTAATACATGAAGTCAATGAATTTGTCGGCACAAGATATGCGGGTATATACTCAGAGAGTTTATTCAGCCAAGGTGACACGCTCCCTCCATCGAAATCGGATCTTCAAATATTTGATTCATACTGGGATATGATATTTGACATATTTGGCGGATTGCTTGCAGCATTAATTCTATCCATACTGCGTGGTCTTGAGAAACATCATGGAAGAGATTATATGAAGAATTATTGATTTTTCTACAATTTTAGTCTATTAATTTCAAATAATTAACTTTATAAACACTTCTTTATTCCTCAAATTATACCCAATAGACATCAATGTGGTCGATTCTTGAAAGAGACCAGATGTTTACTACACCCGTAGGAGGGCACAAAATGGATAAAAAAAATGCTTTAGAAGTTGTTAAAAAATTGAGAGAGGAGTCTCCTCAAAGGAAATTCGTTCAGGCAGTAGATGTTGTTGTTAATCTTCAGGATCTTGATTTCAAGAAACCAGAACATCAGCTTGACTTTTACGTAGTTCTACCGCACAATACTGGAAAGAAAAAGAATGTAGTAGCACTTGTCGATTTAGACATGGTCGAAGAGGCAAAAGCAGCTTGTGACATTGTCATTCCATTATTGCAGTTCGATGAATATGCGAAAGACAAGAAGAGAATAAAGAAACTTGCAAAGAACAACGATTATTTTATCGCGCAATCAACAATAATGAGTAAGATTGCAGCAACATTCGGAAGAACATTAGGACCAAAGAATAAGATGCCTAATCCGAAAGCAGGATGCGTAATTGCTCCAAAGACAAACATCAAGCCATTATATGATAGATTACAGAGAACAATAAGAGTTCTTGCAAGAAACAAGCCGTTAGTTCAATTATGCATTGGCAGAGAGGATATGACTAACGAACAATTAGCAGATAACCTTTTCTTAGTATACGATCAATTAATTCATCACTTGCCTAAAGAGAGGAACAATTTGAAGAATATGTTCATAAAGACTACAATGGGCAAGCCAGTGAAGGTGGAGGTGTAAAATGACAGAACACAATTCCACTATAAGAAAAGCAAAAATCATTCCAGAGTCAAAAACAAAGACAGTGAATGAACTAAAAAAATTATTGAATGAATATCCAATAGTTGCATTGCTTAACTTAGAGAATCTTCCAGCAAAACAATTGCAGGTAATGAAGGGCAAGTTAAGAAAAGATGCGCTGATAAGAATGGCAAAGAAGAATCTTATCAAAGAAGCATTCAAAGAATCAGGAAAGCCAGGTATAGATAAATTGGATAAGTATCTTGGAGGAATGCCTGCATTATTATTAACTAAGGAGAATCCATTCAGATTATTCAAGATAATAAAAAAGAGTAAGAGTCCAGCAGCAATAAAGCCAGGACAAGTAACACCAAAAGACATAACTATCCCTGCAGGTCCAACACCATTTGCTCCAGGTCCAATAATTGGAGAGCTTGGAATGTTGAAAATTAAGGCAGGAATAGAGGGTGGAAAAGTAGCAATCAAAGAAGATTCTCATGTAGCTAAAAAGGGCGACGTGATAAAACCTCAATTAGCATCATTATTACTAAGATTAGGAATAGAACCAATGGAAATTGGACTAGACTTAGTTGCAGTATACGAGAATGGAGACATATTAACCAAGGATGTATTAGATATCGATGAGGATGTGTTCATGCAGAAACTAAGGACTGCAGCAACAGAGGCAATGAACCTTGCAGTAGATGCAGCATATCCATGTAGTGATACGATAGAATTGCTAGTACAGAAATCATTTAGAGACGCAAAAGCTATAGCAATAGAAACAGACATACTAGCAGACTTGGTAGTAGAGCAAATAATTGCTAAGGCAAACGCTCAAGCAGAATCTGTAAAGAAATCTGCGAATTTAGAATAAAAAATAATAAGGAAATGATACTTATAGGAGCCGCGGAAATGATATTTCCGGGCCCCAAAAATAGTATTTTTGGAGGAATACAAAATGGAATACGTATATGCGGCAATGTTATTGCACAAAGCAGGTCAAAAGGTCGATGAGACAACAGTCAAGAAAGTCTTAGAAGCAGCAGGTACAAAAGCAGATGATGGTAGAGTAAAAGCATTAATCGCAGCATTAGATGGTGTAAACATAGATGATGCAATAAAGAATGCAGCAGTTATGGCAGCGCCAATTGCAGCAGCACCAGCACATGCAGAGCATAAAGCAGAGACAAAGAAAGAAGACAAGAAAGAAGAAAAGCAAGCAGAAGAGCAATCTGCAGCAGGCCTAAGTGCACTATTCGGATAAACCGATTAATTTTTTTTTAACATATTTTTTTGAGGGTAAAGAATGTTGAGTGAACCAGAAATAAAGAACTTAATGAACGAGATGAATTCTCTTAAGTCGGAAGTGAAGGAGTTACGAATAAAACTCAACGCTCTAGATAGAACGAAAGAAGATTTCTTTAGAGAAAGACGAAAGATAGGATCAGACATTTATTCTAGAATAAAGAATGCTCAGGACAATAAGCATAAGAGAGACTCACTTACTGGCGTAGTGAAGAATACTAAGTTATCAAAGGAAGAGATGGAGTTAAGAGTAAAAGAATTAGATGCAGACATAACAAAGTTAAAGGAAGATAAGAGAAAAATGCTTGAAAAGCTTGGCGTCGGCGACCCAATGATGCTAAAGCGAAACATAAAAGCTCTTGAATTCAAGATTGAGACAGAGGGCTTGAGTTTTGAGAAAGAAAAAGAAATGATGAAAGTTCTTTCTAAAATGAAAAAACAGTATGAGGGTACTAAATCATTAAATGAAATAAACAAGCAGGGAGATATTAAATTCAGAGAGATCAGAGACTTACGAGCACAACTTGACATGACAAAGAAGATTGTACAGCATTCAGCAAAAGAAAGCCAGAAACATCATGTTGAACTAATTGAATCAAGTAAAGAGATTGATGAATTGAAGAAGAAGGAAGTAGACTTCGAGGACAAAATCGGTAAGATAAAAGCAGAAATGCACAGTATAACTGATGAGCTTGACAAGAGAAACGCAAAGATGGATGAATTAAGAAAAACGCTTCATGAAAACAATGTGCAATTGAAAGAAGACGTCGACAAGGCAAACCAAGAAATATTAAGACACAAAGATGAAGAAGTCAAAGAAAAATTAAAGAAAGGAAAGAAATTGACAACAGAAGACTTGTTGATTCTACAAAGAACAATGAAGAACTGATTCTAATAATTATTAACTTTATAAACAGATATTTATTTCTTAATTCATGACATTATATTTTATTGGAATAGGATTGAATGATGAGAAGGATATTACAGTCAAGGGACTTGAAGCAGTAAAGAAATGTAAATATGTTTACTTAGAGTCATATACTTCAATACTTCATGTGTCATTGTCTACGTTAGAAGAATTCTATGGCAAGAAGATAACACTCGCAGACAGGGCAATGGTCGAAAAGCATGCAAACGATATAATCGTTGATGCTAAAGAAGATGATGTTGCGTTTCTTGTTATTGGAGACATATTTGGCGCGACAACACATACTGATATAATGCTAAGAGCAAAAGATCAGGGAATAAAATGTGAGTTCATACATAACGCGTCAATAATGAATGCAATAGGGGTTGTAGGACTTGAATTGTATAAATTCGGAAAGACTACATCAATACCATTTCCTGAGAAGGGATTCAAGCCAGAAACATATTATGATGTTCTTAAAATGAATAAAGAAATGGGATTGCACACTCTTGTTTTGCTTGATTTGCGGCCTGTTGAACAACGATTCGTTACAGTCAATTTAGGAATACAATACTTGCTTGAGATTGCGGCTTTGCGCGGTGACTCTGTGTTTGATGAGAACACAATGGTAGTTGGATGTGCAAGAATTGGCGGCGATTTTCACATAAAATATGGCAAAGCAAAAGATCTTCTTACACATGACTTTGGAAAACCATTGCATTGTATGATTGTTCCAGGAAAATTACATTTTGTTGAAGAAGAAGCATTAAAACAGTGGGAATAAATTACACTATTTTTACTTTATGTTTGTTGAATAACGATCGTAGATAATTATCTGTAGCAACAAGAATTTTAGATTCTTTTCCCAAAACAAATGTTATTTCTTTGTCTTTATTTATTTTCTGCCAGTAACGAACAAAGTCTTGATAAGTAGTATTTGCATCATTAGGTTTTTTGTTTTTGAGATGTTTTTCTATAGTCTTAGAAAATGATTCACAATTCTTTCTTAATTGTTGAATTTCCTGTATCCTTTTACGTTCAATTTCATCCATACGAATCGCTTAACAATAATTTGATTATATACTTTAAATATTTTTCTAATTAATATTGATAGATGCGTTCATTCATTATTCGACATCTAAAACTAGGCGGGAATAAATATTTAAATCAGTTGTAATTCTTAAGATTCATGTTCCTTGAATATGCGACAATAAACAAGATTCTATACAGAAAAGATACTCCCGAGGAGATATATTCTAGATTTAGTGATGTTGAACATATGACTTTTAATGCAAACGCATTTGAGAAGAATATATCTGGAATAGAAAAAGAGATAAAAAATGTCGATGATTCGATGAGAGCAGAATATTCCGATAAGATATATAGCGCTTCTACGCATGAAAAGAAATCAGAATTCACGCGAAGGCATTTTCACATGTCAAAATCGCATAATCCAAACGTAAAAATAGCTTTAAATTCTAATTTTAATCCTGATAAGGTGTTTGATTTAGATGCATTTAAAAAGACGCGCAGGTATATGCAGATAATGGCAGAGATAGAGTCTGTTAAAAAAGCAAAGAAGCTTGATCATGAAGCATTTCATAAACTATATTTTAACATCTAAAAACCGATAGAAAAGAACGCTGTGCTTTCTAGAGTCTTAAAATTCTATATAGAATTCCGATACGTTTATAAGCAGAACTCTCTTTCTAGGCATAAGTAAGGGGTTTTTACACCTTAAGTATATATAACGAATAAGCGTATATGAACAATATATCGAATATGAAGGATATCTACTTCTAGTAAAGATTCCCACAGGAGGAAAAAATGGAACGAAATTTCAGGTCAGGACCAAGATCCTTTGGACCAAGAGAAATGCATAAAGCAACTTGCTCAGAATGTGGCAAAGAGACAGAAGTCCCTTTCAAGCCAACAGAAGGTAAGCCAGTTTACTGCAGAGAATGCTATCAGAAACATAAGAGATTCTAAGAAACTTCACGATTCTAGATACGCAATATTTTTTTTAATTTTTATTTTTCTAATCAATTTTTAATATTTACGTTTTTAATTTTTATCATATTTATTTACAATATTGAAAATAAATGAATTCATTTTTCACAAATTATTTAAATAAGTTAATGTTATCTATTCTTTGTTGAGCTTAAATCAACAATAAGCACAATGAATTGTGAGGATGGTTTTATAATGACTAAGAAAACACATGAAGAAGTTGATGACAAGAAACAAGAAGAGACACAAGAGATGACAGAATGCATATCACAAGAACAATTCGATGATTTAACAGAAACACTAAAACGATTGCAAGCAGAATTTGAAAACTACAAAAAAAGACAGGATAAAGAAAATATTCAATTAATAAGAAATTCAAACGCCGGATTAATAAAAAACCTATTGCCAGTATTAGACTCGTTTGAACTTGCAATAAAAAACAGTAATGGAGAAAGTCAAGATATAAATAAATTCAAGAAAGGCCTTGAGATGATATATGCGCAACTATTCAGTGTACTAAAAGAGCAGGGCCTTAGGATAATAGAAACAAAAGATAAGAAATTCGATCACTATAAACATGACGTATTGATGGTCAAAGAGACAGATGGAGAAGAGGACATGATATTACAAGAATTTCAGAAAGGATACATGCTAAATGATATAGTGATAAGACATTCAAAAGTACTTATAACAAAAAATAAATCAAATGACGAGGAACAACCAATAGAAGGTGATAAAAATGACTGATGCAAAACAAACATACTATTTAACATCAGAAGCTATTCTAAAATACTTCCTTGGAAAGTCAGAGCAGATAGATACACTAATAATGTGCAGGGGAGATGAAGTGAATCTGACAACAACAGACTTCAATTTATACGAAGCATTAGGAAGCGTAGAGAACAGAGAAAAATTCGATATAAACAAATTAATCAAATTCTTAGAAACAGTACATATAGAAACAGGAGCAAAAAGAGTACTGTCACATGAAAGAGTACAAGAGCTAAGAACATTAGCGGAGAGTAAATAAAAATGGCTGAAGAACAACAAATGAACAAATTGAATTTTGCAATAAACGATGGAGACGTATTCTTCACAAACGAAATAAGCATAACATTCGGACCTGCACAATTTGCATTCGATTTCAAAAATATTAGTCCAAGAGTCGACATGAGAAACCAGGACGGATCAAAAACATTCGTAATGAAACACAATGTAATACTCGTAGAACCATTTCAGATAAAACAATTTGCTAAAGTATTGAACGATGCAATAGTAAGATATGAACTGGAATATGGAAACATCGAATTGCCTGCAGCAATAAAGAAGGCAGAAGAGCAATTACAGAAGGCAGCAAAACAACAGGACGCAACAAGTCATGATGTGCCTTCATACTTTGGCTAAATAATAATTAAAAAAATAAAATTACGGAGGTAATTACTATGGGAAAAATCATAGGTATTGACTTAGGAACATCAAACAGCGCAGCAGCTGTTCTAGAGGGCGGAAAGCCAAAAATCATTCCATCAGCAGAAGGAATGACAATGTATGGGAAAGCATTCCCAAGCGTAGTAGCATTCACTAAAACAGGAGAATTATTAGTCGGAGAGCCAGCAAGAAGACAAGCAGTAAGCAATCCAGAAGCGACGATAACTGCAGCAAAAAGAAAGATGGGAACAGACTATAAATACAAGATTGCTGGGAAAGAACACACTCCGCAGCAGATATCTGCATACATCTTGCAAAAGATAAAAAGAGATGCTGAAAGTTTTCTTGGAGAAAAAGTGGACAAGGCAGTAATAACTGTGCCTGCATATTTTGATGATAATCAAAGACAAGCAACTAAAGACGCTGGAACAATAGCTGGCCTTGAAGTTGTAAGAATAATCAATGAGCCAACAGCAGCAGCATTATCTTATGGATTAGATAAGACGCATGCACATAAAGTTCTAGTATTCGATTTAGGTGGCGGAACTCTTGACGTGACAATAATGGAATTCGAAGAAGGAGTCTTTGAAGTAAAAAGCACATCAGGAGACACGCAACTTGGTGGAACAGACATGGATGCTGCAGTAGTTGATTACTTAGTTAAAGAATTAAAGAAAACAGAAGGAATAGATATAACAAAAGACAAAGTAGCAATGCAAAGACTTACTGAGGCTGCAGAGAAAGCAAAAATAGAATTATCAACAGTTATAGACACTGAGATAAACTTGCCGTTCATAACAGCAAATCAGGAAGGGCCAAAACATTTCAACTACAAACTGACTAGAGCAAAATTAGAACAATTAGTCGACCCAATAATAAAAAGATGTAAGCATCCAATAGAACAAGCATTAAGTGATGCAAAAATCTCGACAAAAGACATCGAAAAAATAATCTTAGTAGGAGGACCTACAAGAATGCCTATAGTACAGAAATTCGTCGAGGAAGTTACCGGAAAAACAGTTGAGAGAGGAGTCGACCCTATGGAGTGTGTTGCACTTGGCGCAGCAATTCAGGGAGGAGTACTTGCAGGAGAAGTAAAGGATGTTCTATTATTAGATGTAACTCCATTAAGTCTTGGAATAGAAACATTAGGTGGAGTTTGCACTAAATTAATAGAGAGAAACACAACTATCCCAACTAAGAAGTCGCAGATATTCTCGACAGCAGCAGACGGACAGAATGCAGTAACAATACATGTATTACAAGGAGAGAGACCGATGGCCCTTGACAATAAGAGTCTTGGAAGATTCGATTTGATAGGAATCCCTCCAGCACCACGTGGAATACCACAAATAGAAGTTGGTTTTGACATTGATGCAAATGGGATTGTACATGTTACAGC
>Ga0208375_1002767_pt1 | contig 15846 bp, 14 predicted proteins | sample RifOxyD1_FD_184038 | JGI IMG/M metagenome (GOLD analysis project Ga0208375, IMG submission 184038) | Soil microbial communities from Rifle, Colorado - Rifle Oxygen_injection D1 (SPAdes) | ecosystem: Environmental > Terrestrial > Deep subsurface > Rock core/Sediment | place: Rifle, Colorado... | reverse complement strand
TGTCTACAAATACCCGTGTAACTTTTCGAAGCGACGGCACATTGCACTGCCCATACTCATTATCCCCGACACAAACCACTCTCCCGTCTTTAATCTCACAACTATGCTTTGCACTCGCATAAAAGCTCACACAACAAGCAATCATAAATATCAGAACATGAATTAAATTCTTCATAATATTCAAATGCCTCATAAAATCTCCTGCTGAAATTCTTGATACTTGTTTTAGCTTTTAGTGAGTCGTATTTAAATCATTTCTTTCATTTAGTGAATCGATTCTGAGTCGAATCCAAAAATAAACACGGTTTTGCTTGATATATGTATGGAAACCATGAAGCAAGGCGTAGCTGCTTATACCAAAAGGGCCATAAACTGGTTATGGCCCGCATGATTGATCGTTGTTGACGATTATATTTCTAATGAAATCTAGTAGCATCTCCCATGGTAGTCGTAAACCTTGTCGGAGTCATGATCTTCACCTGTAAAATTACCTACCACTTCTTCGGTTCCCGGTTTCAAGATATTGATGTTGAAGTCTCGGTCTGTGTAATCATAATGGTATTCAACATCTTGAGAACCGTAGTGGGTGACGGTTTCATTAAAGCATTCATCACGACAAATCCGGCGACCGTTTTCGAGGCGACAAATTTCCCGGCACACTCTCCGATAACTCTCCCATGTACAACTTTCCGTTCCATGCATGCGGCTGGATGAGTGAAACTCAGTCTCGACCTGGGCAAAAAGATCATAATTTTGTTTGGCATTTTTGGCGGTGAGCTCGAGTTCTCCGTTATATTCTGGTAGCGAGGTATTTTTGGGTATTTTAAAACGAACTTCGACAGGGTTGGATTGCCCTTCCTTGGTAATTTTCAAAAGCAGGGTTTTCTTGTTTTCCATAGTAATGGAGGATTTGTACTCTCCTTGCGCAACCGGAACTTCGCTACCCCAACCAGTCACATATTTGATACCCTTAAAACTTAAATCTTCTTGGGCCTTGAAAATTCCAGTGATGGGTGAACAGCTAACAATCAATAAACTACTAATAGTGAGCAATGCTTTCTTCATTTTCATTTCCTCCTTGGACTTTTAAATAACGCATGGTCGATCGTGCAATCAAAATGCCATACGTTTTTAGAAAACAAAAATTATAAATTAGGCACTTATCTCTTTGCGCACTTGGTCTCACTAAAGACACCAGTGTCATTTTGATGGTGGACGTTAGTTTTTTAGCAGATGTAATTTCTTTTGAATCATTTGATGAGCATATTGCATGGAATCTGAAAATATCTGGGGATTGATTCTTTTTAGGCGTTTTCCACCTTGGGATTGATAGAAAGCAATGATGTCGTTTAGTTCGCTTTCATTAAACTGGGTCATGTATTGCTTTTTTTGGTAATCCAGCAAGTCGTCGACATTTAAAATTTGATTCATAATTTCTTTAAACCGGTCTTCGTCTTGGATCTTGGAATATGGTTTTAGATTTTCTGCAATTTTTACCAGTTGTTCTTGCAACTCATGTTCAGTATCCATCAGTCGCATGATATGTTCGACTTTTTGCAGTTTGCTGGCAGCCAGGGAGGAAAAAGCGACTGCCCAAAAAATAAACAAATAAATTGCATTTTTCATTAAGCTGGTTCCTGATATATTTATTGGAGTCATTTTTAAGTTATTTTAGCCAAAACGTATAGCAAATAATTAGAGATGGTTAAGCGCCTTGCGTTATAATATAAAAGCTAATAAAAATAAAAAGTTTTCGTCTGATAAAGTTGGCAATTATATGTAATAATTAGGGGTATGATGGAAGCAACCAAACTCACCATTAATCATTTGGCCCTGGATGAATATCGTATCTCGGGCGAGATATGCACGTTGTATTTTCCAGGCTTTAAGCAACTAGAAGAACCGCAGCAATATAAAACCACCAATGACGTTGATGGTCTTCTGCCTAAACTTTTCAATGATATAAACGAAACCTATTACCAGATTAATTATTCGGGAACGGGGGGCAGTGGTGGGGAATTTTCTTTTTTAAATTCTCTGGATGACGGGATTTTGGCCTGCGAGTATCTACTTAAACATTTTAAAAAAGTAAATCTGGTATGCAGAGGTTGGGGGGCGATTGTTGGCAGCTATGCCTTATCAAAATTTTGTGAACAACTGGGCAATGTAATTTTATTAACCCCTTATTGCTTTATACCCGGGAGGGACAGGGTTGAACAATTACTAAACGGAATGCTCACCGGAAATTTTATGGCGCTTAAAAAGGATGATGCTGATTATTATTTGGAGGAGATAGAGGAAATCAGATCAAAATATTCTTTTATAGAAAATGTAATTAATATTATGGATCGGAAAGTTTTTATTATTGCAGCGACCAAGGATAAGATAATACCGATTCAAATATTGAGAGAGACCACCAGCATGTTAAAAAATCGTAAGTATTATGAAGTCAATCAGGGACATGATCTAGAGCGGCCTGCCGAGATTGAAGAAATTATAAAAAAAATAATCACTCCTTAGAAATTCAAAATTATCTTTGCTTGTCAAATATTAATATCTGGGATTTACTTTAATAAAGTTTTTTTTAATTTAGGGAGTATCAAATGTTAAAAAGAGCCATTATTGCAATCACTCTGGGTATACTGGTCACTCTTTTTCTGGGGGTTACCGAAGGTTTTTCCAATCTTGCCAATTTTTTACCGCTGCTTCCCCCTTATCTGGCAATTACCCTGACTTTTATCACCCACGAGGTTTTGATCTCCTTATTCGTAGGAATTTTTTTAGGGTCGGTTATGACCTACGAAATAAATTCCTTTGGTGGCCTGGTATTATCGGTGGGGAAGGGTTTTTTTAAATCGGTCGATACCTATATATTAAAAGGATTAGTGGATAATGATCATATGTCGATAATAATTTTTACCAGTTTTATCGGAGGTACGATTTCCTTGGTCGGAGTTTCCGGAGGATTGCATGGGATTGTTGTTAAACTTGCCAAATATGCCAAGACTTCTACGCTGGCCCAGTTTTATACCTGGTTGCTAGGAATGTTGATTTTTTTTGATGACTACGCCAATACCTTGATTGTGGGAAACACCATGAGGCCCATTACTGATAAGTTCAGGGTATCCAGGGAGAAGTTATCCTATCTGGTGGATGCCACATCTGCTCCGGTTACTTCCCTGGTAATTGTATCAACCTGGATAGGATACGAGATCGGGTTAATTCAAGATGCCTTTAAGGCCCAGGGTATTACGATTGACCCATACGTCACTTTTATTGAATCCATTCCTTACCGCTTTTATGCAATCATGTTGTTACTATTTATTCCGATATCCATTTTTATGAAAAGAGACATGTTTTCCATGTATGAAGCAGAAAGGCGGGCCCGCCAAACGGGTGATTGTTTAAAACCTGGATCAGTGCCTATCTCAGGTGAGGAATTGCATGATATGGAGTTGAAAGCGGGGATGAAGCCCAGAGTATGGAACGCCGTTATCCCTATTATGATTTTACTGGTGGGGGTTTTAGTCGGATTATATTATACTGGCAAACAGGGACTGCTGGCCTCTGGAGGCGAAACCGCCTGGCAAAACGCTTCCTTCAAAGATCTATTGGCCAATTCCAATTCCTTTGTTTCGCTAATCTGGGCTTCGGTATTATCGACTGCGGTAATTATAATCATGATCGTTTGCCAAAAGGCCATGAGTCTAAAAAATGCCATGCAAGCCTGGCTGGGTGGAGTGAAATCCATGGTGCCCGCCATGGTTATTTTATCCCTCGCTTGGGGGCTGGGTAGCGTTTTGAAGGATATCAAAACCGCCGAGTGTGTAACTATCCTGGTTAGTAGTAATTTGAGTGTGGGGTTTTTGCCACTGAGTATTTTTCTGGTATCGGCAGTCATTTCCTTTGCGACAGGAACCAGCTGGGGAACCATGGCCATCTTATTTCCGATTGTCATTCCCCTTACCGTGACGATGACCACCGGAATGTCGGTTGATATATCCACCGGAATCCTTTATGCCTCCGTGGGTTCTATTTTAAGCGGATCAATTTTTGGAGATCATTGCTCGCCAATTTCAGACACGACTATTATGTCATCTATAGCTTCCTCGATAGATCATATGGATCATGTCTCAACCCAAATGCCCTACGCCCTGCTGGTGGGTTTTATTTCTTGTATGGTGGGGTATATCCCCTGTGGCTTTGGAGTCAATCCCTGGCTTGCCAATATAGCAGGGTTGGTTTTATTGATGGCGATCTTCTTTTTTGCCGGAAAAAAAGTGGAAAATCTTTCTTAGAAAGTCATTGGCTTGGTAGGAAGGTTGTTTTCTTCCCAATCGGAAAAACTTTTTAAATAGTTGCATTTATATTTTGCTTTCATAAGTATCTGACAGGCTTGGATTGATAAGTTAGTCTGGTCCGCATAGACTACAATCGTTTTATCTTGTAAATTTTTCGGTAAAAGATTAGCCAAGTCGTTTTGCTGTTTCTCTATATCACTATAGGGAATCCAAATGGAAGGACTGATCATTTTGGTAAATGATCCTTTTTCCCTTACATCGATAAGCAGGCAAAAATCATTATTGATCTGTCCCATCACTTCTAGGACTGACATTTCTCTGCTAGCTGAAGGCTGCTGGCAGGAGATTAATAAAAAAAGGGCAATCCATGATAAATGATTTTTCATCGCAAAGTCTCCTTGACTACTGAAAATGTGTTATTGATTTCATTAAATTTACTATTAAATGAGTGTTGATAATCCTCACTTTGAAAGTAATTTTCCAGTTTTGAAGAAACCGGATAGATAAGTTTCTTATGATTGATCGAAATGACCTGCTGTTTGGAATCAACCAGTAAACCCTTGGCCATAATCAGCGAGGCTTCCTTTAGAGAATATTTATCCAAAGCCCCCCTGACCGCGGCAAATATGGCATCATCCTGGGGGTCAGGATAGTGGAAATGTCGCATGGCCTTGACCGCCACATGATAATGGGATGGGCAATGTATAACACCGTCTAGCTTGAATCGGTTGCAAGCTTCTACAAAAATAGAAAGTATTTCATCAGAGATCCCAAGTCCCGGGTGATCCTGTCCTGGCAATTGAGGTCTTTGCAGGGTAAAAGGTTCAAGCGGGTTTTGTGCCAACAACCATTCCACATTGAGCAGTCTAAGTTTATCGTCGAGCCACGGAATTTTATAATTTACGATTTCCACCACCGATTCTATCAGGGTATAGATAATTTGGTTGACCTCTGATTTAAGCCGGATCATATTCTGATTTCCCGGGCGGTCAAATAATTCGATCCACAAGTCGTGATGTCCTTTTTTCTTGAGTTTGTGATAAATGCCCAGTTTATTCATTTGAAATTCAATATGACCGCGAGTGTAGTAATTAAACAACTTCTGAACGTGTAAGCTCAAATTGATTTCCGGAAAAATATCATTTTGATCAAAAGCAAGATTATTTTTGGAAAAGTGATATTCCGGACGCCATTTTTTTAGATAATGAGTATAGAATTGATCTACGTCCTCAGTTGAATAGTTCAGATGTTTTAGTTTTTGTTCGTCCAGTATATAAGTTAAAAACTGACAGTTTCCGATCCAGGCATCTGGGGAGTACCCACCACCTAAAACAATTTGCAAGGGGAGATGGTTATTGCAAGCCAGATCATAAATAATTTTATCCCGCTTAAAAAGTCCATCCAAGGTAAGGCTGAAGGTCCCGTAAGGGTCGTTTTCCAAAACGTCATTACCACAGATATAACAAATGAGATCAGGTTTGACATCGACGACATATTGAAAAAGATTCCCTCTAAGGGTTTCCAGATAGGTATGATCATTGACTCCCTTGGGAAGAATGATTTCTTTTACGTTGGAATAAGCACTGGCATTGCGCCAGGTAACGCCAGTGATGCAAAATTGGAAGACCCCGGCATCGTCCTTCAGTCCCTCCAGATTGCCGTTTCCCTGGTGAAAATCAAGATCGATAATTAAAATTTTACCGGAATATTTTTTCTTGCGTAAATATTTTATGGCCACCCCAACATCGTTGTAGAGACAAAATCCGGAAGCCTTGTCGGGCTCTGCATGGTGGAATCCTCCACTTATGTTGATGGCAACGCTAAGATTTCTAAATGCCAGATCATAAAACCCTTCTACTGTACCGCTTACCACTCTACGTTGAGCTTCCCTCAGGGATTCTCCCTCACCAAGGGTTAAGTCCAGTCCGAGAGAGCAAAAATCAAAATCGCTTTGGGTAGTGCTTTCCAAATAGGACGGTGTATGAAACAGTCCTAATTTGTCAAAGCCTACTCTTCTTGGTCCAATTATCCGGGCAGGGTTGATCATTTTGTTTTTAAATAAAAATGAAATGATGGTTTTGTATTTGATTGAGACATTTCTGATTTCACTATGGGAATAAAGTTCAGGTAAATAGAGCGGGTGATACCAGATTTTTATTTTTTTGTTTTTTAAAAAGATTTTTTTTAGTTGATCAAAAAATTTATTCATCGATAATCCAAAGAAACATAGCGTTGTTTGGTGTTTTTACATAATTTTTAATATCACAAAAATACAAATAGTTAAAATAACTAGGGCCTAAAAAAAAGTGTGCGTTGACTTTACGCATCCACCGTAATAATTTCAGCATTCAATTTGTAATAAGCTATGTTAGACTATTGTTTTAATATTGTCATAGTTGTGTTTGGGAAAAGCCGTTTTATAAAGGAGGTTATCCATGGGTGACAACAAAAACATCGGAATCAAGCAAAAAGGTACTTGGAAAAAAAGGGTGAGCGAGTCAGAAAAGGAAAAAATGATTGCCGCTTGTGCTTGCAGAATTGCCGAAGAACGGGGATTTGAAAATTTCCAATCCGAACATGATCCCAGGCACGATTGGGAACTCGCTACCGAGGAAGTTAATAAATTCCTGGCGGAAAACATCTAATTGCTTTTAATACGCTGTTTGAAGCATCCTTTCATAGTGATGGGCGACATATGCTTGGCAGGGTAGTTGTACCTGTATGAAAATTTTGATTAGATTTTCTTTAATATGTGTTTTTATCTTTTTTAGTACCACCCTCTTATCTTCCTGCTTATTGCCATCAGGAGAAGATGTTACCGATAAGTTTGATGAACTCTATCATTCCAGTAATTATGATCGTTCACAAGACTTCAAAAAAATTATTGAAAGAATGCAGGGTTATACCATTTTACTGATTCCAGGAATTGATTTTGATCTTATGGAGGAAATATATAATGGCAGCCGGTTTCAATATGCAAGGAAAAAAATTTACCGGCTGCTTGAACAAAGAGGTCATCTACAGGACTATAGGGATTTTTTTGAGGAAAATAATATCAAGTATAAAACCCTAAAGGTTGATGATGATCGTTATACCAATCAAACCGACAAAATAACCAGAATAATAAATCTGTTAAGGAGTACCAAAGGGGATATTATTTTTCTGTCTCATAGCAAAGGCGGGGTTGATATCCAAACCATCTTTATGCATTTTTTGAATTCACATATTCCAGAGGATCGTCAACAACTTGCCAAAGTAAAAGGGGCTATTTTTTTACAAGTTCCATTTCAAGGATCCCCCCTTTCTGATTTATATTTGAAAGGCCAAAGTTTTTTTTCCCGCCCGGTCAAGTATTTGATTCGGACTTTGTTTTGGAGAACTAGTGAGCATGTTGAATCTTTTTCTTTCGCCAGGCGGGCATTGTTCAACGAGAAAAATAAATCAAGTCTGCATGAGCTAAACCAAAAAATGAATTTCTTGTCTTTTTCCACTTATGTTCCAAGGAAGTCTGATAATTTCAGATATCCTTTTTTTGCTTATAGCAGGGATGCAATTATTCAGCACTTTCAGCTGGACAATGATGGTTTGGTTCCTTGCGGTAGTGCCTGGCCTGGTTCAAACTTTATTATTAAAAAAAATATTGGTCACGCCCAAACGATTAGAAAAGCAACATCCAGCGCAAGGAATCCAGATGTTGACAGGAAAAAGTTATTTTTTTCCTTAATAAAAATATGGTTTGAGCAAAATTAAAGATAGCTTTGGATGAGCTGGATACACCGATTATAATAGCTTTTACCAAACAGGTTTAAATGATTCATGACATGATAGAGGTGATAGAGATTTTCCCTATATTCATATCCCGGCTTTAAAGGGTAGGTTTCGTTATAGGCATTATAAAAATCACTGCTGAATCCTCCAAATAGTTTAGTCATGGCAAGATCGGCTTCGCGGTGCCCATAGTAGACAGCAGGATCTATCATCACCGGGGAATGATGGTGAGTGATCAAAAAATTCCCTCCCCAGAGATCGCCGTGCAGGAGTGCCGGTGGTTCACATCCGGGTGCCAGTATTTCTGGAATATTTGGTTCAAGCTTGCTTATCAGATGCGAGAGCGTCGCATCTGACAGTTGTTTTTTTTCCGCCAGCTTCAATTGGTATAGTATTCTGTTTTCAAAATAAAATTGCGCCCAGTCCTTTGATGCATTCTCCTGTTGATAAGGGATCGAAGGATTGACCTGGCGGTTGGCCCCAATATAATTATCGCTAGAATATCCCCAATAGGCGGCAGATATTTGGTGATGTCGGGCAAGGAGCTTGCCAAATGTTTGAAAGAAAATTGGTGTTTTTTTTTGTACTTCGATAAACTCCAACAACAAAAAATGTGCATTAACTAAGAGTACTTTCGGGGTTGATAGCACCTTGATTGAACGGATGTCTTCTAGCCCCTTGGCTTCCATGGGAAACATATCAGCAGGGGCATTTTTATTGGTTTTTAAAAAAAAGCTTTTATTGGTGAGGGTGGTGATTTGGTAGGAGTCATTAATACAACCTCCCCATTGCGAGACGGTGGTTATGATTTTTTCTCCAATAAAATTTTCTACATCACTAAAAACACCCACAGGGACTAGTTACATTTAAAGGTTTCTGCTTTATGAATGACAAAAGTGGTTTTGTAATTGGTCTCTTTGATGATGATATAATTGCCATTAAGCCCATGGGCCATGTTTTTTAATTCCTCAATGGCAGAACTTTCTAAAATATCCTTAACCTCGATAATTCCGGCACTGACACATTTTTTATCAGATGGAAGCTCCTTGACGATCATCACTTTTTCCTGGGCCTCATTGACGTTAATTTTGTGGGCACAAGCTGAAAGTATCAAAAGACTAAAAACAGTAACAAGACTAAAAATCATACGCATAAAGACTCCTTCATTAAACGATTTTATTTTTTATAGTTCCAATATTTTCAATTTCTAACTCCACAATGTCACCTTTTTTCAAGAGGCAATTGTTAAAATATCCAACACCGTCCGGGGTCCCCGTGGCAATGATGTCTCCTGGCATAAGAGTAATGTTGCGAGAAATGTATTCAAGGAGGAAGGGGATATCGAAAATCATATCTTTGGTGTTTCCGTCTTGTCTGATTTGATCATTTACTTTACAGCTAAGTTGCAGGTTCATCGGATCCTTGATTTCGTCCTTGGTCATGATCCAAGGACCGAAGGGGCAAAAGGTATCCATAGATTTCCCCCGAAAAAACTGCTGATCACCAAATTGGGCACATCTGGCGCTAACATCGTTTAAGACGGTGTAACCAAAAATATAGTTATATGCCTCACTGGCCAATATTTTCTGACACTTGCTCCCAATAATTACCCCCAGCTCAACTTCATAGTCGAGCTTTTCCACTTCCGTATGCAAAATAACATTGTCAAATGGTCCAGTAACAGAGTTGACCCCCTTACCAAAGAGCATAGGTTTGACGGGAGAAGTTCTGCCTCCTTCCTTGGCATGATTTCGATAGTTTAGCCCAACTGCAATAATTTGTCCTGGATTTGGTAAAGGCGCTCCAAGACGCACCTGGGACAGGTCTGCCAGCGCCAACGCTGGAATTGTGGATAAGTTATGCACAAGACTTTGGAGTTTTTCCCAATTGGGGTTTTTGAGAAAAGTTAGAAGGTCGGAGGGGAGAGTGGGATCAGCATGATTTACATCAATGATTTGAACCAAATTAGAGTGTACTATCCCAAACCTTTCAAACCCTGACTGCCCATAGGAAACAAGCTTCATAAAAACCTTCTTGTGATTATTCTGCTTGGAAATTATCAAACGTCTGATAGTTTGAAAAGAGATCTTAATTAATGGTATTTAACCTAATTCGGAATTAATTTTGGAGAGGACGGTCTCGAAGTATTTGTTTCGATTAGAATGTTTCTTGGTAGAGAGACCGAGAATTCCACTTCATTGGTATTAAATTAAGTTTTTACAAGTCCTGAGAATTAAAATGACCTCTAGTTAGTTGGAATTGATTTACCAGATTGTTTTTCGGTCATTGCCTCTTCAAATTTAATTCCGAATTAGGTTATTTATTGCTGGTTTGGCTTGACGGGACATCGGAACTTTATTAAATTCACTAAGTCTAGCACAATACTTATTATCTCTTTCTTAGAAGGAGTAATGGGGTCCTTAAAGAAGCGTTTTTTAAACGGTCTGGGTGGGATTATCAAAAATATTTTCGAGGTATAAATGAAACAACAAGAACTAAAACAAAAGTGGATGGAGAACTATGACGTCGTGTTTGGCGAAGTCAATGAGGAAGCGGAAGAAGCAAGTCTAAAGGCAGATACTGCATTTGGAAAGCTTTTGTCCAAAACCCATGATTCTTCTTTTCAAGAGGGAGATGTCTTCAAGGGAAAAATCATCTCAGTGGGACAGGATTTCGTTATGGTGGATATCGGCTACAAGCAAGAAGGCTTGGTCTCAGTAAAAGAATTTTTAAGCTTTGATGGAACCCTGAAAATTAAAGCTGGCGATGAGATTGAAGTTTATTTGGAAAAACTGGAATCCAGTTATGGAAATCTGGTATTAAGCAAAGATAAAGCTGAAATTTTGAAAGCGTGGGATAAGATTTCTGAAGCATGTGAATCCGGCGAACCTCTGGAAGGTACGGTTATTGCGAAAGTCAAAGGTGGATTATCTGTGGATATCGGAGTTAAGGCTTTCCTACCCGGTTCACAAATTGATTTAAGACCATCCCGTTATCTTGATAAATACATCGGCAAAACGATGGAATTTAAAGTTATCAAATTTAACAAAAAACGTGGAAATATTGTTCTATCCAGAAGGGCCATCCTTCAAGAAGAGCGCAGCAAAATGAGAGGGGAGATCCTGTCTCAGATTGAAGAAGGCATGATCGTTAAAGGTATTGTTAAAAATATCACTGATTACGGTGCATTCATTGACCTGGGAGGAATTGATGGACTTCTGCACATCACCGACATGTCATGGGGAAGAGTCAAGCATCCAAACAGCCTGCTCAATGTAGGCGATGAAATTGAAGTCAAGATTTTGAAATTTGACACTGATAAGGAAAGGGTTTCTCTTGGCCTCAAACAGGTTCAGCCAAATCCATGGGAAGAAGCCAAAGACAACTACGTTATCGGAGCTAAAGTTTCAGGTGAAGTTGTTTCTGTAAAAGATTATGGTGTGTTTGTTGAGCTGGACGATGGAATTGAAGGTCTAATTCATGTGAGCGAAATGAGCTGGACCAATAAGAATAAAGCACCTCACAAGACCTTTAATCCAGGTGAGAGAATTGAAGCTCAGGTGCTGGACGTTGACACCGAAAACAAGAGAATCTCCCTTGGCATCAAACAACTTATGCCAAACCCATGGGATGATCTGGTCACTAAATACAAAGCCGGCCAAAAAGTTAAGGGAAAAATCAAATCTATTGTGGAATTTGGGGTTTTCGTTGACGTTGGCGAAGAGCTAGATGCCCTTGTTCATGTATCTGATATTTCCTGGACCAAAAAGAATGTTAACTTGAATGATGAGTTTGTACTTGGAAAAGAAATCGATGCAATGGTTCTTTCAGTTGATAAAGAAAACCAAAAATTCTGCCTGGGAATCAAACAAATGGTGGAAGATCCATGGAAGAAAATTGAAGAAAGAATCCCGGTCGGTACAGTGGTGGAAGCTGAAGTGGTTAGAGTCACTGATTTTGGTGGATTCGTGGAACTGGAAACCGGTATCGAAGGTCTAATTCACATAAGCGAACTCTCTGAAGAGAGAGTTGAGAGACCATCTGACATCATCAAAAAAGGTGATAAGGTCAAAGCCATGGTTATCTCTCTGGATAAGGATGACAAGAAGATTGCTCTTTCTATTAAGGCGGTAGGGGACGTGGAAACTCAAAGTCTTATGAAAGATCATAAACCTTCAGATGTTAAATCTGCAACGTTAGCAGATAAACTCAAAGGTTTTAACGTAGACTAATTTTGGGATTAAAACGATTGATGTTTACCAGAGGGCCACTTTTTAAGTGGCCCTCTTTTTTCGGGAGTGATAATTTTTAGTATGCAGTTATTTTACATAGAAAATGATGATTTTTTAGTCACCCTCTTTGAAGTTCTTTTTAAAAGATCGACGTATGCAATTTTCACCACTGATGATTTACAATCCATTCATCTCATTGAAGATCAATTACCTGATATTGTGATGATTAGTTTGAATTTTAATTTTGATGAAATCAAGGATTTAGTAACTCAAATCAAAAGGATTCCAGATGCTAATATCACAGTGATAGCTATCGGAGACGCAGATCAAGTTGCTCAAATGAAAACGCAATTATTGTGTGATGTTTTTATAACTAAACCGATCGCTCCTTTACAAGCGTTGGCGCAATTGGAAAAATATTTTAAGAGGCCATAATGGATCAAAAAGAAATACTATTAATGCTGGGTGGTTTTTTTCTTATAATGCTGATTATCGTGGCCACTATTTATTTTAGGAGTGGGGCGTTTTAAAATCCTTACCAGACTTAATGGCCACTTCAATAAGTCGATCCCTGGTTTCCAAGCTACCCTTCTAAAATCATGATTCTTTCTGATGAATTGAACTTTTTCCGACAATTTTACTAAAGTTATTTTTCATAGGCTTAACCAATACATTTTTTCATAAAACGGCTTTTTGTTCCGATAAATATCATAGTGGAGCTGTATGTTTATTTTTCTTACAAATACCCTAAAATTAATTATCACAACCACGATGGTGATAATAGTGATCACAATTCAAATTGCATTTTCCAAGGACAGCAAAAATTACAAAGCGGCAAACCTGAAAGCAAAGCAGTCTCAAGATTTAACAGAGCTTGAAAAAATTAACAAATACGGACAGCATGGCTTTGAAGTTGGATTATCGTACGAGTTTGAATTAAAAAATGAACATCTTGGTGCATATCTTGATCATTTTAAAATACCATTCATTCAAAAGAATCTAGCGTTATTTTTAAAGACCCAGTTTGTTCCAGATGAAGATGATCCATCTCAAGAATTTTATCAATTCGTGCAAAAAGAAATAATTGAAAGGTATCCCAACCGCGAAAATATGCGCTTGCTCCAAAAACAACATCCTAAGGCGTTTGCTGAACTTACTAAGGACTTGGATGCTAGCGCAGTGGAGTCGTGGTTAAATGGAGAAGTCAAAGGGCTAATATCATCTGCGAGTAGCATACCTCAATCGACTACATCGGAAACAAGCGAAAAAATTTTTAATACAGTAAATATATTAGGCCAAGAGGGTAAACCAATCATAAGAGATACTCAGATTGGGGTACCCTCTACTTATTTGGAATCCGCTAAGAATAGTACACTTACCTCTCCCAATATGATCACAACTAATTCAGGTCTTTTGATTCCAGCGCAAAGGATATTACTTCCCGATGGAGACAAAACTAATCTTTCTACTACTGATATTGGTGATGAAATTTATAAAAGTTGGATGAATTATCCACCTGCAGATCGAAATAAATTGATAGATTTTAATCAACTTAATCGTCGTTATAAAGGCTGGGTTGCACAGTGGGGGTTATACGATCCACCGAACTTAAGAAGGCTAACATCGACGGCTCCAAAATGGATGAAAAAAACCAGAAAATCTCATTGGGAAGTAGGTGAATCATTAGAAATTGAGCATCGAGGTTATTTCAAGGACAGATCCTCATATAGAAAAGGATTAAATGCTATTACAAAAACGCTTGGATTATCTAGTATAATTGATCGGCCCTTGGATCAGATAGAGCCCAATTATAGCTTTCATTTAAATATTTCTATAAAAGACTATCCTCCCGATAAATTAACAACATTTCTTACCTATTATCAAGACATCATGCTTGGGCGTTTTTTAAACAGTGAAAAAAAACAAGTGGCTGCATTTGCCGATGGATTTGGTTCATATCATGAGGACTTAATGTCGCGAGGTTTTATAAGAATTGTTGATCCTTTAACAGGATATTTTGAAATAAGAGTGCATACCAAAGGACCAGAAGAAACACTTGATGAAGTGTTTAAATACTTGGCAGATATGAAAAATGACGAACCGGAAACCATTAAGAGAATGCAAAATGATATAAAAAAATTAATCACGCCGAGGTTTATGGAAGAAATGTTAACTAGTCCGGGGGTGCAAGAAAAAATAGATAAGCTAAACCGAAATAATATTAATTATCAAAAAAAGTTTGATGCCATTATGTTGGAAAACAGGCAGGTGATGAACAGAAAATATACAGCTCTAGACTCCGTACTTTTTAGAATCACTGGTACCAGCGTAAAAAAATTGCGTGGAGATAACCCTTTTACGGATCTTATTATAGATAACGATTTAAATCAAAAAATGTTATTAGATATTAGTAAAAAGCCTGATTTCTCTTTGGATAATTTTATGAATGATTATAGAAAATCTATAGACACGCATATTGATAATGTTGTGAAAGACTGTCCTGTAATTAGAATGCATGTGCAGAAAATCAATGATGGCTCATGGAGTAAAATTGCGGTCAAGGATCAAATTGAAATAATCAAAGAAGTAAAAAAAGCAGATTTGCCATTAGTCGTCAATAGGATGCTTGATGGGTATCCCCTCTTAGATAAAAAAGTTTTAAATACAATCATTAATGTCATTGTTACGTCGCCTAATCAAACTTCAGCAAAGTATTTAGATTTTCTGATAAAAAACGATGACAAACTAAACCTGGATGACTTGAAAAAAATATCCAGCTTATTGTTGCAGGATTTAACTGAAAAAAACCGACCTTTCCATGATAAGGTATTATTGCTTATAGCAAAAAACAAAAATAATCACGATTCTGAACTAATGGATCGTGTTTACAAATGGTGGAAAAAAAATCCTACACCATCGCCTCCTCATTATCTTGGAGTGTTTTTTAGGATTTTCGAAAAATATTCGCCTATTGAAGATATTTTATCTTTGCTACAAAATGAGATCAAAAATACTTCGCCTCAAGATTTATTAGAAGCATTAGGGGTAGACACCAAAATTGATAATCAATCTGTATTGAGTTTACTCATCAGCAAATTGAGCATACAGGATCAGGAAGATATTTATAAATTGTTTATTGAAAGATCTATAGAAATGAAAAAGTCAGAACCTCTTTTAACCTTTATTGTAGAGGTATTAGCACAACCTCACACAAAAGATATGACAGATGTCTATGAGAGTTTAATCAAGGCAATGGTTGAATTGAAGGATGGGAGAGGATTGAAAAGCTTTGTAGAAAAAATATTATCACAGCCTCATACTAAGGATATGCATGCTGTGTATAATCTTTTTTTTGAAATGATTCCAAAAGATTACTTATCTGATATTCTCATGGTTTTTTTAGAGAAAGTATTGAAGCAAGATCATGCTAAAAATATGGTTGGTATCAAAGAATTAATTTTGAGTAAAATAGTTGAATCAAAATATGAAAATTTACACGCTACTTTTGTTAGTACTGTTATGTCACAACCTGATTGGGGTAATTT
>Ga0208375_1002765_pt1 | contig 15859 bp, 18 predicted proteins | sample RifOxyD1_FD_184038 | JGI IMG/M metagenome (GOLD analysis project Ga0208375, IMG submission 184038) | Soil microbial communities from Rifle, Colorado - Rifle Oxygen_injection D1 (SPAdes) | ecosystem: Environmental > Terrestrial > Deep subsurface > Rock core/Sediment | place: Rifle, Colorado... | reverse complement strand
GTGTACCAAATGTAAATTATATGAATGTGACTAATCTATCTCTTGTAGCAAATGCATCTAGTGTTGTATTTTATAATTATACGTTGAATACATTCCTAGAACCCGCAAGATTGACCACTGATGGCGCTGTCTTGAGCTTTATGATTTATGTATACACTAGCTCAGGTAGACAAGTCAATTTTACGAATGATGGAAAGTACTACAATATAACAATTGATGGTGCTGCACCTACGGTTACACCAAGTGTAACTCCTACGACTGGAACTTCATTGACAACAGCATTCACTTTAAGTTGCACTTATTCAGATACCGTTGATAGCTCGTTGACTTATGATGCAATGACGATTATTAAGCCATCTGGTGCGATAGTTAACCCTTCAAGTTTGACCTTTACGGACACAGGTGAAGCTGGAACATACACTTTGAGATGTGGTGCTAGAGATGATGCGGGCTATTATAAACTTTCATCAACGACATTTGTGGTATCCCCACACTCATCGACAACGTCTTCAGGTGCAGGTGGATCTTCGGGCACAACAACTGTTTCAAGTACCGTTGGCGTTGATTCTATTGCCGCAGGCGGAGTAGCTCAATTTGAGACGGCTGCTTCTAAAGTTGACGCAATAGGAGTAACAGGTGTTGATATCGCTGTTATAAATAGCGCTAGCAATGTTGTTCTTAAAGTTGAACAAGTCAATACAAAACCTTCGACTATAACTACAAATGTAGATGGGGGTCTGTATAAATATGTGCTAATAACTGTTAGCAATATTGCTACAAACAACATTGATACAGCAACTATCAAGTTCAAAGTCAGCAAGTCATGGCTTACTGAAAATGGATTTGATAAAGCTGATGTGAGGCTGAATAGATGGGCTGTAGAATGGACATCATACACTGCAACAATATTGAGCGAAGATGACCAATATGTGTACTATTCTGCAAATGTCCCTGGATTTAGTTATTTCGCAATCTCTGCTGAAAAGAGCACATCTAGCGAACAAACTGGATCTACTACCGGAGAAAATGTGGCAGGTACTGGTACAGAATCAAGCACATTGCCTCCAGAAGCTGGAAGCAAGAGCAATATCTGGATTTGGATATTTGGTATTGCGGTTTTAGCAGGAATAGGATTCGCCATTTATTTTGTATTAAAAAAGCGATAAGCTTTTAAATTTTTTTATTTCTTTTATTTTTGTGACTTACTTTGATCAGCATTTCATGGTAGATATTGATTTGATAGAAAGAATTGTAGATTATGCTGATTTAAAAGAAAATGAAAAAGTAATTGAAATTGGTCCTGGTTCTGGAAACTTAACGAGATTTTTGGCTAGGAAGGTTAAGATTGAAGCATTTGAAATGGATAATGCATTCATTGATGAACTTGAGAAAATAAAAAATGTAAAGGTTGTTAAGGGCAATGCTTTGGAACTTTTGCCTCGGGAATTTGATAAATTAGTGTCTAATATTCCTTATTCAATTTCTGAACCCTTAATCAAAAAACTAATGCACTGCGATTTTAAGCTTGCAATATTAACAGTAAGCAAGAGTTTTGCAGATATATTAATAAGAGATGAAACTAAAATAGGGTTAATAAGCAAATATTTCTTTGAAATTAAGATCCTTGAAGAAGTGCCTCCAAGCTCATTTTCTCCTTTGCCTAAAGTTGTATCTGCAATTGTAGAAATAAAACCAAATGAAACTGAAAGCAAAGCAATAAAAGAATTGCTATTACAGGAAGACAAAAAGGTGGCAAATGCGATAAGGGAAACTTTATGCAAACTTAAAAATAAAACAAAAAATGAGATTAAAGCAATACTTCTTAAATTTCACGTGCCTGACAAGACTGTTGATAGCTTGTCGTTTAATGAGACTAAAAGAATTTTAGAATGGATTAAAACATTTTAGAAACAATATCCAGAGTGAATAAAATTATTGCATATGTCTGCTGCCTTGTTGGAATAAATAAGTCTCTTTTCTTATGAACTGAGAAAATCCTTACATTGTTGATTAAATGGATTTGCTGCGTTATGCCTGGATCTAATTTGATATCTTTTTCCTGCATCTTTGCGATTAATGTGCCCAAACCTATGCCTGGATTTTTTTCTAAAATGTCAAAACCGGTTACGTCGTAATATTTACGATGCAGGCAAGTTTCTAGGATTCTACCACAAAGAATAATACAGCTCCTGTAACAGGAGGCATTATAAGCATTTTCTAACTCTTCTATATCCGCTAAAACTTCTTGGGCTATCTCTGGGTTTAATTTTGGTCGGTCTATTGTCATTTTATTATTTTCGCTTTCAGGAATAATTAATTTTTTTTGCTCTAATTTTATCTTTTGTATTATCTCCAATGAGTTCATATAGTTTTTCTTGTTGAATTCCTGATTTAATTCATGAACCAAATTCATCAATTCAATTATTACAGGCTTATTGTTTTCAACAGTGTGGAGTTTTGTGAGCGCCCAGACATTTTTATTTATATTTTCTTTTGAAGAATGAATTGCCGATGCAGAAAATTGACCTTTTTTCTTTGAAATAGATAGTCGAATTTCATTTTTGGGCTTTTCAGATACATCTACATTATGATACATTGCATCTAATAGTGAATCTTGAAAACGTTTCAATTCGAAAGACAGAGAATTGGCCATAAGATTAATATGTAGAAATGAACTTTTAAAGATTTATGGACTTCAATATTATATTTTAAAAAGTTTTATATATCTGCTTAAATCTTATGAGGAATATGGAAATGAAACAGGTAATCCTTGTAAGGATGGATTTAAAGATGCCTCCGGGTAAATTGGCTGCACAAGTAGGTCATGCGGCTGTTGAAGCAGCTTTGAAAGCAGATAAAGACAAATTGAAAGAATGGAGAAAGCAGGGCATGAAGAAGGTTGTTTTGAAAGTTCTGGGGATAAATGATTTACACAAACTAAAAGCTGAGGCAGATAGTTTGGGCTTGGTTACTGCCCTTATAACTGATGCTGGAAGAACGTACTTTGATTCACCTACAACAACTTGCCTGGGAATAGGACCCGATAAAGAAGAAGAGATTGATAAGATTACCGGCTCTTTGAAGATGCTCTAGACAGAAAGATATTTAAAACACTTCTTTGATAATTTTAACTTATGCTATGCTTAGGTATTGAGACGACTGCACATACTTTTGGAGCTTCAGTAGTTACTGGAGAAGGTAAAATATTGAGTGAAGTTCGAGATATGTATACGACTACTGAGGGAGGTATGATCCCAAATGAAGTTAAAAAACATCATCTTAAAATTGGAGATAAGGTTATTGAAGATGCATTGACCCAAGCTAATGTTAAAAAAGAAGATATAGATTTCGTTGCTCTTTCAAATGCACCTGGATTAGCCCCATGCTTGCTTGCAGGGATGGAAATAGCCAAAAGGTGGGCTTTAAGACTTGAAATTCCTTTAGTGCCTGTAAATCACATTTGCGCGCATTTAGAGATAGGAAAATTACTGACTAATGCCAAAGATCCAATATTCGTTTTTGTTTCTGGTGCAAATACACAGATAATTGCTTTAGAAGGAGGACGGTATAGGGTATTTGGTGAGACCCTTTGTGTGGGAATTGGAAATGCCCTTGATAAATTTGGTCGTGAAGTGGGGTTAGGATTTCCAGCTGGACCTAAAATTGAGGAACTTGCGAAAAGGGGAAAGTATGTAGAATTGCCTTATGCTGTAAAAGGGATGGATGTCGCTTTTTCTGGAATTATAACCAAAGCAGGAATTATGGTTAAATCCGGAAAGTATAAATTAGAAGATATCTGCTACTCTTTGCAAGAGACCCTTTTTGCAATGGTTACAGAAATAACTGAAAGAGCTTTGGCGCACTGCGATAAAGATGAAGTTTTGGTAATTGGCGGAGTTGCTGCCAATTCTAGATTTAAAGAAATGCTTGAGACTATGTGCTTAGAAAGAAATGCTAAATATTATGCTGCGCCTTTGAGGTATGCAGGGGATAATGCGGCTATGATTGCTTGGCTTGGAATAATGTATATGAATTCGGGATACAAACCTTTGAAGTTAGAAGAGATAGATATTTTGCCGAAAGAAAGATCTGATGACATTGATGTGTTTTGGGTTCTTTAATTTATTCTTATTTGAATAATTTTTTCAGAAAAGATTAAATAATTCTCTAGGTTTTATTAGATCATATGAATATAAACAAAGAAGACATTGGAAAACAGATTAAAATTATTCTTAAAGAGAGGCGAGATTTAGCAGGCGAGCTGCTCGAGATTGGTAATAATTCTATGAAAGTAGGAATTATATACCGACCGGTTCCTTGGAGAAGTTTTAACGTTGAAAAAAATTTGTCTTATGGTTTGATATCAAATTATGAAGTCATTGGCGCTTGTGAATTAAGCAGAGATAAGTTTGATAAACAGGATATTGGCAGATGTGTAGAAGTCTATTTTAATCCCAAAAAACATAAGTTAGCCAAGTTCCTTGGCGCCACAAGAGTATCCTCACTCGGCAGGCTTACTGGGATTTATAATGACCATATTAAGCTGACAGATGATTTTTCGATGAGTTATGTAGGAAGAACATTTGAAGGAATTGAGCTAACTCCTTCCGAAATAAAACAACTCAGCTGCTGGATAAATGGCGCGAGAAAAATTCCGTACGATCAAATTTTATATTTCCTAAGAGAATAATTAATTCGTTTTCTTCAACTTGTGCTTGATGTGCCTGTAAATGAAATAAGAACCTGCAATAAGCAACAAGGCAACTATAATTATAGAGAAATACTCAGAATATGCTCTAACTAAGGCCCAGTTCTTGCCTAACAGAAATCCTAAATATGCTAAGAAAGCGTTCCAAGCAGTTGCACCTATTAAAGTATACAAAAAGAATTTCTTCAAGTCCATCTTTCCTATCCCGGCAGGTATAGATATTAAATGCCTGACAACAGGAATGAATCTGCTTATCAGAACTGTTTTTTCACCTTTTTCTTTGAACCATTTTTCTGTCTTCATTAAATCTGTTTCATCTAGGAAGAAATATTTGCCATATTTCAAAATAAATCTATTGCCCCCATATCTTCCAAGACAATAGGAAAGCCAAGAACCAAATATACTGCCTAAAGAGCTAAATACTATAACTAAATAGAGATTCATTTCTCCTGTGGCTGCTAAAAAGCCTGCAAATGGCATAACCAGCTCAGAAGGGATAGGAAAAATCATGCTTTCCATCGTCATAAGGACGAAAACGCCAAAATAGCCTAAATAAGAGATAACTTGGATACAGAATACACCTACATGGCTTAAAATCTCTGTTAAAATGCTCATTTAGAGACATAAGATAGGGTTATTTATAATCGTTTCTTTCGTCTAAACAGGGCAAAAGTTTATAAATAGGGACTACAAATATATCTTCATACATAAACGAAAGTAATTTCTTTTATGTTTAAGGAGAAAAAATGAAAGAATTCGACAGAGGTCCAAGAAGGGATTTTGGGCCAAGAGAGATGCACAAAGCAACTTGTTCTGAGTGTGGAGCTGAATGTGAAGTACCATTCAAGCCAACAGCAGGCAAACCTGTTTTCTGCAGAGACTGTTATAGCAAGAGAAAAAAGTTCTAACTTAATTCTTAGATACTATACCATTCATAATAGTTTTTGTTTTTTTTGTATTATAAAATAAAGAATTAATTAAAAAAAATTAAAATAAGGCTTTTTTATCGATTATGTTCTTGACTTGTTCTTTCTGAACCTTGTCTTCCATCTCTTCGACGGCTTCCTTACAGACATCTTCGCAGTTTTCCAATAATACTCTTGGATTATTTTCAGATTTCTTGTAAATATCGATAATCATGTCATCTGTCAAGAAACTCAAGTTACCAATTCTTTTTCTGACTAGTTTAACTGCTTCTTCATCTGAAAGTTTTTTCAGCTTGAAAATATTTTTACCTATTAGCTTTTTTATTCCTGCTTGATACTCGTTTTTTCCTTCTTTACTTACTAGGACGATGGATTTGAAAAATCCTTCTCTATAGTATTCAAGAAGCTTTTCAGAATCTTCTGCTGAAAGATCTTGAGCCTCATCAAGCAAAAGAATCATTTCCTTTGATTTAAGCTTTAATAAACGACCTATGAATCCATGCCTCTCGATCAATAATTTATCGTAATCAATATTGGATTCAGTAGTATTGCAGCTGTAGTAAACAATTTTTTTATTGCCCCCAAATTCAGCTACAATCCTCTTTAGAATAGATGTTTTTCCTAATCCAAAGTCGCCTTCTAAGCTTATTATAGCACCCATTTCCACCAGATCTAAAATTTGTTCAACTTCCTTTTCATAGCCTACAATGTCATCGTGAAATGCAGCAGGCTTTATGCTGAAAGGATTGTTATAAAAACCAAGTTGTTTGTACCATGTTTGTTTCATCTTTCATTCCTCCTAATAATACCTTTCTGCAATGTCTTTTTCGGCGCCTTCTTCCTTAGGCCCGATGACAATTTGTGGCTTTTCATAGACGATGTTGACTTTTTTTGTATCCTTGTCTTCTTCTAAAGGCTCAACAACGGGGTCTTCATCTTCTAAGACTTCAACAACAGGTTCATTTTCTTCTATTGTCCTGCTAGTTTCTACTATTTCTTCCGGTTCGAGAATTTCTTCTTTTGGAGCCTTTGATTGTTTAGCTGCCTTGGAAGATTTTCCGCCCAAAAGCGCATTAATGTGCTCTTGGAGAACTGTTTCTTCACCGTTTTCAACTGCATAAGCGCAGAGTTTCTCACAATTTTCTAATAACTGTTTTGGCGAACCATTCGATTTCTTGAATATTTCTTTTATCATATCATCAGAAAGAATTTTATGCTCTCCGATTCTGCCCCTTATAATTTCTATTGCATCATATTCAGTAAGCTCTTTCAAATGGATGATCCTTCTACCTATTCTATGCTTTAAGCTTGGTGAGATATTCACCTTGTTAAAACTCTTGCTTGTGAATACAACCGCACGAATATAGTTGTGATCATATAAATGTTTTATCCTTTCAGAGTTCTTTTTTGATAAGAATTGAATTTCATCCAAAAGGAGAATCATATTCTTTGGCTTGCTTCCGCGCAATTTATCAAGCAAACTTATGTTTCCGAAGACCAAATTTGTGATATTAAAGTCCGGATCCATGCGCTTGCAGTCTACATAAATGACCTTGCCCTTGCCTTTGAAGTTATCAATTGCAAATTTAAGCAAAGTCGTCTTTCCTGTCTCAGGTGAACCTTCGATAACAAGCATGTTACCAGAAATGATCCTGTAGATTATTTCGTCTTTTATACCGCTATGGCCTACAAATTCAGAATGACCATTAAGCGGATTAGTGTCAAATGGGTTTTTGTCAAAATCCAGTTCTTCAAACCATCTATCCATATTCATCATGCCTCTCTTAATTCTGTTGATTTTTCTCTATGATATTCAGCTGCGCCGTAAAAATCCTCAGCTGACGCTATGTCTCCCTTATTGTAATAAATCTCACCTTTCTTATGATAATTTATTGCTTTTCTCATATGCTTATTCGGAGATTCTCTGAAGTAAACATACAATGCGACAATTATCACAATGGCTGCAATGACTGAAGCCACTTTGTGAGCAAGTATAAATCCTATGAATGTATTCATTTTTATTCATCCCCCTTTTATTGTAAATGATATAAAATTATGTTCTAATCTATTATTTAATGGCTGTTTATAAAAATTTCTCATTTAAATCATATATTTTGAATAATAAGGCTGTTTATGCCACTTAATAGAAAAGAATTCAGACATTGAAATGTTCAGAAACTTCTTCAATTCTTAAAACTTTTGAGGTATCTCTTTCTTGATTAAGATCCATATAAAAACATTCTGAACAATTATTTGATAAACTGCCATGGGTGCCTTTGCCCCCTTTCCTGAAAATTTTTTTCCCGAAGAAAAATCCTTCCTCTAAATCTATCAAAACATCACCGGGATTTTCAACTATACGAAATGCATTATATATGCGATGCAATGCATCGGGATATTTATGATTTGTTGTATTTATAAATAATAAATCATTGGATATAAATCCATTTTGATCTTTTTCAAGATTATTTATTATTTCAGAATAGTTTAGGGGGTCTCCTGTTAAAACTTCATATTTAAATTTATTTTCCCTTTTTGTGATTCTAGCGGTTAATTTATTTTTTCTAACTATTATGTCTTCTTTTTCATGATAAACAAAGAAGCTAATTTCATCTATTTTGTCCAATATTGCGTGAATCTCTTTGCTATACGAAGGAGTGTGAAATAAGGGGATAAAATTAGTTATACCTGGAGCAGAGAGGATGACTGATTTTTCTTTCCACAATCTATTGTGAACACTGAAACCATAATCCTTGAATTTGCGCTTTAAGTCAATGAAATGAGTACAGTTTATTGCCCCATGATCGGACCATAAAGAGATTTCTAATTCAGGATGCTCATGGATTATACGAGAAAATAATTTCGAGAGACTTTTTAATTCTCTTTTTGTGCGTTCTGTGCCATATCTATGTGTTATTTGATCATAAGTAATAACCCAGATATTGTTGCTATAATTGCCTAAAATGTAGCGTTCTAATTGGGCCTCAAGTTTTTTAAATAGTTTTTTATGGTTTGGGCTGAAATATGATTTTGTGAAGGCCCTAATTTTGTCTCTTGTCTTTCCGACTGTGGTGTAAAGAGATTCAAAAGTCTTCTTTTTTCTGAAATCCTTATCTATTATAATATAGTACGGAAGGTTCTTGCGCTTTTGAAAACCAATAGATTCATAACATTTTGGCTTCTTATAATTGTGAAATACAGAATGGTTTGGCCTTGTCAAACTAGGATATGCTGAGATAACCCTATTTGGCGCTTTAAACTCTTGGAAATACCCCTGTTTTTGCAGATCTATTATAGTCCTAAAGGGAACTCCATCAATGCAAATTGAGACTTTACGGGCCATAATTTTGGGAGAGATAGCTGACTTTATATAAATTTTTGTATTTTTTTAGTTGAATATATATTATCGGATGTATTTAATTGAATTTGAAAGTATTTTTATATCGGATAACTCTTTGGTTGTTGAAATGGCGCTTGAACTTATTACGGGATGTATGTTTTCCGGTAAAACAGGAGAATTACTTGACCGATTGGATAGATTGGATATAACTAAAAAACGTATTTTATTATTTAAGCCTACTCTTGATAATCGATCTGAACTTGATGAAAAATATTCTGCAATTGATGTTTCATCGCATAATGCGCATAAAAGACCTGCGATTGTAGTACCTAGCACGGACGAATTATACAAAATCGTAGGTGAGCAAAAACCAGATATTATTGGCATTGATGAAATACAATTCTTTGATGAAAAAATAGTAGATTTTTGCTATGAGTTTAGACGTGATAAACTGATTATTGTTGCGGGTTTGAATATGAGTTTTAGGGGAGAGCCTTTTCCCTTTAGAGATTCTAAACATTTGGGTGAGGAGCCTATTGTCTTTTCAGATAAGCATATGGGAGATTTGATGGTAATAGGATTCAATATTTCGAGAAGGGCACTTTGCATGTATGAATTTAAGAATGGCAGTATATGCGGGCATGATGGTGTGCCAACTGCAATTTATACACAGAAGCTTATTGATGGAAATCCTGCACCTTACAATTCTCCTTTAGTCTCTGTTGGCGCAGATATTAAAAATAATGAAAATGTTTCTTATCAGGGAAGATGCGAAAAACATTATAGAATTAATGGACACTGATTTTATTTAATTAACTGCGATAATACTTATTTTCTTTCTTTTGCGTTTTATCTAACGCTGAATTGTGCTTGTTGATTCTTGGACGGTTGTTTTCTTTATCTACTCTATAAGTTATATCTAACATTTTTAAAACTTTGTTCATGCCATCTGTTTTGCTCAAGGGACCTTCAACTTTGCCGTGCTTTCCAGGAACGCCTTCGAAAACAAGCATAGAATCTGAAATGTAATCTATGAACTGAACATCATGGTCTACTACTATTGCAGCTTTGTCTTTTTTGATTATGAATTCTTTTATTACTTCTGCAACTTTTAAACGATCTTCGACATCAATGAATGCTGAAGGCTCATCAAAAGCATAAATATCTGCATCTTGCGATAAAGTAACTGCAATGTAAACTTTCTGCAATTCACCGCCCGAAAGATGCTTTATTTCATTGTCTAATAATTTATTTAATCCTAATTTTTCCAGAATGTTCTGCTTGTACCAACCGGAATTGAATAATTCTCTTGCGGATTTTAAAAGCCACATTTGCACTGTGCCTTCAACATCCGATGTAGGATATTGCACCTTGTAAGCGATCTTTATTTTTTCTTTCACTAAACCTTTATCCGGTTTTATTTCTCCTGCTAATAATTTGAGGAAAGTTGTTTTTCCTAAGCCGTTTGCACCCATGATAGTCATAACTTCGCCTTTAATGATTTCACCTTTGATTGTTTTTAATTTAAAATCACCGAATGATTTTTCAAATTCGGGGAGTTCGAATAAAATTTCATGCCTTCTTTTTTCTACGTTGTATTTACCAAAAACAATCGAATAGTCTCTAAAACGAACATTATCACTGGTTATGAAGCCGTCTAAATATTCATTTATTCCACGACTTACACCTTGGGAGTTGGATATAACTCCATAAGCGCCAGCTTGACCATAAACGATCTGAATTTCATCGCTGATATAATCTATTGTTGCTAAATCATGCTCAACTACTAAAACTGCTGAATCTTCTGCCAAATCTCGAATTAATTTTGCAACTTTAATTCTTGCAGTAACGTCTAAAAATGAAGCCGGCTCATCAAAATAGTAAACATCTGCTTTTTTTGAAGCTGCTGCGATTATTGCGACCTTTTGCAATTCACCGCCTGAAAGCTGACTTAATTCACGGTCTTTTAAGTTTTCCAATTCTAATTCTTTCATTAATTTTTCTGAAATTTTTCTTTCATCTATTTTCTTTAATAGTGCTCCGACCTTTCCTGAGTATACTTTTGGTAATAATTCTATTCTCTGAGGTTTGTATGAAACAACTATTTTATTTGCATATAATTGCCTAAAATAATCCCCTAATTGAGTTGTTGAATATTTTGCAATAATTTCTTCTTTCGATGGTTCCTTATTATAATTGCCTAAATTGGGAATAACTTTTCCTGAAAGAATATTGAAAGCAGTAGATTTTCCTATACCATTTCTTCCTATGATTCCTACAACTTTGCCTTTTTTAGGAATCGGCAAATGAAATAATTCGAATGCATTGGCACCAAAACGATGGACCGGATTTTCTTTTAATGCCTCCGGGAGATTTATTATTCTTATTGCTTCGAAAATACAACGATGTGTGCATATGCCACAGCCGGTACAGAGAACTTCGTCAATTATTGGTTTTGAGTCTGGTCCCTTAACTATGCACTCCTCTCCAAGCATGTTCCTGGGGCAGATACGCATGCAAAAATGGTTGCCGCAGTTTACCGGATTACATTTATCCTTATTTACTATTGCTATACGTGACATATTGCTTCAAGAATCTAATTTTATTTATATACTTTACCTGTTCCAGATACGATTAAACTCTCTCAGGTAATAATTTGCAATAGTTTCATCATGAATTATCAAAATATTTTCATCGTTCTTTTCATAGCCCCCTTGCGTAGGATTAGCAGAACCTGTAAGAACTATTTTTTTGTCTATTATGAAAACTTTGTGGTGCATGTTATATTTATTTGAATCCCACTTAACCGAGATATTTGAATCATTCAGCTTATAAAATTCATGATACTTATTTACTTGAGTTCTTTCAAAGACCCCTTTTATATCCAAACCAGCCAAATTCTTTTTTATTAACAAATCACCTATTTCATCTAATGTAAGACTGAAAGCTAGAATATAAATTGATTCTGATGCGCTGTTTAAGGTTTTTAAGACCTGCTTTTTGCAATCATCTTCAGGACAGAAATAATTTTCTATTTTTTTATCATTAAAATAAATGATTGGGTTGCTTATTTCGTAACCTCTGCCGTAAATTCCATTCCAAAGCTCTACGAATTCAGCCTCATAATTTTTTGCCAAAGTTTTTGATTCTATTACTATTGCATTATTATCATTGAGATAAGTACAGCGATCTGTTGGATTCTGGCTGCCAGTCCAGATGATTGAAGAATCGAAAACGCAAAATTTATTATGACTTAATTGATTTTGATTATCTGTTCTTGCATAAGGATAAGTTGTTTTGCTTGTATCATCAAGAACAATTTTAACATCTTTTTTATTTAATAATGCATTTATTATGGGTTTATTGTCTAAATCAAAAAATGCGCAATGAATTGTAGTTGCGTTTTTAATATATTCTATTAATTTCAAACTACAGTTTTCCATCTGACAGAAATAGACTTTTATTTCAGGGCCATATTCCTTTATTACAGGTTTTTCTTGAATTATTGTTTTTGAAGTTAGCACTGGTTCTCCGGTGTTGAGCAATACTATTAAAATAGAGAACGCAATTAATGCAGTAATTAAGATAGTTTTATTGAAATTTACCATATTCTTGTGCTAAAATTACTGGTTTTTTAAGCCTTTTTGAGCTATTTCCGGAAGATTTTCGAATAATTGCCTAAAAAGAAAGTTTAGACTACGACCAAAGGTTTAGGAATCTTCCTTAGTCTTTTCGCATAATCTGAATATATTGTTAAAAAATATTTGCGCGTTCTCGATACTTTCTTGCGCTGGCTCTTGGTTTGCCTGCGGTATTCTTTTGTAAGTAAACTTCCCCCGCTTGCTTTTCTCAAATTCAAAAATGTGCAAGAGTGTATCTGCTTTAACTATCATGTTCTGATAAATCTTCAGCAATTCAACATCAACTATGCCTTTATCAACAAGCTTTGAAAACTCATCAAACGTTTTCTTATGCTCTTCAGGTGCCTGCGTTTTAATCCCTTTTAGCAAAAGATATGCTTTTGCGGCGTAGAATATTGAATAGTATGCATGAGAGGTTGTTGCACTATAATAAGTGTCTTCTTTCACTCCGAAGATTTCAATCTGCATATTTTTATCATCACTTATTTTTTGAATCATAGTTGACAAGTTTAATTCGTTTTGAGCTCTTGCAAGATAAATTTTATATTCGGAATCCATGATTCATTCCCTCTTTGATTATATTGTAAAATATCCCCTGATTATGAACGGCCAAGTGTTTTCGTGCTATCTGCTTGCCTAAATTTTCTTCTTTATTGGTTAGCATATCAAGCATTTCTGCTTTTGGTATAATATGAACATCCATTTCAAGAATACTTTTTAATTTGGCACTATTTGCTGATGCTTCTATCTGTTTTCTTTTTCCCTCATTTTCAATAAATATTGCTATGTCCAAATCTGAACCTTTTTTCTGCTCATTTGCCGCATAAGATCCAAAAATCACAATTGAATAGAAAGGTGTATCTTCAGCAATTTCTTTTTTCAGACTTTCTAAGGCAATCTTTGCAAGGCGATTAATCCGATTGTCATTGGATAAGGCAAGATAATAAAAGGTCAAATCATTTTCAAGATTAAGAGTCAAAAGCCCAGATTTTCCAATTTTTCTCTCTATTAACACGTTTTCTTTTTTTAATTGATTTATAACCAATGCTAATTTGTTGTTTGATTTTTCTTTTGATTCTTTCTTTATCTCTTTCCGCATATGTTCTGCAAACGGTTTTTTTGCAAACACTTCAAATAGTTTTAGCTGTTTTTCGGTAATCATATTTAACCACTTTATTGGTTCATATAAACCTAAATATTGGTTATTTATAAAACTTTCGCTTTGGATGCATAATGGAACCACGAAAACGGAGAGCGTAAGTGAAACAATAATCAGCAGATTTATATTCCAATTTATCATCTTTTTATGCTTGAATTTTGGGTTTTTTAAGCCTTTTTAAGCTATTTCCGGAAGATTTTCGAATAATTGCTTCGAAAAACAGAAATCTTTATAAAAAGCTAGACAATCAAGAGTTCAATCAAATTTATGGAGGGGATTACATGAGAAAAATTTTAATGTTTTTAATGGTATTGGCTATGTTAAGTTCTGTAGTTTATGCTGCAGAAAGAATAGACGTAACTGATTCTTTTAATAATGTCCAGTTCTTTGAAATGGGCGAAAAAGATGAAATAAAATTGCACAATATTTTTGATGGGACACACGTTCTGGGAATAGATAAGATTAGAACAGAAGGAAGCAAACCAGGGATTGATTTTAAACTATTTTCTTTTGCTGACGATTCTGATAAAAGATACCCTGTTGCATATATGTCTATTGCGCTTGAAGGTGAAGTCTTAAGGGTGGATGTTAATAGAGACATGGTTGATGATATCGTCATAGATGTAATTTCTGTTAAGAAAATTGAAAATATGAGCAGGGCAACTATTGCCATTAGGGATTTAACTGCTGAAGAAAGAGCACCTGATGAGAAGAAATATTTGGATGAAGATAAAGAAATAATCGATTCTGTAGAGCTTACTGGTGCAGGTGTTGTTGATTATGCAAAAGTTAAAACATTGGATATAAGGCAATATGCCCGTTATATCATAGGCATATTGATTGCATTGATTGCTCTTTTAGGGATATACAAATACTCTAGCAAGAAAAAAGTTGTTTATTTCCCATAATTTTTTTATTTTATAGTTAATTTTTTAAATATGGCTTGTCTTTTTCTCTTATATGCCTAAAAAAGTAGTTATTGAATTAAAAGATGTATGGAAAATTTATAAGATGGATGAAGTTGAAGTTCCAGCTTTACGTGGAGTTAATATAAAGATTTATTCAGGAGAATTTGTTTCTGTTATGGGTGCATCTGGTTCCGGAAAGTCTACCTGCCTCAATATGATTGGTTCTTTGGATATACCTACAAGAGGACAAGTCTTTCTTGATGGAAAAGATATTTCAAAACTGGAAGAATCAGACTTAGCAAGATTGAGAGGAAGAAAAATAGGCTATATCTTCCAAGTTTTTAATTTAATTCCTAGTTTAAGTGCAATAGAAAATGTTGAATTGCCTTTAGTGTTTCAGGGAATATCAAATATAAGGCGGCTTGCAAGAGCAAGAGAACTTTTGATAAAGGTTGGTTTGGGTCACAGACTTTATCATAAACCTTCAGAATTATCTGGCGGTGAAAGACAAAGGGTTGCGATAGCAAGAGCTTTAGTAAATGATCCAGAAGTACTTTTGGCAGATGAACCTACAGGAAATTTAGATTCAAAAACAGGGCAAGAAGTTTTAGCATTATTAGATACCTTGCATAAGGAAGAAAAAAGGACCATAATTTTAGTAACACATGATCAAACAATAGGGAACAGAGCCGAAAGGATTATAAAGCTAAAAGATGGTAATGTTATTGAAGAGGCAAAGCGATGAAAAGGGGGATAATTTTTGCTTTAATTGTATTTTTATTGATAGTTATTGGTGTAAATGCTGTTGCAGTTTACGTTCCAGATTCACAGTTAAAATTTAAAGTTCTAAGATATGAACCTGCTCCAGTGCAAGCAGGAGATCAATTCACGATATGGCTGGAATTAACTAATGAAGATTCTAATTTCGATTATAATGATGTTTCCATTAAGGCTTTATCTGGCAATCCTTTCTCAGTGGTTGGCACAGATACAGTTATACTGGGGGATATTAAAGGAGGAAACTCTCAGTTTTTTAATTTTAGAATACGAGCGGATGAGAATGCTCTGCCTGGAATTTATAATCTTAATTTTGAGGTTAAATACAACGGGGGAATAAGTGTAGTTAAAGATATGAAGATTGAGCTAAAAACAAGGGATGCTTTTTTAAATATTGAAT
>Ga0208375_1002764_pt1 | contig 15859 bp, 18 predicted proteins | sample RifOxyD1_FD_184038 | JGI IMG/M metagenome (GOLD analysis project Ga0208375, IMG submission 184038) | Soil microbial communities from Rifle, Colorado - Rifle Oxygen_injection D1 (SPAdes) | ecosystem: Environmental > Terrestrial > Deep subsurface > Rock core/Sediment | place: Rifle, Colorado... | reverse complement strand
TATTTAGGCGTAGAAGTAAAGGGGCTTAACGAAATAAGCGGTAATATCGCTTTAACTAATAAAGAACACACAGTCGCAGATCTTTTAGAGGAACGATATTTTATATTTGTAGTGAAAAATTTTAGAGAAAAACCATTCCATCAAATTCATCAAAATCCGCTAAAGAATTTAAATTTTAACAGGATTGAAAATAAAATTACGCAAATAAGTTGGAATACAGCAGTTTGATTATGGGAATTTTTACAAATGACAAAAAATATACCTTGCCCGAAATTATAAAAATTTGTGACGCGAATAGTTTGATTACTGTTGATTGTTTGAAAGATGAAAATATGATAAGCGTTGAGGAAGAAGGAGCCGACTGTTTGTTTGAATTTCGTAAAATTGGAGGAGATTTTTTCAAGCTAATTTGGCAAGAAAATAATTTAAGTTTGATGCCTGAAAAATACAGGTAAGATTAAAGGGCAGAGATAAACTTTCGGCATCTTGGATGTTAATTTGTATTAAGCCGGAGAAGTTGTGGACATTATTGCCGATGTCTGTGATTATCAATTTTTATGGCAATGGGGAAGTGAGAATAACCAACCAAGGCAGTATTAAAATTGGTAGGATAACAATGCAGAGAAAAGGCGGAGATGGCGGAAGACCAACGGCAAACATGCTTCAATTCAAAATAAATCCAGCAGAGATAGTCAACGAAACTAAAAATGGTCAATAATAATGTAGGTAAAGTAAATTAGATTATAAAAGCCAAAAGTTATTCACCTTTTGGCTTTTTATGTACTTTTAATTATATGGTATAATTTATAAAGATATATATTTATGAGAGTTGACCCACAAAAATTAGAAAAATTTATTTTAGATGCAGGGCTAATTGACTCAGCAAGTTTTGCTAAAGCAAAAGCAGAAAGCAAGGCCTCTAAAAAAGAAATTGGTGAAATTTTGGTTGCCAATGGTTTAATTACAGAAAAAAAGCTTATTAAAATTGAGGCCTATCTTTTGGGTATATCTTTTATAAATTTAGAAGAGGAAACAATTCCCTTAGAAGTTTTAAAATTAATTCCGGAGCAAATTTCCAGGGCACACAATATAGTTGCTTTTAACAAAAAAGGAAACAATCTTGAAGTGGCAATGTTAGACCCGGAGGACTTAAGAACAATTGAATTTATTAAAAAAATTGCGTCTTCTTTTAAAATTTTAGTACGGCTTACAACCCCGGAAAGCATAAAAAATGTTTTATCTCAATATCAAGAAACATTAGAAACAGAGTTTGGAAGTATAATGAAGGGGGGAGAAGGGGTAATTAAACATATAAAAGAAGGAGAAGAACAAAACAAATATCTTGCCGGCAAAGAAGAGTTAGAAAAAGTGGCAGAAGAGGTTTCTATAATAAAGGTTGTTGATACTTTGTTAAAGCATGCTATTTTGCAAAGGGCTTCAGATGTCCATATTGAGCCGTTGGAAAAAGGGGTTATTGTTAGGTATAGAGTTGATGGTATTTTGCACGATATTATGTCTTTGCCAATAAGTACGGCCCCGGGAATTGTTGCCAGAATAAAAGTTTTGTCTAACCTAAAACTTGATGAGCACCGGCTTCCGCAAGACGGCAGATTTAAAATTGAGACAGAAGATTTTAAATATTCAATTAGGGTTTCTGTTTTGCCGGTTTTAAATGGAGAAAAAATAGTTATGCGTTTGTTAGGTGAAGATACAAATATTTACACTTTAGAGGGTTTGGGTTTTGCAGGAGACGCATTAGAAAAAGTGCGAGACAGTTTATTAAAAACAACCGGAATGGTTTTAATTACAGGTCCTACCGGGTCCGGAAAAACAACTACACTTTATGCAATGATGGGAATTATAAATACAACTAATGTAAATATTTCTACAATAGAAGACCCAATTGAATATAGAATGCCAAGAATAAACCAAACTCAAGTTAATGATAAAATTAATTTAACATTTGCTGTTGGGCTAAGGTCTTTGGTAAGGCAAGACCCAAATATTATTATGGTTGGAGAAATAAGAGATAAAGAAACCGCCGACCTTGCTGTAAACGCCGCTTTAACCGGCCACTTGGTCTTATCAACCTTACATACAACAGAGGCGGGAGGGGCAATACCGCGTTTAATTGATATGGGTACAGAGCCGTTTTTATTGTCTTCAACAATAAATATAATTATTGGTCAGCGTCTTGTAAGAAAATTCTTTGGTGAAAAAGAAAAATATAAATTAAGATCAACGGACTTAGAAAACCTGAGAAAATACTGTGATATTGAAAAGATTGTAAAAATATTGAAGCAAGAAAAAATATTAAAAGCAAAAGATACAATTAACGACTTGGAGCTTTTCAGGCCAAAGGCATCAAAAAATTCTTCTTCCGGTTATAAGGGAAGAATTGGAATTTTTGAGGTTTTGCAGGTAAATGATGCAATAAAAAATTTGATAAACCAAAAGGCCTCAACCGCGGAAATTACCAGGCAGGCAATAAGCGATGGAATGCGAACAATGGCCGAAGACGGTTTTATTAAGGCCGCGCAAGGGCTGACTTCAATAGAAGAGGTTTTGCGCGTTGTTATGGATTAAATTATGCCAAATTATTCTTACACGGCAAAATCAATAGATAATAAAATAAAAAGTGGGACTTTGGTTGCAGATGATTTGCACGATCTTTCTAAAATTTTAAAAAATGATGGGCTATTTTTAGTTAAGGTTAATTTAAAGGAGGAAAAAAATAGTAAGAGTTTTGATTTTTCTTTTTCTTCCAAGGTTTCTTCGGCTGAAAAAATAATGTTTACAAAAAACCTGTCAATTATGTTGTCAACAGGTCTTTCATTTGTAAAAAGTTTTGACGTTTTAGCAAGGCAGGCAAAGAATAAAAGAATGAAAAGTGCACTTATTTCCATAAGGGACCAAGTAAATAAGGGCGCAAGTATGTCTTCGGCGTTGGTTGGGTTTCCAGATATTTTTTCTGATTTTTTTATGAGTATGATAAAAGTTGGCGAAGAGGCAGGAACATCGGAAGAGGTTTTAAGAATTTTAACCTTTCAGTTGGAAAAAGAACATAGATTAAAATCAGAGGTGCAAGGTGCAATGATTTATCCTGTTATTGTTTTATCACTTATGCTTGGTGTGGGAATAATTATTGCAATATTTGTACTTCCAAAATTAAAAGAGTTTTTTGCCGGAATGAGCGCCGAAATTCCTTTTTATACTAAAATGTTGATCAATTTTGGCGATTTTTCAAAACAACAATGGCCTCTTTTAGTTATGACTCCTATTATTTTGGTTTTTTTAGCATTGTGGGCCATAAAAACTCCAACTGGCAAATGGTTTAAGGATACAGTACTCCTAAAAACACCAATTTTTTCTTCTTTTGTTAAAAAAAATAATTGCGCTATTTTAATACGTTCATTAAGTTCTCTTTTGGGATCGGGTGTGTCGCTTACAGAATCATTACGTGTGGCCGTGGGCACAGTTGGAAATATTTATTTTAAAGGGGCTGTTACAAATGCGTTAGAGCAAGTAAAGAAAGGGAAAAGTTTATCAGAATCGCTTGGTTTGTATAAAGATATTTTTCCTTTTGGAGCAATTGAAATGATTGAAGTTGGTGAAGAAACCGGTAAGACCTCTACTGTTTTAAAAAATTTAGCAGATTTTTATGAGGATGAGGTTATAAGTGCAACGGCTAAGCTTTCGGCAACAGTTGAGCCAATTTTGATAATATTTTTAGGCGTAACAGTAGGTTTTTTTGCTTTTTCTATAATAGAACCAATGTATTCTTCGTTGGGGGCAATTCAATAACAGAAAGTATGAATAAAAAAAACAAGGCAGGATTTACTATATTTGAATTGATTGTTGTTATTGCAATTATTATGCTTATAGGGGCAATAGCGGTTCCAAACTTTGTTTCTTTTAAAAAAAGTTCAGATTTAAATAACAATGTGCAAGAATTTGAAAATGTTCTTGAGACCGCTCAAAACAAAGCCATTTCTTCTGATAGTGGTAGCCAATACGGAGTTTATATAAATACAACAAGTTCTCCAAACCAATACACTCTTTTTAAAGGAGAAAGTTTTGATTTAAGGGACCCTTCTGCTGACCAAAATTATTTTTTGCAAGATTCAATGGAATTTTATGGAATTAATTTAGGCGGAGGAAGTGAAATTATTTTTGAAAGGTTAACCGGTGCCACAGCACAAACAGGCAATATTACTATAAGGTTTAAATTGGATACGGTTGCAAATAAAACAATTTATATAACAAGTTCTGGTACAGTAAGTTTTAGTCCGCCGGCAGATTTATTAGATGTTTCTAGAATTCAAGATACAAGGCATATGCATTTTGTTTATAACAGGGCTATAGATACTGCAAATGAAAGTATAACACTAACTTTTGGCGGAGGTGAAACAAAAAATATTAAAATAAGTTCATACTTAGTTGAAGGTGAAATTCAGTGGAGTGGTGTAGTAAGTATTGGTGATTCTGAACAAATTTTAGAAATTAATACACATAAATTGAATAACCCTGACACTATTTTTAGTGTTCATAGAGACAGAAGGTACAATAATAAAAGTCTTCTTATCACAATTTCTGGAGATAGCTCCGGAGGGCTTATTCAATATTTGGCAAATGGAGAACAAATAAATGGAACATCTATTTATGTTTCTGATTTTGGAAAACAATAATTAAAAAATGATTAAAAACACCAAAGGTTTTTTACTAGTAGAAATTGTAATTGCAGTAGCTTTAATTAGCATTGCCTTTATTGCTTTGTTGGGCATTGGGCTTTTAACGTTAAATGTTTCTAATTCTGTGAACAAACAAACGCAAGCTGATTTTTTAATAAAAGAAGAATTTGAGGCCTTAAGAAATTTTCGTGATGGAACTTCGTGGTCAACAAACGGTTTGGGCGTAGTTAACACCGGAATTGGTAATCCTTACCACTTGGCTATTGTTTCAAATAAATGGGCAATTGTTGCAGAGCAAGAGGTTTCTGGTTCTTTTACTAAAAAAATAATTTTTGATAAGGTTTCTCGTGATGTTAATAACAATATAGAAGAAATTTACAATGCATCAGGAGATGACCCTGACACAATAAAAGTTACTGCAACTGTGGCGTGGAGTAATAAAATTCTTACAAGTATTATGTATCTTACTAATTGGAAATAATGAACAAATTTTTTTCATATATTTTAAAAAATAACGAAAAAGGGTTTTCTTTAGTAGAAATAGTTGTTTCGCTTACATTATTTTCTATGATTTTAATTGCAGTAATTTCATTTCTTTTATCAATGAATAATTCCAGCCTTAAAACAAAAGTCGACAGGGATGCGGTAGAAAGTGCAAAAAATGTTATAGAAAAAATATCTGGTGAAATTAGGTCAGCTAAAAGTATTTATACGCCAACAACAACCAGTACTCAGCTTTCTTTGGAAACATCAAAGTACTTGGTAAGCGGTGAAAATAGTTCATTTGTTGATTTTTTTATGTGTGGGTCTGCAGTGTGTTTTAAAAAGGAGGGCCAAGACGCAGTTGCTTTAACGCCCAACTCTGTTGTTGTTACAAATCTTTTGTTTGTACAAATTTCAACGGGTACACAGCCGTCTGTGCAGGTAAGTTTAACAACTAACGCAGGTAGCGGAAATAATTTATCTTCAATAACCCTTACATCAACAGCTTCTTTAAGAAGTTATTAATTTAATGATTAAATTTATAGACAATCAAAAAGGATATATTGTTTCTATAGTCACAATTTTTGTGTTAATTATTATGTTGAGTGTGGCTGTTAGTATGAGTTTTTTAATTACCAATAGACAAAAAAATACTACCAGCACAATTTTATCATCTCAGGCCTATTATGCTTCTGAGTCAGGAATAGAAGACGCGCTTTTGCGCCTTAAAAAAACACCTCAATTGTCGTCGAGTAATTTTAATTTGAATGTGAACAATGTAACCGCTGTAGTTGATATTCCTGCTGTTGTTGGTGGTTCCAGGAATATTACTTCTCAGGCAAATAATGTGGGAATGGTAAGAAAATTACAAGTTGCGTATAGAATGGACGGTGTTAGTACGCAATTTTATTATGGAATTCAGGTGGGAGCCGGTGGGCTTTCAATGGATGGCAATAGTGAAATTATGGGTAATGTTTTTTCTGACGGAAATATTTCCGGGTCGGGGACAATTGATAATGATGCTATTGTTTCCGGAAATGGTAATAGTATTTCGGGCGTTAACGTAAAAGGGAATGCAATGGTTTATAGTTGTTTATCTGGCGCAACTATTGATGGTAATTTAGTTTATGTAACAGGGGGTTTGCACACATGCACTGTTGCTGGAACCACTACAGCCCAAGACGGTGAAATTGCTTTAGCCCCTTTGCCAATACCCCAGAGTCAAATTGATTTGTGGAAAAGCTCTGCATCAGTTACTTCATGTAGTAGTGTTGACGTTAATAAGTTGAAAGGTAATAATCAATATGTATCTATGGGGCCATGTAAAGTTAACGGTAATTTAGTTGTTGGTAATGGAACAGAATTAACAATTACCGGTACAATATATGTTACAGGCAATATTACTTTTGATCAGCATACAACAGCAAAATTAAGTAGTTCTTACGGAACATTGGGTGGAGTTTTAATAACAGACGGACTTGTTGATACAGGCACTAAGAATATATTTTCAGGTTCCCCCGGACAAGAAGGAAGTTATCTTTTAATATTGTCAACAAATTCGTCAGAAATAGCTATTAGTATTAAAAACGGTTCTAATGGGGCAGTTTTTTATACAAGCAATGGCGGGATTGTTATTAAAAACGGAGTAAGTGTTGTAGAGGCCACAGGGTATAAAATAAAAATTGAGAATAACGCATCAATTGAATATAGCGCGGGAATTGTAAATATTTATTTTTTATCTGGTCCGGGTAGTGGGTGGAAAGCAACGGGTTGGCAAGAGTATTAAATTGTAATATAATTATACTATGGGTATTTTAGATTTAAAATATGAAGCGTTTGGTTTAGATATAAATGACTTGTCTTTAAAAATTGTAAAGCTTGAAAAAAAACAAGGCGGTTTTGTTGTGTCTTCCTTGAATGAAGCAAAAATACCCCACGGAATAATAGAGGGTGGAATGATAAATGATGAAGATGCCTTAGCAAAAATTATAAAATATGCCGTTGCCACGGTTAAAGGAAAAAAGCTGAGAACAAAATATGTTGTTGCTTCTCTGCCGGAAGAAAAATCATTTTTGCAGGTAATTCAAATGCCAAAAATGACAAATGAAGAGTTAAAATTGGCTGTTCCTTTTGAAGCAGAAAATTATATTCCTTTACCCATAGATGGAGTTTACCTTGATTTTCAAGATATTTCTCCTATTAAAGATTATTTTAGTCACCTTGAGGTGCTTATAGTTGCTATGCCAAAGAAAATAGTTGATTCATATATTTCCTGCTTTAAAAAAGCAGGTATTGTGCCAATAGCGTTAGAGGTAGAGTCAGAGGCAACTGCCAGGGCTTTGGTAAAAAAAGATAACAAGTCATCGTTGTTAATTTTAATTGATTTTGGAGAAAATAATACAAATTTAGTTGTTTATTCTGGAAGTTCTATACGCTTTACCAGCTCTATCCCAATTTCTTCCAGAATACTTACAGAATCAATAGGGAAAACGCTTAAAATTAATTTTCACGAAGCCGAAAATTTAAAAATAAAATATGGCTTGAGTGGGTTAAATAGTAAAGCTGGGTTTAAAGAATATTCGTTTTCAAAGAAAATGTCAGCAGGGAAAATATCACAAATTATTGCCCCTATATTAGAGGATTTGGCAAAACAGATTAAAAAATATTTAAATTTTTATGCAGACCATTCTTCATTTGAATATCTTCTTGCAGGTAAACAAGATGAAAAAATTTTAATTTGCGGGGGAGGGTCGCAATTAAAAGGATTATCCGATTTCTTGTCAGAACGCATAGGTATTCCGGTTGAAGTTGGAGACCCTTTAATAAATCTTTTGGGAAGGGAAAAAAAGAGATTTGCAGACAAAGATATAATATCTTTTACAACTGCTATTGGTCTTGAGTTAAGACAAACAGATAATAATTTATGATAAACCTTCTTCCGCCAGACGAAAAACAAAAATTACTTTTAGAGAGGAAACAAAAATTAATTAAAATATTTGTTTTTATAATTTTGGTTACACTTATTTGTTTTACATTAATTTTACTTTCAATAAAATTTTATGTTTTAGCAAAAGTTGATTATCAAAGTGAAGCTATAGAGCAAATTGATGGTAAAAACCAATCTGTCGACACATTGAATTCAATTGGTATTATAAAAAATTATAACGCAACTTTAAAGCAACTTGATTCTTTTTACACTAACGAGGTCTATTTTAGCAATGTTTTAGAAACAGTAATATCTATACCTCGGCCAACCGGTGTGCAGTTAGTTGATTTCTCTTTAAATAGAGAGAAAAGTGGGGCTATTAAGGTAATTGTTTCCGGCACTAGTGACACAAGGGATAATTTAATTGAATTTAAAAAAAATATTGAGGCAGAAGCAAGCATAATAAATCCTTCTTTTTCACCGGAAAGCTGGACAAGTCCGAAGAAAGTAAACTTTTCTTTAACTTATCAAAATGAAAAGAAATAATAAATTTTATATAACAGTATCGTTTTTGTTGATAATAGTTCTGTTTTTGATTATATTTGTTATATATCCCTTGGTTGTTGGTATAATAAACAATTCTAATGATTTAATTTCTGCAAAAAATAATATTTTGACACAAGAGACCCAAATAAAAGAAATAAATAAATTTAAGGAAAATTATAAAATATACCAACCGAATTTAGAAAAAATAGACCAAATGTTTATTGATCCGTCTAACCCGGTTGATTTTATTAAGTTTTTGGAAAATGTGTCTGATAGTTGTAATGTTGTTTCTCAAATTTATTTATCTTTTGCAATTCAGGATTCTAAGCAATTTGTTAATTTTAAAGTTACTTCAAAGGGAAATTTTTCAGACCTTTTAAGTTTTGTAAAAAAGGTTGAGGTTGGGCCATATTTAGTTGAAATAGAAAACATAAATATAAAGGACAGTGTAATGGAATTTTCAATTAAGGCCTTTATTAAATCTTTGAATAAATGAAGTCAATAAAAGAAATATTAAAATTTTTGGGTGCTAAGGCCGAAAAAATACTTTGGGTTTTGGGTTTCCGTGCATTTTTATTTATTCTTATTTTTATTTTAATTGATTTTATTTTAGGTGGTTTGATATTTTATAAATATGTATATGTGGCAGAAAATAAAATTCCCAGGGTAACAGAAAATATTGTTAAATTTGACGATAGAACGTATCAAAGCATTTTGATTGAATTACAATCAAAGGAACAAAACTAACACAACTGACATGATGAAAGGAGCTGAGCCGATTTTTATAGATAAAAAGTCAAAGTTAGGCATTTTGATGCTACATGGTTTTTCTAGTACTCCAGATGAATTTAGAGAGCTTAGTTCATATTTTGCTGACAAGGGTTTTACGGTTTCTGTGCCACTACTTGCCGGGCATGGAACATCTCCTGAAGAGATGCTTAAAACAAATGCCAATGACTGGGCTAATTCAGCTAAAGAGGCATATTTGAAATTAAAGCAAAAATCAAATAAAGTATTTTTAATAGGAAACTCTTTTGGTTCCGATATTATATTTTGGTTAGCAAAAGAATTTAATAATGAACAAGAGGGGATTGTAAGCTTGGGCGCCCCAATTTTTCTTAGGTATCACGCTATTTTAGTTTTGCGCCTTTATACCTATGGCCTGGTACAAAGGTTTTATACAAAGCCACCACGGCTTTATAAGACCGATTATACAGACATGCTTGACGAGGTGACTTATTCAAAAATACCAACAAAAAGTGTAAGGCAATTTTTAAGATTTATCAAAAAAGAAGCTGTGCCTATTTTAAAAAAAGTTAAAATTCCAACTCTTGTTATACATTCAGATAACGATGGGGTAATTAGTCCGAAAAGCGCAACATATATTTACCAACACTTGGGTTCTGACTTTAAGAGATTGCACTGGTTTAACAGTAGTTGCCACATTGCAACTAAAGATGCAAACAAATCGGAATTGTTTGAAAAGATTTTTGCTTTTTTGGAGGAGGTAACCAAGTCATAATAAACTTGGTAATTTAAATATGGAAAACACAATACCAAAACTTTTTTTTAGTGTTGCGTTAAAATATTCTCATAGGACGGCTCTTTCTTATAAAAAAGAAGGAGCGTATTTGAATTTATCTTATAAAAAATTAGCTGAAAAGATTGAACAATTGCGTAATGTTTTACAGGGTTTTGGTGTTTTAAATGGTGATAAAATAGCTATACTTTCTGAAAATAGGCCTGAGTGGGCTATTTCGGACTTGGCAATTATGGCTTCAGGCGGAATTGTTGTGCCCTTGCATTCTACTTTTAGTTCAAAAGTAATTTGTAATGTTTTAAAACATTGCCAGGCAAAAATACTTTTTGTTTCAAACATAGAACTTTTGAACAAAGTATTATTTAATAAAGAGAGCATCAGTTATTTAGAGAAAATTATTTTGTTTGAAAAAAATTCTATAGATGGGCAAAATATTTTTTTAAATAAAATAACTACATGGGAAACAATATTTTTAAATAAAACGGAAAATAATTTTGATAGGCAACTTTTAAAGTCAGATGATCCTTGTAGTATTATTTATACTTCAGGAACAACAGGTGAACCAAAAGGAGCAATCTTGAGCCATAAAAATTTTTTAAGCAATGTTGAGGCAGTGTACAAAGTTGTGCCAATTACTGAAAAAGATGTTTTTTTGTCTTTTTTACCTTTGTCTCATGTTCTAGAACGTATGGCGGGCCACTATATGCCTTTGTTGCACGGAGCAAAAATTGTTTATTCGGAAGGAATAAAGCATTTGTCAGAAAATATGAAAGAGGTTAAGCCAACTGTAATGATTTCGGTACCACGTATATTTGAGAAGTTTCACGATGTTATTTGGGATAAAATTAATTCTTCCTCTAGTGTTAAACAGACAATTTTTAAATGGGCGTTAAAACAAAAAATGGGCTCATTTAAATATAAAGTTGTTGATATTTTGGTTTTCAAAAAAATAAGGCAAGCAATGGGTGGACGCTTTAGGTTTATTGTTTCGGGAGGGGCATCGTTAAACAAACAAGTAGCCAAATTTTTTAATAAGTTGGGCATTTTAATTTTAGAAGGATATGGACTTACTGAAACTTCACCGGTTGTGGCGGTTAACCATATAAATAACCATAAGTTTGGCACTGTTGGACAAATTGTTTCTGGAACAGATGTTATAATCTCAAAAGAGAAAGAAATTTTAGTAAAGGGTCCTAATGTTTTTCTGGGTTATTACAACAACAATAAAGAAACACAAAAATGTTTTAATGAAAATAATTGGTTTTGTACCGGGGACTTGGGCTTTTTAGATGAGCATGGATTTTTAACAGTTATTGGTAGAAAGAAAGAAATGTTGGTTACCTCGGGCGGAAAAAATGTATGGCCAGAACAAATTGAAAACTTTTTAAACAATGACAAATTTATTTCTCAATCAATGGTGGTTGGCAACAAAAGAAGATTTATTTCGGCCCTAATAGTACCCGATTGGCAGGAGTTGGAGATATTTTTTAAGGGAAAAAATTTACCTTTTCAAAACCATTTTAACTTGGTAAAGACCCCGGAAGTTATTGCGCTTTTTAATGAGCGTCTTGAAACAAAAATAAACCCAGAGCTTAACGACTACGAAAAAATTAAAAAAATTTCTCTTTTACCCAATGAATTTTCACAAATTCAAGAAGAGCTTACTCCAACATTAAAACTACGTAGGCATATAATAGAAAAGCATCATCAAAACGCGATAGAATCAATGTATATTAATTGAGCATCAAATTGTAATTTTATGTTTTATTGGATATTAAAATTTTTGACCTCACCTATAATAAAATTGTTATGGATTAAAAAAAAGGTTGGTTTAGAAAACGTTCCCAAAAAAGGTTCATTTATTGTTGTTGCCAATCATTCCAGTTATTTTGATTTTATTTCTCTGGTTGCTGTTTTCCCAAGAAGGATCTATTTTTTGACTGCCGAAAAATTTTATAAAAGTAAGTTTTGGTACCCAATAGTTGCCTGGACCGGACAAATTAAAGTTGACAGAAACAGCGCCAACAAAGCCGATGCTTACAAAAAGGCCTTTGCTGCTTTGGAAAATAATAATGTGTTGGGTATTTTTCCGGAAGGCACGCGGTCGCACGACGGTAAAATTGGTAAAACCTATACTGGTGTAGCTAAGTTTGCACTAGCGTCACACTCACCTGTAGTACCGGTTGGTATATCTGGTGCCTACGAGGTTATGTCAAGACACGAGAAACGTCCTAAAATTAAAAAAAATATTGTAATTAAAATTGGTAAGCCAATGTTTTTTGATGAATATTATGAGAAAACCAATAATGAAACAACTTTACGCCAAGTGACCGACAAAATTATGGTAGAGATAGAAAAACTAAAAATATGAAAGAATTAGTTATTTTAGATTTAGACGGTGTGGTTATATGTGGGCAAAGCCAACAAATTTTTTTGAATTATTTATTTAAGAAAAAAATATTAGGTTTGTTATTTTTTTTGAAATTAAATTGTTGGTTTGTTTTATATAAAATAGGATTTTTGAAATCTCCTCAGAATGTGATGAATTACGCCTTTTCTTTTCTTAAGGGAAAAAATGTTGATTTTATTAATAACATAGTTGAGGATTTTTTTAATAAAGAACTTAAAAATTTTATATTTCCTGAGATAATTGATATAATAAATAAGCACAAAATTGAAAATAGGGAACTGTTGTTAATTTCTAACGCAATTGATTTAATTGCAAACAAGGTCGCTGATTTTTTAGATATAGAACATCGCATAAGCACAAAATTAGAAACCTCCGGAGATAATTTTACAGGCAGAATTTTAGGCAGTATTGTCTATGGAAAAAATAAAACAAATTTTATGAAAGATTTTATTAAAAGAAAAAGCTTAAATCTTAATAATAGCTATGCATATGCTGACCATATTTCAGATTTGTACCTTCTGTTAGAAGTTGCAAATCCTTGTGCGGTAAATCCTGACAGACCCCTTTTGTGCGAAGCACAAAAGAGAAATTGGCCGGTTTTAATATTTAATAATAAATAGAATGATTAGTTTTAATCTTTTTCAAGTTTCTGCTTTAATAACTGCGCTTGTCAGTTTATTTTTGGGATTGTTTGTTTATTTTAGCGGAAACAAGACAAAATTAACTTTTTCTTGGCTTCTGGCTTCTTTGGCCATAAGCGCCTGGAGTATTGGGTTGTTTGGAGTTGTTTTTTCAACAAATTATCCAGATGCGTGGTTTTGGCAATATATTTTAGACATTGGCGGAATTTGCATTCCTTTATTATATCTTAATTTTTTATTATGTTTGTTAAAAAGAGAAAAAGAGTTAAAAGCGTTGCAAATATTTTCAGTTATTGCTGGAACAGTTTTAATAATATTAAACTTCACAAATTTATTTAAAACAGGAGTTTCTCCTAAATTTGGTATTAGTTATTGGATTGATCCGGGGAAATTATATATTTTATTCCCATTGTATTTTACTGTTTTGGTAATTTTTTCTATGTATGTTGTTATTAAGGGTTATCGCACAGCAACAGATAAAAATTATAAAAGACAGTTAATGTATGTGCTACTGGCACAAATTTTTGGATACGGTGGTGGTATTACAGATTTCTTCCCACAGGTGTTTAATTTTTATCCTTTTGGAAATTATTTTGTTGTCTTGTATGTTATTTTTATAAGTTATGCTGCCTTAAAACACCATTTATTTAATGTGCGTATTATTGCTACAGAGTTGTTAACCTTTGCTCTTTGGACATTTTTGTTGGTTAAGGCGTTATTATCTACCAATGTTGACGATTTAATATTAAATACGTCTATACTTGCTGCGGTTGTATTTGCAGGTATATTACTAATAAGGAGCATTATTAGAGAAGTTAGACAGAGAGAGATAATAGAAAGAATAGAGGCCGACGTGGAAAGGGCTTATAAGGTGGAAAAGAAAGCAAATGCGGAGTTGAAAAATTTAGATAAAATAAAGAACCAGTTTTTGATGCAGACCCAGCACGATTTAAGAAGTCCGCTTTCAATAATAAGGGGTTATTGCGACCTGTTGATAAGTGGAACCTTAGGTAAACAATCTAAAAAAACAATTGATGCTGTGCAAAGAATAGAGTCGGTTGCTGAAGAAAAAATTAGAGATGTCAACAATTTTTTAGATGTTGCACAATTTCGTTTGGGTAAAGGAGTGGTTAATTTAAAACCGGGATTTGAAGTTGTTAAGACATTGAAAGAAATAGCTAACGCCCTTAAATTAAAGTCAGCACAAAATGACATTTACTTAAAGTTTGATGCTCCGGCTAAAGAAATAGAAATAATAGCTGATAAAGAAAAATTAAAAAGTGCAATTTTTAATGTAGTTGATAATGCTATAAAATATACAAAGAGTGGGGGGGTGACCATGGAGGTTTCGGTTGGAAAAAATACAGAGTTGAAAAACAATGTTTTGATTTTAATAAAAGACACAGGTATTGGAATTCCCGCTGATAAACTAAAAAGTATATTTGAAGATGAATTTAGTAGAACCGAGCATGCTCAAAAAACAGCCGAAGGCAAAGGGGTTGGACTTTATTTATCAACTCAAATTATTAAGGCGCATAATGGCAGGGTTTGGGCCGAATCTAAAGGTGATGGCAAAGGATCACAATTTTATATTGAATTGCCTATAAGTTAGTAGTAGAGTTAAGCAATAATAATATAATAAAAAAAAATATGGAAAAAAACAATAAAAAAATTTTAATTGTAGAAGATGACAAAAATTTTCTTTGGCTTTTAAGACAGGGTTTTGAGATGGCCAACTTGGAAGTAATTTTTGCTTTAGATGGTCAAGAAGGTCTTGAAATGGCCGAGAAAGAAAAACCAGATTTAATTGTAGCTGACATTTCAATGCCAAGAATGAATGGTCTTGATATGGCAAAAAAAATTAGAGAAAAAGGCATTAGTTCAAAGATTATTTTTTTGACAAATTTTGACGATGTTGGACACATATGTCAGGCAATTGAAACAATAGAACAAACAGATTATATTGTAAAATCAGACGTACATGTTGGCCAAATTGTTGAAAGGGTTAAAGTTCATTTAGGAATTGAATAACTCAACAGTACTGTTGAGTTATTCGTACTAAGCTAAGGGTCACGAGTAATATAGCAAAAAACAAAAAAATGGATATAAAACAAGTTTTTAGAGCAATTATACCCCAGGCAAACCTTAACAAAAGCTTAAGAATTCTGATTGCCACTAACACCATAATGGTTTTTATAATAGGAATGCTTGCACCTTTTTATGCAGTGTTTGTTGTAAAAATTGGAGGTAATATTGCTTTTGCCGGATTCTCTTGGGCGGTTTTTGCTATTGTCTCTGGAGTACTTACAATATTGTTTGGACGGTTGCAAATGAAGGTTAAAGAACAGGAACTAATGCTGGCCCTGGGATATTTTATTAGGGGTGCTGTATTTTTTAGCTATGCTTTTATGGGAAGTATTTCTCAACTTATTTTAACTCAGGTCTTGTGGGGTATTGGGGCTGCTTTGGGGTCTCCGGCGTTTGACGCCATATATAGCTCGCATACAAACAAAACCGACTCAATTGCTCAGTGGGGTCAGTGGGAGGGCATTGCCTCTATTGCAACTGGACTGGCTGCTATTACCGGTGGTATCTTAATTCAAACAACAGGGTATTTTATGG
>Ga0208375_1002763_pt1 | contig 15860 bp, 17 predicted proteins | sample RifOxyD1_FD_184038 | JGI IMG/M metagenome (GOLD analysis project Ga0208375, IMG submission 184038) | Soil microbial communities from Rifle, Colorado - Rifle Oxygen_injection D1 (SPAdes) | ecosystem: Environmental > Terrestrial > Deep subsurface > Rock core/Sediment | place: Rifle, Colorado... | reverse complement strand
TAAAAATAGCAAGAGCTAAAAGGTGGATTATGTGGATAAGTGGCCCAGTTATTAGTTATTTGTTATTAGTTATTGGTTATGATATAGGAAATACAGTAAATACAGCCCCTATCATCCCTATATTTATATTTCTGTTGTCATTCCAACGAAAGTTGGAATCCAGTGTTTGCATGAAAAAAAGCCACCTGCCGGCGGCTTTTTTGACATTGCTTCAGAAAACAATATGCGGGCCTCTGGCCCAAAAACGAACCAAGGCGTCACTTTCTCGCTGATGCCTTGCTGTAATTTTCGCAGAGACCCTTTCGGCACTAGTGCCGGTACTCTTGCGAACAGACTCTCGAGTCTCCACAATTTCCTTTGGTTGGAGTTTGGGAAGATTGTCCGTCAATCCCAAACGTTTTACTCGTGGCATCTTAAATCTCCTTGAATATGGATTTTGCTAAAGACCCTCCTTGTTGAGTGCTTGGCTGGCCTGCTTGAAAAGTGGTTGCAACCCTGCTTCAGTTTGTTTGTGCAAACGACCAAGAACTCCTCCTGGTGTTGTTGACATATCGCCAGCCATTATTGCAGCTCGCCGTTGCCAATATTCAACAAGCCCTTGTTGCTGGAGCGCCGAGTCCACAAGGTCTGGATGTTTATAGTTGAACAACTCGATTCCGACTTTTGGTGGATCAATTTTTTCAATCAACCATTTCAACTAGACAACGGCCCGCCGTTGCCACATTTCGTAATAGAAGGCATAGTCTTTCCCTCTCAATCTTGCATACCGAGGCTTCGGAAAAATCAAAACCAGAAGAAGTGCCAAAAAATTAAAGAACTGTTTCATTGTCTTTCTCCTGTTGGTATTCAGCTTTTTGTATTGATTGGTGGCAACTCACCATAATACCGGTGGTTGATCGAAGCGATGGTGGGTGGTTTTTCTTCAAAACACACCCTTGCACGATACTCCTCATCCAACGTAAAGAGTTGATCCTTCACCCACTGAACGGCCAAAGCTTTGCACTTGTAGTGAAACAACGCATAGTCTGCTCCCCTTTGTGGCAGCCAAAATTGATACCTCGGCTTTGGTAAAAACCGGAAAACCAAAAACGCAAAGAACTTCATGTCTCTCTCCTATGTTGTAGACAAATTTATTCTACTCCTTAATTATTTTTAATCAACTTATTTTACATAGGGGTACCCTATGTAAAAAGATTTATCATTTCGACAAAAGATAATTCTCAATCATTTTTATATCTTCAAAATCTTTTGGGCGACCATATTCACGTTTAAAATCAATTAAAGCTTCTAAAGTTATAAATGAAATTCCATTTATCTCTTCGCTGTTTTTTAATAAATCTTCTACCGAAAGACTTCCATTTTTTCGACTAAGTTGCGCATACACATCAACATCGCCTTTCTTAAGCCATTCTTTCCCTTCTATTCCTACCTTTGTCCACTCGTTAATTTCCCAGCCATCATTTTTACATTTTTCAAATAATTCTGGCGTAACAACAATATCCAAATCATTAGTATCTCTAATACCTTTTACTTTCATTATTCCACTACCAACCACAATATATTCCCCTTTCGGAAAATTTAATTTTTTAATTTCTTCAAAAATATCCATAACTAGATAATATCACAATAATCTTGTGTCATTCTCGCGAAGGCGGGAATCCAGTGTCCGTATTTGTATTACCTAGTGGCTATTGGCTAGTGGCTAGTTACCCCCCTCACATCTTCCACTAATTCTGGAAAAGTCTCATCCATAAAATGTCCACGGTCTTGAAATGTTTTCATATGAGCATTTGGTAATTGCTCTCTATACTTTTCAAACTCAGCATATTCAACATAAGGATCATCTTTACTCTGATACATATACAATTCCCCTGCTTGTTCTGCTAATTTTGAAAGTGGATTTGTGATTGCAAATTCTGGTAATTTTCTACATCCATCACTATCAAATGGTGGTGCGATAAGAAAAGTTGCTTTTATTTTTCTTGAAATATTTTCTTCAGATAAATATTTAGCCAAAAATACTCCACCAAGTGAGTGGCCAATTAAAATTAAATCATCATTTAATAAAGGTAAATACTTTTCAAACCACAATTTCCATTCATTATATTTTGCATTTCTACTATTCGGCATATTAGCAAGATAAACATCGTATTTGTCTCCAAGAGTTTCTGCTAAAGTAGTTTTCCAACCTTTTTGTTGTAGACGAGCAAGATCAACTTCATATTTTTCTAAATTAGAAAAATATTCTTCGTATGTATTAAACGCATCCCCGCCATGTATCACAAAAATTTGTTGTTTCATTTTTAGATTATAGCAAATAAAAAATAAAATAAAATGAAATAAAAATGCTATATTATATGTAATATATATTCCTGGGCTAAAACCCCTAACTTCTAACCCCTAACTTCTAACATTTTTTCCTATGAATATACTCATCGTAACCGCCCACCCTTCCACAAAAGGCCATACGCATATAATTGCTAATACCTATGCAAAAGAAAAAATTGCCAAAAACGACAATGTAAAAATTGTTGATCTTTACGCGAAAGAAAATAGAGTTGAACTTCTTTCTTTTGAAAACATAAAAGAATTTGAACAATCAGATATACAGAAAAAATTTCAAAGAGATGTTGCCTGGGCAGACGAAATAGTTGTCGTCCACCCTATTTGGTGGGGAACACCGCCATCAATAATGAAAAGTTGGACTGAATTAACTTTTTGGTCTGGCTTTGCATACAAATATTATCAAGGCGGAAAAACAGATAAACTCTTAATAGGAAAAACTGCAAAAGTTTTCGCAACGTGTGGTGGACCATCTTGGTATTATAATCTTCCAATACTTCCACTTTATTCATTTTGGAAAATGTCTTTGTTTGGATTTTTTGGAGTAAAAGTTACAGACTTAAAAGTCTGCGGACAATTAAATAGAACAAAAAATGGAGTAGCAGAGAGAGCCTTTCAAAAGTTTTTGAAGAAAGTAGTATCTTCGGCACGAAGAAGTTAGAGAAAATTGTTAGACGTTAGAAGTTAGGGGTTAGAAGTTTTTTTAATACAAATACTAAAGCGCGCCGTAGGCGCGCTTTAGTATTAAACTCCTAACTCCTAACTCCTAACGAGTCTTGGATTTTGTATTTTCCGTTTCTGTCTTTGGACTCAACAAACCTTTTAATACAGACACACCCTCACTTCTATCTTTGATAACATTTTCAGCTAATGTTGTTATCTTTTCACTAATATCTTTCAAGGAAAGAACTCTATGTGCTAAACGTATAGCATTTTCATTCTGAATAAGCATTTCACTTAAGAATTGCTTTTCATTTGTAACAGATGATTCAACGGCAGTTCCAGTTAAAGAAACAGTGGTACCAAAATTATTTCTCATCATTTGTGCAGGAACTGTACCACCAGAAACCATCATTATTCCCTTACGATTTCCGAATTCTGTATAACTTCCCTTTGTGCTATACATGCGGTTTAATCTTTGCATTTCATTATTCTCTGGAACAGTTAAAGAAAACAAAAACATCCCGACTCCAACACCAACAAGTGCGCCAATTATTAATGTTGCATTCATATGCTCCTTCTCAAACTTTTGTACAAATGGAATTATTTTCATATGTATTTAGTATAGCGCATTAAATAATTTATAATTAAAGTTATGAACAAAAATACAGTTAGAAGTTAGACGTTAGGGGTTAGGAGTTTTAATTCTTTAGATTGTTAATCGTATTTGTGTCATTCTCGCGAAGGCGGGAATCCAGTGTTCCATTTAAACACAAACCTAGACCTGCCTCGCCGGCAAGGCTGGTACCCGCCTACGCGGGTATGACAAAACAAATACTAAAGCGCGCCTACGGCGCGCTTTAGTATTTCCTAACGTCCTAACGAATAACTACTAACTATCTTCTTCTAACCCCTAACTTCTAACACTTAGAATTACCTTCGGGGTACGAACGTAAGTGCACTGCCTATCTTTTTAGCGCGACCAGTTCTTCCAATTCTATGAATATAAGTTTCGTAATTATTTGGAATATCATAATTCACAACAAGTGAAATATCTGAAATATCCAATCCGCGAGCTGCAACGTCAGTCGCAATCACAACTTGTACCTTTCCTGCTTCAAGTGCTTTAACTGCACGCTCGCGTTCACGATTATGCATATCACCATGTAATGCAAGAGCTTTAAACCCTCTCTTTGTAAGTTCAGTAGCTAATCCATCCACATGTCTTTTCATTTCTCTGAAAATCAAAACTTTAGAATATTCTGGCTTAAGCAAAATCTCATGAAGTGCTTCCACTTTTTCATTATCTCCATTTACTCTTATAACATCTTGCATAACTGACGATGCTGTATCACGAGTTTTAACAGAAATAGTAATTGGATTATTTAGGAAATCAGTACATAAACGTTTAATGTCTGGAGAAAATGTCGCAGAAAAGAAAAGTCCTTGCTTTGTCTTTGGCATTGCTCCTAGAATAGAACGCATGTCGTCAATAAATCCCATGTCTAGCATTCTGTCCGCTTCATCAAGCACGATACTATCGAAGTAATCCATTTTAATTTTGCCACGTTCAATTAAATCTTTTACACGTCCTGGTGTACCGATAACGGCATTCACTCCGAGTTCAAGTTCTTTTATTTGGCGCATAATTGGCGCACCTCCCACACAAGAAACAGAAAATAATTTCATTCCGCGAGTAAACGCGACGAATTCTGCTTCCACTTGCATGGCTAGCTCACGTGTTGGACAAAGAATCATCATTTTATGATTATTGTCAGCAACGAGTTTGTTAATTAATGGAATAAGAAATGCGGCAGTCTTTCCTGTTCCAGTTGAAGCAATACCAATAACATCTTTTCCAAGTAAAACTTCAGGAATAGCCTGGTCTTGAATTGGTGATGGACTAGTAAGTCCTTTAGCTGTTAAATTAGCTGACAAAAGTTCTGCAATATTAAAATCTGTGAACTTATGCTTTGGAGTATAGTGATCTGTTTCTGTAACTCCTGCTTCTTTGTTAATAAAAAGTTTTTCATCAATATAATCCTTTCTGAAACCACGCTTTGCATTAAAAGCACGTGGTGCTGGAGATCTTCCACGAGTAGCATAACCACCGCGAGATGGTGCGCGTGAAGAATATCCTCCGCGAGAAGAACCTCCGTCGCGTGAATAGCCACCTTGTGATGAACGAGGATGGGAATAACCACCTTCACGTGATGATGAAGATGATGGTGAATAAGAACGTCCGTGTGGACTTTGTGAACGAGAACGTGAGCCAGCTTCAGAGGAAGATGGACCACCGGTTGTAATGGTATACATAAATTTTAATAAGCTTCACAAAATTGACGACCTTCTTCGTTAAAACATCAAGTTTCTTCGTCTATGTACTTTTCGTACATCTCCTTGAAACTTTCGTTTTTCCTCGAATCTCATTCAATTTTCTAAACCTTAGATTAGGTTAATTCAGGTCTTTAAATCCTAAATTGATTTTGGTTAATGAATTATTTGCGCTCTGCTTCTCTAGTTGGGAAGACTCGTCTACCTGAGGGTAGATTTATGGTTAGCCACAACGCGTCAAATAAAACCTGACTACACATGGATATCCATAAGGAAATAATGGGTCTATTATAGCAAACATGTTAAGAAATGTCAAATTTAGCCGTGATTTTCATTCTCTGGCTAATTTATCTAAATTTTCAACCTGCCTCGCCGGCAAGGCGGGTTTTTAATTTTTAATTTTTAATGAAATACAAAATACACGTTGTTGTATTTGTCATTCCAACGAAAGTTGGAATCCAGTGTCTTGTATTTTTAAATTTCTTTTCTTTTTTAATAATCCCTTAAAACCAAACGATGTACTTTTTTGCTAAAAAGTCATCTCACTCTCGGCACGTCTGCCTCCGAGATTTGGTTTTAAGGGATTATTGGGTGTTGTTAAAATACAAATACTCATTGTTGTATTTGTCATTCCAAATTTGACTTGGAACCTGCCTCGCCGGCCGGCGGGTCCAGTATCTGTATTTATAAAAATTCTTTTATCTCTACTTTCTCTTTCCTTTACCAAACCAAATTTCTTTTTGTATTCCTGATTGTTCTATAATCGATTTCATTGTTCTTGGCTTAAGAGCTGTACCATGATATGGAACAGACACATGTCTCATAATTTTATTAACTGTCCCAACATAGTAATAATGACTACCCCTTATGTGATTAAGGGTAAAACCATTTTCTTTTAAAAAACTTACAACATCTTTATACTGCCAATTATTGATATTGTTTGGCATAAACTATTTACTAATTGAAGAATATCCAAAAGTATCAATAGTATAGGGTGATTTTATTTTCTTATCACTGTTTGCAATAACCCATAACTTCTCATATTCATCTGCTGGCTTTTGATTAAGTGCTTGATATCGTGACCCTTTCACTTTTGCCACAGATTCAATATATCCAGTCATTGCATCAAACATATTTATAAGTGCAATTCGAGCATCATCCCCAGATTCTACAATATTAAATTCAAGACAAGACGCATACCAAGTATCCGTATCTTTAAAGACTATCCATCTTACTTTACCTTTTTGTGGAGTATTCATATACACATAATAACATAAAAAAACTTATCAATAAAATACACTAATTTTGAATTATTTCTCAAGCTTTATCACAAATTCGTGACCATATGGGTCTTTGAGGAATGAGTAATTTGTCCAACCAAACTCTTTCGCCAATTCTTCTATTTTTTCGCGTTGAGTAATATCAAATTCTAAATATAAAGTTCCACCATCATTTAAAAATTCTTTTGCATTAGATAAAACTTGCTTATGATAATAATATCCATCTTCTTTATCAAAAAATGAAAGCGGGTCTTCTGCGTGTAATTCTTCCATGACTTCATTTTTCATTTGCGGTGGTACATATGGAGGCACAGCAGTTATCACATCATATTTATCTAGGTCCGACCTAGATTTGTCTAGGTCTTGCCTAGATAAGGGTAGAAAGGTGTCGCCAACCATTACATTTGCACGAGCGGTATCTATTTTATTTTGTCTAGCGAGGAGCGAAGTAAAAAAGTAATCTTTTATACTTCGTCCGAGCGACGACATAAAAAGGTTCAATACCGCGTAGCTTGCTACGCGTTTGTACGAGCGAAGCGAGTTCCTATATAATACCCCGCCTACGAGCTTTGAGGAACCTTTATTTTTCTCTATTGAAATTTCTATTTGTTTTTTTAATTTCGGATCGTATTCAATAAAATCAACAGTGCAGTCATTTATATTTTTCAAAAATGCCAATCCAACATTCCCCGACCCAGCAAACATATCAAGTAAGCGAAATGGCGTAGCCATTTCGCTTTTACCTTCTTTCTCCTTACTCCTTACTTCTTTCTCCTTTGCGATAGCAATCGCAACCCAGAATTCAGTCTCAGGTCGCGGTATCATCGGACGAAGGGAGAGGTCGATTTTTGCTCCGCAAAAATCGACCGACCCCAATAAATATTCATAAGCCTCGCCATTAGCTAAAGCTTTTATATCTTCCAAAAATTCTTTAGTTTCTTTTCCTTTATGCTTTTTTATTCTAAGCTCGGCTACTTTATCTTCAAATCTCATAAGTCCATTATACAGAATTTACATGAAAACAATACTGGATGCAAAAGAAAAAATAAACATTAAATAAAATACTATAAGTGATGGAATAGCTAAATACCAAGGTAAGACCATAACAATAAGCGCTGACCACCAAGGGAATGGAGAAAGTATAAGAGCCCCAGCAAAGAAACACATGGAAATAACAAATTCGTTACTTTTTACAGCAGAAATATACGGCACATGATTAAGCCAGTCAAAGATAGAAGCAAGCCACATCCAAACAAAGAGACCCCCTTGATAAATAAGGGCAAATGTAAGGATAGTCTCTCTATAAATTATTTGCATCATAATATCTATATTATAACACATGAAACTAACTTTGTAAATAGGCAAAAAGTTATGCCCTGTATGGATAATTTTGTATGTTAAACTGCTATCTTATTGACTACCCACCCACCACTTTCTATTATCTACTCTCTAATTATGGCTCAATCATTTTCACTTAAAAAATACTTTTCAAAAATATTTGCTCATCAATTAATTAGTGAGCTTGCAGACACTCACGGTGCGCAATTATTTTTTGAAATAAATAACCAAACTCCAAGAAAATTAGCAGTGCAATTAATGGAAGATTCTATCAAATCATTAGATACAGAAAAGCGGCTAGATATTTTAAAAGACCTTTCATATATATCGTCTATCACGAGCGCCCACACTGCCTCACTTGGTAAAAAATTATTTAAAGAAGAAACTGGGAAAGACTTCGAGCCAGAAATTGAATGTAATAGCGATTATGATGTCGTCCTTTATCTTTACTTACGTCATAACGACATAGCAGAAAAACTTGCTTTCCTTTTCCCATTCTATTCATCGAAAAGTTATATCTCATACGAAGCGAAGAAAGTAGAAAAAGTAGCAATGGAAAGTAAATTAACAGAACTCTCTCGTGAATTTACTCGCATAGCAAATAAAGATGATAATGCCACCGAACAAGAAATGGAAAATCTTTTCTTAAATGATATTTTGTATATAGAATCAAAATTCCAAGGTTCATACAATATACAAGATAAAATAGATAACAAAACTGGTGAGATAGATAAAAAACATGTCATTCGTAAAATAGAAAATGTTCGCATCGCATATATTCCAAATGAAGAAGTCATATTGCTTGCCGGAAATGTGTCCAAACAACAAAAAATGATTTTCTTAGATACATTTCTTCGGATTGTTTGTAACGGTGGTTATGAAGAAAAGGTTGAGAGTTTTAATATGGACCCATTAAAAAATCTTTCTTTTGATTTTATTCCATTTAATAAAGGAACTCCTTTTATAAAAACATCAGTAAAATCTGTAACTCTTTCATATGCTGAAGGAAAAAAGAAACTTCGTATTGCATTACCAGCATCTATTGAATATAGTGGCCTGCAAGCATTAAAAGAAACATTGGATGAATTAGGTCTTGCTGAAAGGTTTAATTCTTTTGACATCGTAAATATGACTTTTGGATTTATGTTTCAGAATAAAGAAAAGCAAGACAAAAGTGTAAATGTTTCTTGTTCCATATCGCCAAATCGTGCGACCTTGTGTCCGTTATTTGAATATGAGCGTTATACAAAATCTATTCTAAAAAACGCTGGGATTTATGAAGGGTGGAAGGTGGTAGAAAATAGTTAGGAAGTTATTCGTTATTAGTTATTAGTTAATGCGAATTCTAAAGCGCGCCGGCAGGCGCGCTTTAGAATTAACCCTGCTAACTTCTAACATCACAAATTTAAAATACCCAAGTCCGAAAACTTGGGTATTTTAAATTTGCGCGGCTGATGGGTGCTGACCCCACGACCTCCGCCGTGACAGGGCGGCATTCTACCGTTGAACTACAGCCGCATTGAACATACATATACTAACATATTTAGTAGAAGATTCAATATTTCTTGTGTCGGCGGGTGGGAACGATCCACCGACCTCAGGCTTATGAGTCCTGCGCTACTACCAACTGAGCTACGCCGACAAGTAATAATATTTATATCATAAAATTACAATTTTTGCACATGCTTTTGTATTACATCTAAAAATGCCATAGTTTTATATTTTATAACTGACCCCTTAGATACAGTAAGGTGAAGAACCCCCATATATGTTTCATAATTAGCATATATTTTTTTATGTGGCACTGTAATAAATATTGTCTTCCTAAATTGTATTTTTGGTATCTTTAATTTTTTTGACCAAAAATTAATAACGACGTCTTCTCTTTTTTTATGTTGACTATTTATATATAACTGAGGCCGAAGTGACTCTTTTTTAACATCTAAAATTATTTTAAGCCAATTAATAATAAGCAAAATTGCAAATGGGTCAGAGTTTACAAAAACAAACCTTCCTTGATTATCTTTAGAGCCTTCTCCCCAATATAACCCTAAGGAAAGCATGAGAATGTCCCTCTTAGATAAAACACCTATTTCTTTAATTGCTTGTTCTCTTGCTGTATTTAATATATCAAGTTTTTTCTGCTTATTAGCCTCTGCGCCCATCATTCTACCCTTATGCCCAGCTAACACCATCTTTTGAAAAAGTTTTTCTTTTTGACTTTTTGATAATACCACCTCTCTACACCAAACACTTGCAGTACTTCTTGATATACCAATAGTACTGGCAATTTCTTTTATACTCATGCCAGATTGACGTAACTTTAATGCTTTAATCTTTTTTAGTGATTTAGCCATATATACCAGTATATCAGTAGTTCTTTTTATTACAATTATATTTATACACTTAATTTAATCTTGTAATTTATTATAAATATGGTATTATATATCCACCTTTAGAAATAAAGGATACTAAAAATACATAGCGGAGTAGAGTAGAGGTAACTCACGAGGCTCATAACCTCGGGACACCAGTTCGATTCTGGTCTCCGCAACAAATATAGAAAAGAGTGATGCTTACGCATCACTCTTTTCTATTAAATAGCTTTCAACTCCTTGAATACAGCTTCGTACAAGGCATACGCCCTCTTCGCCTCTCTCTCTGTCAAAACAAATGTAGACCCTTCATGTGCAATTTTATTTCTTATCTTATGTGCATCCCATGCCAACTGTACAGTTTTGAAACTTGCAGAATTTAACATCTCTCCGACATCTTCCCCTTTATATCCCTTTTCTTTCAAAACTTCAGCCAACATTGTATCTGCTTCTAATATTCCAATCCTCCACAAGGCACCTGTTGTACTTGCCATATAACCTTCAATAATGGCCCAGCGTGGATGTGCTTCGAACTCTTCATGTGTTGGTGCATGTGGTGGTACATATTCCCCTACAGCAAGTCCTGCAATGCCAACTGCATGCTCCTCATTGCCGTGTGCGTCATGTCCATGACTATGACTATCATTAAAATGATGTTCGTAGTGAACAAGAGAAGACCAATATTCATAAATAAACCACAATAAGAAAAGAATAAAAAATACTAAACCAACAATCGCAAGTATAGAAAACATTTGAGCCAGAAATGCAAGCAATGGACTTTGTATATGAAGTTGGAGTGCTTCTGTTTGTTTAGAAAAATCTAAAGTAGCAATTTGCCCAATATTATTCGGGTCAAGAGGATAAGTATCCATATTATCTGATATTCCATCTCCATCAGTATCTTTTAATTGCAAATTGGTACCCAATTTAGCTTCAATAATATCACTCACACCATCTCCATCTGTATCAATACCAATTGATGTAATATGTTGATCAAGTGGCGCTTCATCACGTCCATCAATTGTGCCATCATGGTCTGTGTCATTATTTAATGGGTCGGTTCCTAAAACCAATTCTTGTCCATCGAGAAGTCCGTCATGATCAGCATCAGGATCTTTTAAATTAAGATTGTGTACAATTTCATAACTATCTGGCACACCGTCTCCGTCTGTATCTTTTGGTGGTAATCCAAAAACATCTCTTACATGATCTGAAAAAGTATAGTCGGACTGGAAACGTTCTTTTAATTGTGCTGACGTCAAATTACTTGGGTCATTTGGTGCAGGATCAGACACGTCTGGTATTCCATCACCATCTGTATCTTTTAAATTATATCCAAGTTTTTCAGCTAGCCTTTGCCATAAAGAAATATAAGCATCTGCTGGTGGAACAACGGCATTTTGTGCTGCAAAATAATTATCAAACCACCCGCGATCACGCAAGCCGTCCCAATTTCTATTTTCTTGTAAAGCTAAATAATCTTCTGGTCGAGTACGAAGCACTCCAAAAAGCCATGTATATTTTATCCAAAGTAAAACATCGTAAACTCTATTGAAAAGATAATCTAGGGAATAGGAAGCCATGGGGCAGTTATTAGTTACTGGTTACTAGTTAATAGTAACACAAAAAGACTGTGTCTTTTTGTGTATTAACATCAATGTAATACCAAGTCTAATCAAACTAACCGACTGAATTTGTGTCATTCCAAACTTGATTTGGAACCCGTCCGCCGGCGAGGCAGGTCCAGTGGACACTGGATTCCCGCCTGCGCGGGAATGACAACCCCAGGATATAAAACTTAATTGGAAATGGTATAAACCAATAACTACCAACTAGTAACCAGTTTACCCGCGCTTTGCGGTGGTAACTAGATCAGCTTTTCGAAATCCTTACCGATAGTGAATAACATGTCTTCACGCATATTAGGAGCAATAAACTGCATACCGAGTGGTAATCCACTCTCTGTTTTTCCTGAGGGAATAGAAATAGCTGGCACTCCAACTATGTTAACAGGCACGGTAAAAATATCCTCAAGATACATGAGAAGGGGATCATTAATTTTTTCCCCTATTTTAAAAGCAGGTGATGGAGTAGTAGGCATAGCGATAACATCGGCATCTTTGAAGACCTCTTCAAATTCTTTTTGCAACAACCCCCTAACGAGATTAGCCTTATTATAATACGCATCATAATAGCCAGAAGAAAGGACATATGTCCCGATAAGAATACGTCGGCGTACTTCGGCCCCAAATCCTGCTGTACGAGACTCAAAATAGCTTTGTATACTCGTGTCCCCTGGTAAAGACAATCCATAACGAATACCATCATAACGAGCCTGATTACTAGATACTTCTGCAGGAGCAATAATATAATACACAGCCAATGCTTTTTCCAAATGTTTAAAAGAAACATCTTTAATGGTATACCCAGCTGATTTCATTTTCTCTATTCCAGCTTTGAAGTTAACAAGGACGTCCGCATCTATTCCTTTTCTATCAACGAAATTCCATGGCACTCCGATAACTTTCTTGTTACTTCCTTCTTGCTTCTTATCTCTCAACTCTTCTGGAATAGACGTACTATCCTTCACATCATATCCCGATATAATGTTATAGACTTCTTCAACATCCGAAACACTATTCCCGAAAGGACCTATCTGATCAAGTGAAGACCCCATTGACATCACACCAGAACGAGAAACATTCCCATACGTTGTTTTTAGCCCCACAACACCACAAAAAGCTGCAGGCCCTCGTATTGACCCCCCAGTATCTGACCCAAGAGCCATAGGCACACCTCCATACGCGACAACGGCTGCTGAACCCCCCGAAGACCCTCCAGCAACACGAGTAATATCATTTGGATTTTTAGTAACTCCGTATGCGGAGTTTTCCGTACTTGTCCCCATGGCGAATTCATCCATGTTCGCGCGTCCAATTAAAATAGTACCAGCTTCTTTTAATTTCTTCACAACAGTTGCATCATAAGTTGCAATATAATTTTCCAAAATTTTTGACCCGCCAGTTGCATGTTCACCTTTTACTAAAATATTATCTTTAAGAACAATTGGAATACCAGTGAGTGTAGTAGCTTTCCCATTCGCAAACATTTCTTTCGCACGAGAAATTTGTGAATTAATTAATTCTTCAGAATATATTCCAAGCAAGGCATGAATATCTCCATCTTTTTCAGAAATAGTTTTTCGACAACTTTCAACCAGAGCCTCAATCGTGAGGCTTCCAGATTTTAATTCTTCATGTAATTGTTTTAGCGTTTTATTCATGTATGTATTTGTATTCGTATTTATCTAAAATCTAATGTCTAATATCTAATATCTGTTATTTTAGTACTTGTTCCACCTCTACAAACCCATTCTTAACTTTCGGAGCATTCGCCAATATCGCATCAGTATTTGACCCAGTTTCATTTGTAACAACATCCTCTCTCACAACATTAAAAAGGAGTATCTCGTCTTTTGCATCCATTCTTGCTCCTTGCTCCTTGCTCCTTGCTCCTTCTGTATTATTAATTTCTGAAACATAGCCCAAAATAGCCTGCATATCTGCGAGCATTTTCTGCTTTTCATCAGGCGCAATGGTAATACGCGCTAAGTTTGATAAATTATCTAAATCTTGTTCGGTGAATGACATAGGGAGATTATAACATGTATAAAATATTTTATTAATCTTTTATATTCTGTATCAAATCAACTATTTTATTTAAATAATTTGTCTCTTTTTTAGATTTAGCATGAGAGAAAACACCAAGATAAGAAGTAATCATAGCACTAAAATAGTTTTTCGATATTTTTTTATTATTATATGAAGTTACCTCCTCTCTTATCTTTCTTCCTATTCTTCTTTTCGTTTTTGTCCTCAATACAATAGAATGTGGCAAAATAACATATCCTAAAAAGTCTATCCCTTGAGAAACTTTACGAATTTCTACTTTATCTGGATGTAATTTTAAATGTAATTTGTATTCGAGAAAATCCGCAATCTTTTTCTTTGCATTATCAAGAAAATTTCTATCCTGATGAACAATTATAAAATCATCGCAATATCTAAAATAATGTTTCGCTTTTAGTGCATGCTTCGCGAACTGATCAAGTTCATTCAAATAAATATTTGCAAACAACTGACTTGTAACATTACCAAGCGGTAGACCTTTACCTTTTTCTTTTTCGAAACTATCAAAAATAATATCAATAAGCCAAAGAATCTCTTTTTCGTCGACTTTCTGTATGATTAATTCTCGTAAAATTTTATGATCAATACTGTCAAAAAATTTTCTTACATCGCATTTAAGTACCCATGCTGTTTGTTTCCAATTTTTACTTACTTTTCGTATGGCATTATTAAGTCTATTCACTCCGGCATGTGTTCCTTTATCATTTCTTGATGAATATGAATCATATATAAAATGTTTATCAAAAACTTTATACAAAACTCTAAATAGTGCTTGATGCATAACTCTATCTCTAATACTTGCTTTATGTATATGTCTTCGCTTCGGATCACAAATATAAAAGTCTTCATAAGGATCATGTCTATATGTTTTATTCACTAACTCATTATGTAAACTAAAAATATTTTCTTCTAAATAAAGTTCGAAATAAGCTATATCTTTTTTCTTTCTTTTTCCTCGCTTAAATTCATTCCATGCAGATAGAAGATTTGCTACACTAGAAACTTCATGGAACAACTTGTAAAAGCAACCCCCCCCCCCGAAGCAATACTGATATCAATGTTATTCATACAATAAAACAAGTATATTCTGCTTTGTATCAAACTGGAAATAAACTTACTAAGCGAGATAAACTTGGTATCCACGCACAAATAGAAAATATAGCTCTCGAGATTATGAGCGACATAATAAATGCATCTATATCAAATAAAATATTAAAACAAACATATTTAGAACATTCGAGAACATCTCTAGAGATTTTAAAACATTTAGTTCGCACAGAATATGAGTTAAAAATAATTGATCAGAAAACCTATATAAGAATTGAGGGTCTACTTATTGAAACTTCAAAGCAAATAAATGGCTGGCTAAAATATATAACACAAAACCCGACCAAGTAGTCGGGCTTATATGTAGAGACTTCTCACGTGGACCGTTATCCGAATTGCGATTGTCACGATTGCCATTGTTGAGGTAAAGCTTGCCATTGCTCGGATGGAAGTTTCCGTTCACCAAGTTGCCACCTAACCACAATCGTTCTACCCCATAGCGTCTATTCACCGATTGTCTGTTTCCAAACTTTCTGTGTTTCTCCTCCATTGGGATCAATGTGTTGTATATATAAATACATACTATGGTGCAGGCAGTTTCTTTTGGCAATAAATCGTTATCGAAATATCGATCGATTTTACAATCACCATTTTTAGTATATAAAAAAGAAAAAAGCTCCGCAATAAATTGCGAAGCTTTTGACCCAAACCCAAATACAAGGGTAAAAGTCGAAAGGGTCAAGGATAAACTCAACCCAGAAACAGCTCACGTGGACCGCGAACCGAACCGCGAG